>Ga0247608_10004003_pt1 | contig 16803 bp, 3 predicted proteins | sample 176DNAGHGlowgp2_FD_193490 | JGI IMG/M metagenome (GOLD analysis project Ga0247608, IMG submission 193490) | Sheep rumen microbial communities from Palmerston North, Manawatu-Wanganui, New Zealand - 1766 DNA GHGlow gp2 | ecosystem: Host-associated > Mammals > Digestive system > Stomach > Rumen ... | reverse complement strand
CGGTCCAGGTCTGGGTGGAGACGTTGAAGGTGCTGTCGCAGATCTCGTCCTCGTGCGGTTCCTCGACAATGAGGTATCTCACGATGATGCTGTCGCAGCCGTTGGCCGCGCCTCCCGAGATGGTGTCGGAGATGGTGTAGGTGCCGGCGTGGTCCACGGTGAAGGTCTTGTCGGCGAACTCCGTGGTGTAGGAGGTTCCGGCATAGAGCGTGTCTTTGTAGACGGTGTCGCGTTTCACCGTGTAGCGGTCGATGTGGAGTACGATGACGCTGTCGCAGCCCTTGACGGTCTGCATCTTCAAGGCGAAGTCACCCTTGGCGGCGTCGATGGTATCGACGGTCACACCCGTGACCGTGTTGGTGACCGTGACCTTGGCTTCCGTGAGGGAGAGCGAGAGAGTGCCGCCGTTCACGGAGTAGGTGATTTCGGTGGGCTCCTCGTAGAGACACGTCGTCACCGTGTTGGTGTCGCGGGAGGTCGGGTTGATGGTGAGCTTCAGGTAGGAGATGGTGTCCACGGAGAATCCGTCGATGGTCTTGTGGCCGGGAAACTCGTAGTAGCCCAACGAGTTGACGGTCTTGCCGGCGATGCAGTTGTTCTCGCCGTTATAGGGCCAACAGTAAGGGCCAACATTGTCAACCCAGACATGGCTTGCGTTGAAGGTGCTGTCGCAGATCTCGTCCTCGTGCGGTTCCTCCACAATGAGGATGCGGGTGGTGATGCTGTCGCAGCCGTTGCTGCCAGTCACGGTGTCAATGATTTTATAAACACCAGGCTCCTCGACAATGAATGTTTTGTCGGCGAACTCGTATAATTGCTGACATACATTGAACCGAATGTCACTTCTGTATTTGCGCAAAGTTCCCTCACGGGAGGTGTTCCAATAATAATCTTTACTTTCCCATGAAAGTCCCTTATCGTCGGAGGTGCTCGTATAGGAGAATTTGAAACTACTGGTATTCTTGTTGTTGGAGCTATCAACGACCATCACCATCAGATTGTCCGTACCGTTATAGTCGAACGGAGTGGAGAGTTGGAAGTCGTTCCAGCCTTGAGAACAATTCAGATTGCCCGAATAGACCAAAGTCATGTTAGAAGGAGACATCCAGTCGCTAGAGTTGGAGAATTTGGTTTTGTTCGTGTGAGCCAAATAAATTTTGACCTTGTCTTTTGCAGTCATTGGGCTTGAGTAATCGTAGTTGAAAGAAATTCTGTCTATCGTGCCAGTCGATCCTATTTCCGCGGATGTGAAAATCTGTTGAGAACAGGAGTTGTTGCGGCGGTTGCTAACAGGTACGTATTGAGATGATCCGTCCTTCTCGCTGATGGTTGGCTCTTCGCATGTAGTTGAGGTGGCGTCAAAGCTGATATCTTTATAGATGGTGTCGCGCTGCACGAAAGTGGTCTCGACGTGCAAGACTTCGATGCTGTCGCATCCCTTGATGGTTTTCCGCTTCAAGATGAAGTCGGTAGCGCTTTCCACACCGCCCACTTCCACACGCTCCACGGTCACCTTCTCCGTGTTGGTTGAAGTCACCGTGATTTCCGATCCGTCTCCATTGATGAAGATGGAAATATTCTTTTCAGCGTCCGTGACGGTGGTGTCATTGCCGAAGAGACAGACATTCAAGTCATTGGTGTCGCGGTAGGTCGGATTGATGGTGAGCTTCAGGTAGGAGATGGTGTCCACGGAGAATCCGTCGATGGTCTTGGTACTTGGGAACTCGTAGTAGCCGTCGGCGTTCACGTCCTTTCCAGCGATACAGTTATCTTTGCCGTTATAGTGCCAGCAGTAGGGTCCTACGTTGTCCACCCAGGTCTGGGCTTCCGTGAAGGTGCTGTCACAGATCTCCTCCTCATGCACTCCCTCCACAATGAGGTAGCGTACAGTGATGCTGTCGCAGCCGTTGCTGCCAGGAACCGTGTCGGAGAGAATGTATGTGCCAGGATCCTTCACATAGAATGTTTTGTCGGCAAAATCGAACGTGTGCTTACATATATGGAATCGGATGTCGCTTCTCTTTTGTTGTAAAGTTCCATACACGCTCGTCTTCCAATAATTATAACCTTGCCATGAAAGTCCTTTATTGCCGGAGGAATTCGTATAATAGAATGTGTAACCTCCATCACTTTTTTGGGAGCTGTCAACTACCATCACTAACAAATTGTCGGAGCCGTTGTAGTCAAATGGGGTGGTAAGATTGAAGTCATTCCAACCTTTAGAACAGTTCAAGTCGCCCGAATACACCAGTGTCATGTCGGACGGCGAAATCCAGTCAGTGGTACTGATGAATGAAGCTTTAGAGGTGTGAGCCAAATAGATCTTCACATTGTTCTTGTTCTGCATTTGCCTCGAATCGGCGTAATTGAAAGAAATTTTGTCAATAGTTCCAGCAGACCCTATTTCTGGAGCGGTGAAAATTTGTTGGGTGCATGAATTGTTATATAAATTGTTGACAGGCATGGCATAATGTGTCCCGTCCATTCTGCTGATGGCATAGTCTGCACAGTCAATAGGGAAATCGTTGTAAAAAACTTCCTTGAAAACGGTGTCGCGCTGAATCTCGTAAATCGTGAGCGTCAGCGTGACCACGGAGTCGCATCCACTCATGGAAGTTCTGTGGAAGGTGTAGGTGCCGTTCGTGGCGGTACCCTCAAGGAAAGTGGTGTCGCGCCAGGTGTAGGGCAGTTCATTGTCACAGATTCTTACCGATTCTTCAATGGGGATCTGCATGTTCACCACCAAAGTCGAATCTACGGTCTTGCATCCGGCTGAGCTGGTAGCCTGCACGTAGTAGCGCTCCTTGAAATTCGGTGCCGAGACATTGGGGGTCACCGTGAACGTGGATTCATGCGACACCGTGTCGTTGGCCCCGCGCCACCAAACATACGAGCAGGAGGAGTTGTCGGAAATTAGGATGTCGTCAATAAGCACTCGCTTCTCCGCCCAATTATTGTCTGGCAATATGTCGGGAAGAGTTCGCAGCTTAATGGTGGAGGAGGCCGTAGCGGCCGGAAGAGCCACGATAAAAGGTTCATAATCCCGGTTGTTTTTATTCGCCGGAATAATCAGCGTGTCCATAGGCACACCATCTACAGAAATCTCCAATTGGGCCTCATACTCGTTATTTGGATTGTTAAGGTTGTAGTTACCCTTGCACATCAGGGTCAGGAGGTATTCGTACGAAAGATTCAACGGCTTCGTGGTGATATATCCTGCATAGTCGCTGCTGCCGATTTTAATGGCGGTAGTGCCTACCGGATAAACGTAGTCACTTTGTCTTGAAATAATATCTGTCAGAGAAGGCATCTCGGAGGCAATACTGTTGTCCGCTTCGCCGGTCACTCTGTTGAAACCTTCATGAATGGTTCCTTGGGTGAACTCGGCGCAGTTCGTGCTCGAGGCCGACAGTGTGACAGACGCACCGTCGCAGATTCCAACATTCGAAGATGTATAAACAACAGGCATCGGAGTAATGACCAAATGCAGTTGGTAGATACTGTCGCAAGAGCAACAAACGGACTGCAAGGAGTCGTAGTAGGTGCCGGTTGCAGACAACTGCCGTCCCCGCCATGTATATGGTGTGTCGGATACACACACGGTAAGATTCTCCATAAAATGATAGGAGGGATCCACTTTCAACATAAGGGTGATGATGCTGTCGCAGCCGTGGATAGTTTGCAACGTCTTGCGGATGGGTATGTAATCGTGGGGACTGGAGATGTCCAAGTTGTCTAAGTTGGCATCCACCGCTGAAGTATAGGGCAAATTCGAGGAACATACCGTCTCATAAAGGGTGTCTTTGTCAAATTTCTCATGCACCCTGACGGTCGCATCAAACGGGAATGTGTCAGTGCCGAATATCACCAGAGCCTCGTAAGTCGTATCCGCCAGTGGACTCACCTTCTCGCTGGCACTTTTTACACCGTCCGATTCATAAATGTCAGACCAGTAGGCGACAGCCTCACCATAACCGAAATCCCGAACAGGACGAATGTAATGTTTCTCGGTTGTAGCAATTTCGTCAACAGAAGTCACACCAGAGTACGGCTGATACGCTGAATACGGATCGGGGTTTTTTAAACAATACGCTTGGAGACTGTTCGTGCCTGAACGTGGAGTTACAAAGGAAGAGGTCCAATAATTGTGATACTTTATCAGAAGATTGTGAAGATTACCGCCTTCGGAAACAGCAACGTCCTCTAATATAGGGATAAGGGCGACGATTTGTACCAATTGCATCTCATCAGGTATATACCAGCCATTGGAAACGTCAACAGCCTGAGCGGCAGGTGACAAACCGCTTAACAGCAATGCTTGTGTGTTGTTTTTGCCACTGTAGTTCCAGCTTGTCATCCCCCCTATCCCATCCTTGGGAATGTTATAGATGACCATCGACTGAATTTCGGAAGGCATAGGCCCGGTCAAGAGAGAATATGTCCCAACTACATCGTTAAGTGCGACCGCCCAGCCCTGTCTGGCATTATTTGGGTTTACATAGCAGACAATGCCTTTTGAACCATCTGGGAAAGTATATACTTCCCCTACATAATGCTCTTGCGCAAGCACTTGATACACAAAAGCAACGATCAGAAAAAACAGGATGTTATATCTTTTCATTATTATCATTTTTCGAGGTTAGAACGTGTTGTTATTTTTCAAATAAGACAAGTCTGTCGGTTAATATGAAATAATAGGCCTTGCTACCAATTTGTTTGATTTTGTGAACCCTTCAGAATAGAATGTAGGACGAGCGTATGAACTTTTAACATTAAAATTAATCATAGCCGCACAGCAATGTCCCTGGATTTCTGTAGATGACCATAGATGGTAATCGGGTTTATCTTCATTTCCCAAAAGGAGGGCGCTTGTTCCAGCTTGATTCAACCTATACAACGTGTTATTGACAGCTACTTGTGATGCGAAGAGTAAGGCTAATTCGCCAAAAGAGGGCATCCACCAGCCCAAAGGCGCTGTTCCCACGTTTTTTGTGGTATGGTCATAAAAGTAGCAATAGTAGGCGGCGGGGGCAGTCGCTCTAAAATCATTATTGGAAACTGCTTCTGCCGTTTCCTTTATCATCAGCGTGTTTTGTTTCCCGTCCATGTCATTAAGGGTAGCAAAATTTGTTTGCGGATAGGCAGGATCATAGTCAGGGGAAGAGGTATCGAAGTGTGCTGATCCATAACAATGCAAGGAATGGACTGCAGAATAAACATCTTCTGGAGAAACGGCCCATTGGCATTTTGTTTCGGTCAAAGCCACTGCCAGGCCGTGAAGTCCTGTCTTGTCCACATAAAACACCACACCTTTGGCCTGCTTCCCACTGACAAGGAAGGAATCTACTTTTAGAATCGTACTGTCATCGCAAAGCACATCACCGATGGCAATCCTTTGAGGCAGCAGTTCGCTTCTGAAACTCAAATCCGGTGTTGTGACAGCTATCGCCAACGTGGCCGTGTCTCCAATACAAATATCGTTGGTGGAAGTGTCCACCTCCAGGACGATAAAATCGAGTATGTCAAGACTGTCGCAGCCGTCAGCATTCGTCATCTGATATAGATATTGGCCGGTTTTGGTGTAGGTGTTGTCGTGCCAAGTGACGGTTCCGCCTAAAATGTTGGTGGTCACAATGGTGGTGTCATAATGCAACGGAGGATTAACGGTAAGGATGAAAGTCACCGTAGAGTCACATCCGTTAACATCCGCGCTGGAAAAAGTCTTTGTAAAAGTATATATGTCTGCTCGGCGCATACAACTGGTCAATGTTTCGAGATTGTCCACCACATTGGGCACCATATTGTAGGGGTCATCGTAGGTGTTGATCTGGCTTTGGCACACCTCGTCGCGGATGGTCACCTCGTTCTTCTTCCACACATCGGCCACCGACATGCCCGGACTGTGTTCCACGATGGCGTTCCAACCGGCAGAGGGTTTCATGCCGGGCATGAAGTAGAGGGTAAGCGTGTTACCATGGGTGGTGATGACCCCCGGATTTTTACTTCCCGCCGTCAGGTCGTATAGTACTGAATCCACATTCAGCTCGGAACCAGTGATGATGAACAGGTGCGAGGTCTCCGAAAGGTTCAGTTCCTCGAAATGGATGGTCACGGGCTTGCCGTCGGTGGTGGTGTAGGTGTGGCGTATGTTCGTGCCTGTCGAATAGTTGCCGTTGGCACCGCCGTCGTCATACAGCCGATAGATTTTGCCGCAGGGGATCTCCGTGCTGCCGTTTGTTATGTTTACCGAATTGGTAGGTATGCCATAAACCGTGGGACAATAACCGTCTTTCTCAATGGCTACAAAAACTTCAGCATGGCGTGTGAGTGCAAGGGTGTCGTAGAAGGAGGTGTCGGGGCCGGCGGCGGTCATCGTCTCTTCCTTCAGCAAATGGGTCAGCTCGTAGTCGCTATACCATCGGATGGTGTAGGGCTTTTCCATGGTGGAACGCGCGGCGAAAAGAGCGTCACTGCCGTAGCACACCGTGTCGTAGGAACCCACCATCGTGCACGCATCGGCGATAGTCTTCTTCATCATAACACGGATCGTGTCGTGCTCATCGGCCCACGTGTAGTCGCAGTTGCCGTCGCTATTGCTCAAGGGATAGATTTTGGCGTCCGTGAACGTGATGTACGTGTCGTTGACGGGAACCCCGGAAGTGGTGTGGTAGGTTTTTGTCTCAATGCCGTCGCCGTTCGAAAAGGCGATGGTGAACTCCATGGGGGTGTCCGTGCCCAACGGACTGGTCGGGGTGAAACTCAGACTTGCCTCTTCGCCAGGACAGATCTCCATGGTCTGCGACAAGGAGATTGTCGGAGCCTCCTTCACGGTCAGTCTCACGCTATCGACAATGCTGTCCTGACAACCGCTGTTGCGGATGATGACCTTGTACCAACCGTCATCCGCCCCTCTCGGGATGAAGATGGAGGGGGAGGAGACGCTGTCGATCAGGTCCCCGTCAGGGTTGTACCATTGGTATTTGAGGATGGAGGCGATTTCCATGGCATGCACCGAAATGGTGGAGCCTTCGCAGGTTTCGGTGACGGTGAGGCCGTCGTCGAACCAGATTTTCTGCACATCGGCCATGGTGAGCGGGTAGAAATTCACATGGAAGTAGGCGCCGCAGGCATCCTCGATCTTGCAGGAAAGCTGATGCCGCGAGTCCATAGGCCTGTTCGGGAAAATGGCCGGCACAGTCGGGTCGGCGATGACCGTGTCACCCAAGATGTTGCCTTGCTTGTCAATGGAATCGTACAATGTATAACGGTAGGGTGGGGTGCCGTTGATGCCCTTGATGTATGCATTTCCGGATGTGCTCGTGGAGTCGCAAAGGTAGGCGAAGGCATATTCGAACTCCACGGTGCCCCCGTCGTAGTCAATGGTGTCGTAGAAGGAGACAATGTCACACAGCTGGTAGGAGGAACTGGGAGCAATGTGGACCACGTACTGACCCGGCATGGAGATGCGGATGGCCTCATTCACTTCGTGGAGTGTCCCGTCATAACCTCCGACAGGACCGTCCACGATCTGGAAACGTGTGTTCAAAGAGGTGTAGGTGGGGTCCAGCGGCAGACCTGTGGAGGAGGAGGTGTTCCGGCTCACGTGTGAGTACGCGCCCGCTGTGTAGGTGATGTAACGGTCGGTGCACTGCTGCGTTGCCTCGAAAACAGGTTCTTGGGTCAGCTCGGTGCTGTAAATGTCCGGGAAAGAATACTCGTTCTTGAATGTGAAGGTGCTGCACGGCGTCATGACCGTGAACCAGTAGGGACCGGAAGGCAGACAGTAGTCGCTCAGGTCCATGGACAGGCCGTCATAACCACCACTGATGGTTGCCACGTTCTCTAAATTCTCCCGGGTTACGCTCCAGGAGTGCGTTTCCGAGCTATAGACAGCGCTGAAATTGTAACGGTTGTTGTAGGGGCTTTTCCACAGAATGATTTGTGTGCCGTCGGGATCCACCTCGGAGTGGTAGTGCTCGTACACCCCGACTGAACCTTTGGTGGTGCAGCAATGGTCTCCGTTTGTCTTTCTTGTCCGCCAATCCACCACCTGCATGCCCACGTCGTAGCAATAGGGTAGGGAATCAAATCGGGTGTACAGCACACAGCCGTGCGCATCGACCAACGTGCGTTGAATGGGCAACATCAACGGGTTGCTCATTGTGCGGTCGCGGAAGGATCCGTAGATGGCCTCCACCTCCGTGTCGTAGAGTCTTGAGTGGGCGGAAATACCGGAGATGACATCCTTCTTGATGGTGTCGTGAAGTTCCGTGTCATAGTAGATCCAAGTCAGAGGATGGGTGTAGTGATGGCGGTAGAGGGAATGGTCGTTATCTTTGGTGAGATGACTGAGATCTTCATAGCGATAGTAAATTTCATGGTACCAACGATGCCAGTACCATTTGTCGGTGCAGGTATCATTGTCGATTAACGTCGAGTCGCGCTTGTCGGAATAATCCCTTTCGTAATAGGCTTCGTCTGGTTTCTTGAGTTGGAAAGTCCTTGTCACGGCTGTGTCGCCGCAGTAAGTACGCCGGTATTGGAGCGAGATGTTTCGGTTCCAGATGTTGCAGTATTGGTGTGCTGCCTCAACGGTGTCATGCAGCAAGGCGCGGAAACCGCTGAGCACCGGCGGGAACGGTTTCCATTCGGAATCCTCGAATCCGTCATAGACGAAGCGGTATTCGGCATATAGGGGCATCAGTGCCGTGTAGTATTCGTAGTCGTTGTCCAGCACTGCGTTGATTTTCACTATATTGCTGTCCTGCATATTGCCGGAGGAGGCATAGACCTCCACGTAATCGAGGGTGGGGAAGTTGACCACGTCCACGACTTGTCCCGTGCGGGGGAGGCCGTAGTCGCACCCATCGACGAGGTAGAAGTCCCAGTCGCCGGCGGGGAGGGTGTCCACGGAGTAGTAGAGGTAGTAGTCGTAACGAGTCTCATCACGCCCGTGGTACATCGTGTCGGGGAAAACTACCGTGCGCAGCGTGTCGTTGGTGCCGTGTCTGCGCACCGTCACCGTGTACGGGAAACGGCCGTTTTCGATTTTGAGCTGGATGCGTCCTGTGTTCGCACAGTCCAGCGTCGGGTGCTTGCCGTAACCGGTCAGCGTGTTGGAGGTCACATACAGCGCCGAGGCCGACGGTTTCACGTAAGTGGTGGGGATGGTGAGCACGGTGGTGGTGTCCTTCTTCACCTGCTCGTAACCGCTTGCGGATGATGCGCTGTGGGTGCAGATGGCCTCCAGTCCTACCGTGTAGGTGCCGTAATCGACGATGAGTGTGTCCCATCCGCCGTGTGCCGCCATGATAGAGTCCGTCAGGTAAAGTCCCGAGTAGTGCTTGGCCGTGTCACCTTCTGCGATGTAGTACGCGCGGACCTCGGAAAGCCCGGCTGGCAGGGCGGTGAGGACATGCCCCGATCCGTCCAAGAGTGCGTAAGCCACCTTGCCGTTATTGTAGCATGTGGCTGGAATTACCTCGAATCTCACCCTGAAGGGGCAGTCTTGCGCTGTTGCCACGCTCAGCATAATCATCAAAGCTCCGAAAAGCATAAAGATTTTCTTCATACTATCATTTTTTTATATTAAATCTTCGAATATTGTTTTGAATTAAAAGCTTGGGATTTTATGCCGCCTGTAGTAAGCGGTCGATGTATTTCCGTCAAATCAATGTCTTTTGCTTTTTTTTTGTATTCGTCGGCCAAATCCTGAAAGAGAATTATGGTTGAGGACGCGAGAATAATGCACCAAAACGGAGATGTCGATGCTTTTCCGGTGAAGAATGCGGTACATCGTGGTTCGCTCGGTGTTGGTCGCCTCGGCGAATTCCTTGACCGAGATTTGCTTTTCTCTCAGTATTTGCCAGATGTGTTTTCCTATATGCATAATTTATTGTTATTTGTCGTTGAAGTTAATTTGTTTTTTGTTATGGAATAATATATTTTCAGTTGGGACAATACTAGAGTAACCCTGCAAGTCCGAAAGCCAGTCTTGAGGGCAAAAAAAAACGAAGAGAGGTATGTCCTTTACCGACCCACCTTTCTTCGCTATGTGTTTGTTGTAATATATTGATTTACAAGTGTTTACCCACTCCCCTTCCCCCAAAGCGAGGTTACGAGATTGGCTGTGACAATTCACCACCGCCAAAACACTGTCTGTAACCCTATGAGTAGAATGAATCATATCGATAACTACAAAAAATCCAAATTACAAAAATACCTTAAAAGCGCGCAAAAGTACATTTTTTGTCAAAATGAACATTGATTGTTGATATTTTTTTCCCCCAGGGCGGATAGGTGTGGCATCGGTGCCTGAAAAGGTGGACGCCGTGATGATGAATGCCATGGTTTACGACAGCACGGTGCCGGTCGGGGAAAACGGGTTTCGAGTGTTGGGAGTTTGGAAACACTTATCTTTTTTTTCTTCGTAATTCATTGATTATCAATGTGTGGAAGTTTTGATAGGATTTTGTTAGGCTATCAACAATCCACACAGCTTTCCCCGCATTGTATCTTTGCCCGTGTTCTGAAAAATTTCAAGGAATCGGGGGTGGAGCGGTTATTTCAAAATGTGTATGAAGAGTAGATCTAAAGAAAAACGGGCACCGATAGCGTTACCGGCACCCGTTCATTTTAAACCTTAACCCTTAACCCTTAACCCTTCTTGACAAAGGTCTTGGTCACAGAGCCTTCTTCGGTGGTCACGCGCACGAAGTACAGGCCGTTGGCGAGGCCGCTGACGTTGATGGGGGTGATCTCGGATGTGATCGGTACGATTTGCAACAATTTGCCGTACACATCAAACAGGTGCAATTCACCCGCCATTTGTACATTGTTCATTGTACATTGTACATTGACAACCTCGCGGGCGGGGTTGGGGTAGAGGCTCACGCTGCTGGACAACCAGCTGTCGATGCCGTCGTAGGACGTGCTGATGTGGATGGGCTCGCACCAGTCGCTCAAGTTGCCGTCGCCGCAGTCGGCCTGCACTTCGATTTCGTAAACGGTTTCGGCGACCAGGCCACTCATCACGTAGGTGTTGGTGGTGGAGGTGGCGTTGCTCCAGCTGCCGTTCTCGACACGATAGCGGATGTTCCAGCCCGAAGCATTGCTGTTCGCGTTCCAACCGATGGTGATGCTGTGGGCGTCGAACGCGGAGGCGTGCAGGTTCGTCGGGGTCTCGCACGGTTCGGGGGTGTCCTCGGGCAGGGTGGTGAAGGTCACCTCATTGCCATAGACGGTGTTGCCGTCGAAGGTGATGAACGCCTTGTAGGTGTAGCTCGTGTTCGGCGTCAGGTTCGTGAGGTTGGCGGTGAAGGTGTTGCCCGTACCGGTGCCCGCAATCTGCGTGTAGGTGCTGCCCGTGGCGGTCTTCCACTCGAAGCCCTTCGCGGTGACGGTCACATTGTCGGGGTTGGTGACGGTGGCACTCAAGGTCGCGGAGGTCTGTCCGATAAAGGACGGGGTGTTGGTCAGCACCGTGGGGGCGGTGACCGCTGTGGTGTCGGTGGCGATTTCGACCACGAAGTTGTCAAGGTTCCACGAATCCGAAGAACTGCTGCTGTTGTAGCGCAGGGCGATGCGGCCGTTGGCGGCGGCCACGTTGTTGAAGTCGAACGGACCCATATAGTTGCCGTTGCCGGAGACGCCATCCTGCGTGCCGCGCGGTCCGGGGGTGCCGGCCATGGCCACGAACTCGAAGCTGGCGGGATCCAGGGTGTTGTCAACCACGCCGATTTCCAGCATTCCCATGGCAGGGTTGGTGGCGGTGGCCCAGAAGGAGAGGCGCAGGTCGTGTACGTTGTTGGTGAACGCCGGCAGCACCAGGATCTCGGAGGTGCCCTTCAGCTCGGCGGAGTTCGCACCGGAGTAGCAGCTCGGCGCCCAACCGCAATAGACGAACGGCGCATTGTAGGTGGCATCCACCACCGGTCTGTCCCAACACTGGAACGGCTGGTTGCCGTCACCGAGGTAAGACTCGAAATCTTCCGTCCACGGGGTGCTCTCGGTGATGGTGATTGCGTCGCACGGCGTGGTGAAGCTGACTATTTGCGAAAGGAACGAGGAATCCGAGCCGCACAGGGAACGGATTTGCACGTTGTATTGGCTGTTGGCCTGCAGGTTGTTGAGCGTCAAGACGGTGTCGGATTGCGTGTAGTAGCCGTAGGTGTTGCCGGAGAGGTAGATGGCGTACTGGCTCGCGTCGCCGCTCCAGGTGAGGGTGGCCTCGTCGGTGGTCAGGTTGGTGACGGCGATGTCGGTCGGCGGGGTGCAGGAGGCGCACTCCACATTCAGTACGAAACCGGAAGAGGTGTAGTAGCTGGAGGTGAACCGTACGGTGATGGTGCCGGCGGAGGCGACCTCGATGTTGAGGTTCTGACCGGTGTAGTCGGCCAGCAAGGTCCCGTCAACACCCGCGCCCTCGTAGAAGTAGAGGTGGGATTCGCCGAACCCGAGGGTGCTTGGGAACAGGTTGGCCGTGCCGGAAATCTGGAGGCCCATGCCGTCGGTGGCGGGTGTCACCACCACGGTGTAGTCGCAGTAGGGACTGTAGTCGCCAGTGCTGCCGCCGTTGTCGCAGATGATGGCGTTGCAGGTGGTCAACGCCTCGCTGCCGGTGACACCCATGATCAGGATGCCGGTGGTGGCGGAGACCGGACCGATCCACTCGCTCTGCGAATCACCGCAGTTGGCCTGCACGTAGAAATCGTAAGCCGTCAGGTCGGTGAGACCCGTGATGGTGAAGGTGGTGTTGTCGGCGACCACGGTGTTGGCGCCCTGTCCCAGGGTGAAGCCGGTGGTGTCGTACTGGATGTTCCAGGAACTGGCCCCTCCCATCTCCGTCCACGACAGGGTGACGCTCGTGTTGGAGACACTCGAGGTGGTGAGGCTTGTCGGATCCATACATGCAGGACGCAGGTCCAAGATCAGGTTGTCGATATAATAGCTGCAGTTGCTGCAGTTGGAGACTCGGAAGGCGATGTACTTGCCTGTGCCGTCGTAGTTGGCCAACGAGATGGTATGTTCCACATAGGTTAGGTAATCGGTCATGGAGAGGTTGATGGTCTGCAAGGTCACGAAGGTGGAGTCGTTGGTTTTGTCCGTCATCACGCCGACTTCCAAGTTGCCTAAGGCATAGAACCCTAAGTTGGTGTGGCAGGCGTAGAAGGTGAGCATCAGATCGTTGGCGTTGATGTTGGCACCCAATTCCGGCATGACAGCGATGACGCTGCAGTTCGGCGTGTAGTGGAAGTCGAGGTAGTGATAACCGCCCTGGGCATAATAGTCGCCGTCGCCGATGTAGGCGTAGTGGTTGTTGTCGGAGGTGAGACGATCCCAGCAGGCGATGTAGGTGCCCTGTGAGGTTTGGTAGAGGCCGCTTTCGAAGTCCTCGATGTACGGCAGCGTCTCGATGGTGCCGCAGTCGGTGCGGAAGGTGGCGGTCACCGACGGGTTCGACAATCCGTCGCCGCAGTCGGACACCACGTAGAAGGAATACTCCGTGTTGGCGGTCAGCCCATTGAGGGTGACGGACGTGTCGCTGGTCTGGTACTCGGTGTAGGGGTCGGTGCTGCCCGATTCGCGGTAATAGAGGGTCCAGTAGGTGGCGTTGCCGACTTCATGCCAGTGCAGCGTGGCTTCCGTCTCGGTGATATCGGAGGCGTAAAGACCGTTGGGCTGCGCGCAGGTGACACCGTTGATGCGGATATTGTCCACGGCGGCAGCGAAATGGTTGTCCCCGTAGAGATTCCAGCCGTTGTTGTACCAGTAGAAGACGATCTGCTTGGCGGTGCCGGCCACGTTGTTCAGGATGATATCGAAGTGGGTCCAGTCGGATATGTTGGCGACATCCCCCAGGTGGTGGAGCAGCGCGACCCCGTTCGGCGCGCCGGAAGAGGGCACGGTCGCATCGGAGTTGATCATATACACCTTCAGGTAGTCGAATTCCGCGTAGTCGCTGGCCTCGCCTACGACGCGGTAGTCGAAGGAGAGGTGATATTCCATCTCGTCGTTGGGGAACATCACGTTGATGGTGGCATAGGCATCGGAGACGCTGTTGGCGTAGATGTTGGTGGCGCCGCTGTCGGGGGAGACGTAGATGGCGTGCGCGGGGTCGTCAGGAAGGGCGTCGAGCGCTGGCAACCCGGCGGCGGTGCCGAACACCCACTGGTTGACTCCCGTGCCGGAGAAGGTGAAGGGCTCCAGCGCGACGGAGGAGTCACCCTCGAAGTCTTCGAAGTAGGGCAGGGTGGCCGCAGGGGCGAGCGTGGAGAAATCGACGGAGTCCAGAACGCTCTCCTGGTTGTCGATGCAGACCACGGAGACGTAGGCGCGGTAGTCGGTGGAATAGTCCAGATTGGAGAAGGTGTAGAAGGTGTCAGCGGTGGAGCTGTAGAGCACTTGCGTGCTGTCGGTCAGGCTGAAAAGCGAGACGTTGTAGCTGTTGGCGGCGCCGATGGCATTGGGATGCCAGTTGATGGTCACATCCGAGCCGAGGATCTCCTGCACGGCGAGGTTCTGCACAGGCGAGCACATCGCCGCCTGGTCCAAGACGAGGTCGTCGACGCGGATCATGCAGTAAGCCGTGACGGCCAGCTTCAGGGCGACGTAGTGACCGGAGCCGGTGTAGTTGGAGAAGTAGGCCGTGTATTTCACGTAGGTGCTGTTGGTGTTCGTCGGGACGATGGTCTGCACCGGCGTGAAGGTGGACATATCCGTGGGGTCGTCCATCACACCGACCACAAAGTAGCCGGCGTCGGAGTTGACCCAGCCCCAGAACTCGAACACCATGTCGGTCATGTTGTAGGTCGAGGAGAGTTCGGGCAGGATGAGGCAGGGCACTTGGGACGCGGTGTCGTCGAAGAGGAAGTTGTAGGACATGAGGTGCTTCTCGCCGGTGTGCGACGGAGCGTACGCGCCGCCCGCAACCTGCGGATAGTACTGCCCGTTGGGCATGAGCGCCATCGTGTTGGTGTGATAGCACGGTCCGATGGAACCGAGCTCGAATCCCTCGGTGTACGGAAGCGTGGTGATGGTGCAGTCGCCCTGCGCCAAAACCGCCGGCTCGAAGCCGAATGCCGTAAAGAAGCATAAGATGCAGAAAGTGAATAACTTCTTCATAATATTGTATGATTTTATTAGAATGATATTGTTTGTAAATAATGGTGCAAAGATACACTTTCTTTGTTATGGTTTATGGTTTAAGGTCAGATTCTCTCTGATTTTCTAATCAGATTTTCCCAGATTTCTGCGCGCAGCGCATCCTTACTAATACGCGCAGCGTACCCAACTACCTAAATGAAAAAACGGGCACCGATAAAATTACCGGTACCCGTTCATTATCCATTCTCCATTCTCAATTATCCATCACTTCTTGACGAACGTCTTCGTCACCATCCCCGCCTCGGTGGTCACGCGCACGAAGTACATGCCGTTGGCGAGAGAGGAGACGTTGATGCGGGTGGGATTGTCGATGGCGTTGACTGTGCTGATCAGTTTGCCATAGACATCATAGACCTCCATCAAGGTGACGTTCACATTCTCGCTTGTGCGAATTTCGACGTATTCCTTCGCGGGGTTCGGATAGAGGTTCACGCTGGCAGCTAACCAGCTGTCGATACCCACGGTGGTGGTGGCCGTGACGAGGGTGCTCCACTCACTGAGGTTGCCGTCGCCGCAGTTGGCCTGCACCTGAATCTGGTACTCGGTCTCCGGGGTCAGCCCTGTGAGGGTGTAGTTGTTCGTGTTGGAGGTGGCGGAAATCAACTGTCCGTTTTCGGGACGGTATTGGATGTTCCAGCTGCTGACATTCGGGTCGGCATCCCAGCTCACCACGATGCTCTGGTCCGTGACATCGCCGACAGTGATGTTCGTCGGGGTCTCGCACGGTTCGGGCGTATCTTCGGGCAGCGTGGTGAAGGTCAGCTCGTTGCCATAAACGGTCTGTCCGTTGAAGGTGATGAATGCACGGAAGGTGTAGTCCGTGTTGGCGGTCAGGCCGGTGAGGTTGGCCGTGAAGTTGTTGCCCGTGCCCGTGCCCGCAATCTGCGTGTAGGTGCCGCCTGCGGTGGCCTTCCATTCGAAACCTTTCGCGGAGATGGTTACGTTGTCGGGATTGGTGATGGTAGCCTTCAGCGTAGCGGCTGTCTGCGTGATGCTTTCAGCAGCGTTGGTGGCCACCGTCGGGTTGGTGACGACCGGGCCGCTGCCGTCGGTGGAGACCGTGACGTTGGTCACAATAGCACCGGGCTGAGTGCCTTGTGAGCTGTCGTTGCGCCACAGGAACACTAATTTGCCTAAGCCGTTGGCATCCGGGTTGGGCATGTTCACACTCACGTGGATGGCATTGCCTTGCGTGAGGTTCAGCGTGAACGGGTTGTTTGCGTAGCCGGTCTGCGACTTGTAAGCGGCGAAATCAAGAGCATGGGTGGAGTAGCTGTTTCCGGATTGGGAGTTATGTCCCGTTCCAGCGGTGAAAGTCTCTGTGCTCGGAACCAGGAACACTTTGAAGTAGTCAAATGAACTCTCGCCGCCGGCGCGGATATTGAACTCCACGTGCACGGAGTCATCGCTCGGCATGTAGAACAGCTTCTCGGCCATCACCGTGGAACTGCTGCCGATGTTGTAGCCCGCGCTGCTGTTGTCGTTGGTGATGAACAGGGCGCTTTGGCTTTCACCGCTCGGCGTACCCATCATCCAATGGTTGGTGCAGGTGCCGTTGTTGAGTTCCCAGGCTTGGTCGGTGGTGAAGTCGGTGGTGTAAGGCAGGTTCACGGCCACCATCGTGGTGGTGAAGTTCAC
>Ga0247608_10003997_pt1 | contig 16812 bp, 28 predicted proteins | sample 176DNAGHGlowgp2_FD_193490 | JGI IMG/M metagenome (GOLD analysis project Ga0247608, IMG submission 193490) | Sheep rumen microbial communities from Palmerston North, Manawatu-Wanganui, New Zealand - 1766 DNA GHGlow gp2 | ecosystem: Host-associated > Mammals > Digestive system > Stomach > Rumen ... | reverse complement strand
AATTGTATTAACTATATTGTCTTCACTAATCCTTGCATCGTGTCTTGGAAAATGCATTAACATTGATGAGTAACAACCATCAACATCATTTTTCTTCCACCAATCAATAAAATCTTCTGGGTCTTGTGCATCAAAATCAAATGTATTCTCAGGGTCAGCATACCCAAAATCTGGAACACTATTTTGTGCATCTATATTTGTATTCCACACAGACCACTTGAACCCATATCCTTTTAAATTATATAATTCATCAACTATCTGAGGTTTTAAGTCATCTATTTTATCAATTAAATATCCCCTATCTACACTATCGTGAGGTACTGCAAAATATATACCTGCTTCAAATCCAGTATAACTTACATTTATTTGCATACAAGTATATTTTTGAAATCCTAGTTTATCCTGTTTATCTGTATAATCTATTCCAAAATTTAACTCAGCTAATTCGCTTTTACTTTTACCATACCTAATACCAAGCCAATTAACTCTACCTTTATTCATTTCATTTGGTACAATCATAGATGTCACATTACTTTTCTTATAATGATTATGTAAATTCCAATTTCTTTCTTTTATTATTGGTAATATTTCATCATTTAAATCTAATAGTTTTTGACGTATTTGTCTTCTCATATCCATTTCTGGTTTTAGAGATGACGTTTGTCGTTCTTCTTTAAATACATCATATTCTTCATCTGTAAAATAGTAATTAGTATTGTCTACCATTTATATACCTCCTTCTTGTATTTTGGTTGTATCTTATATTTTTTACAATATCTATAAATTGCATCTACAGCATAATCTTTTGTCACCTCTCCAAAGTTCCTTATATATTTCAGTTCTAATGGTGTTTTATCAAAGAAACTATTTAAATCAGTTATACCTTTTCTAAATAAACTATTTATAGCCCTCTGACGAATACCCTTATCTTTATTAGCAATTTGCATATTTACTTCATCATAAAATATATCTGGTAATGTTGGAGATTGTCCAATTTCTTCTACATTAATATCAACATCTTCTGGAACATAATCTAGTCTATTATTTACAGCATTACTTTGATATATGATTTCTTTCTTATCTAAATATTTATGCCTAACCATATATCTTTCCATCTGGTCTTCTCTAAAGTCTTGTATCTCATTAAAGTATCGAACATACACTGCGTGATGTGGAACTAATTTATCATCATATGTACGCTTTAACCAATCTCTTACAACAACTCCAATCAAATTGCCCTTAACAACAACCATATCTCCAAAACAAAATTTCATATATTCTCCTCTACTTTCTTATGACACACTAAATTTTTTGAACCGGTTTTTAACCCCCACTCTCTTAAACGCTTCATCGTCATAGGACTTCTAATATAATTACCTTTATGCCCCTTAACAAATCTAGTATTATATCCTACTCGTTTAACCTGTTCATCCATATTATATTTTAAAGCATAATCTCGCATCATCTTATTATATTCATTTGTTGTCATCCTAACTTTTTTATCTAAACCAAATTGTAAACAATACTCTTCTTTACTTAAATGATGTTTATAATATATATGTTGTTGTAATTTCACATATGCCCTATGACATATATGACATATAGGCATCCCATACTGATTAGAATTAACATCTGAAACATAGCTCAATTTTCCAAATTCAACATCATCAAAAGTATTATACCTATTGTGTATAAAATAAACATAACAGTTTTGACAATACCCTTTATATCGTTTTGGAGTATAATTACCACAAAATTTACACATTATAACTTTCATATTACATCCCCCAAATTTATATAATTATATCACAATATTTAAAAAATGTAAATATATAATATACAAAAAAATAAGTAGTAACTACTACCTACTTTTTAAATAATATAATTGGAGCATTATCTTGATATGATAAAGCTCTTATTGTATTATATTCTATAAATTCAATTGCATCAATTTGACTTAAATTATCTTCCTTCATTAAATACTCTACCATTAATTCATAATCATATATAACACGATTATCATATGATACACCAACAATAGCAGTTTCATATGACGGATTACTAAATACAACTAAAACTTCATCTTGTGTGTCTGCATATTCATTTAACTCCTCAATAGTCATTATAAACACCTCTTTACACAAACATAACCTTCAAAATTCAAACATTTCCAAAAAGTATCAACCATAAAACCAGCACTTCTTAACATACACATATTACCCTCGTGTGTATTAGGAACTAAAACTCCTTCTAAAGCTTTTCGTTTTGATTGTATTTGTTCCTCGTTATAACCATTACATCTCTTTATATCATAGTAAGAATTAACAAAAAGCTTATCAAATATATAAGATGGCTGTAAGATTTTTTCTACAATTATAAACATACCTCCAACAGCTAAACTTTGATATATATCACTTAAAATTCGAGGTCTGTACTCTATTGGTATAAACTGAAGTGTTAAAATACTAGTGATTAAATCACATTTATCCCCCCAATATTGAGTAAAATTAAAATCTCTAATATCTTCATTAAATAATTGTATATTAAAACTATCATATTTTTGTAATCGCAATTTAGCATTTTTTATCATATTACTAGAATTATCTACACCAACATAATTACCTTTATTACCGTATTTGTCTATAAATAATTCTAAATTAATACCATTTGAACACCCCAAATCTAACATACTAAATTTGTGTTTTCTATCAAATAATTTTTTATTATCTACTATTCTCATTATTAAATCTCGCATAGTCTCATAATCAGGTATCGACCTTGCTAACATATCATCAAAACAATTACTAACATCCTTATCAAATTCCCACTTACCTTTAGCTAATATATTATCTTTTTCCATATAATCTACCCCTTAATCCTATCTAATACCTTAATTTTCACTTCTTTAGCTACAGCTTTCATTAAATTTGGTGGAACTGCTCTACCTATTCTTTCCCAATTCTGCGTTGGAGAATGCGGTAATATAAAGTCATCAGGAAAAGTTTGTATACGCTTAGCCTCATCTATACTTAATATTCTGTCTACTCTTGGATGAAATGGTCTAGTATGATGTTGTCTAATTGTATAATAAGGCTCTTCCCACTTATCTCTCCTAAACCCTTGCTCAAATACCTTTAAATTATTTTCTTTAGCGATTCTTTTAACATCATTTGCGGTACACCCTGCGTGAAAATATTTCTGCATCTGTTCAATTCTAACACTATTTTCAACTTGGTCTGTACCGTTATTCATTAAATCCTCTATCGCATCTTTTGTTGTTATTACTTTATATGGATTGAATAACAATGAGGGCACAGCAGGTAAAACTGGTTGTAATTTTAAATCTTTTCTAACGCCAACAATAAATAATCTTTCCCTTTTCTGAGGAACACCATAGTGTGATGCATCCAACACTTTATAAATCACATTATATCCAATATCTTCTAATGTTTTAATGATTACATTTAGTACATCTTTCGCTTTACCTAATGTTATACCTTTTGTATTTTCTGCTATAAATACTTTTGGTTGTATTTCTTTAACAATTCTAGCATATTCAAAAAACAAATCATCTACTCTCTGTTTTGTTGTTGAATAGTTTTTTACTTTACCCCAACCTGCTTCTCTTTTTCCATTTATGGAAAAGTCGCTACAAGGAGGCGAGCCATCTAATACATCTAATTCCCCCACCTTTAAATCTATCAAATCTAATATTTCCTTACCAGATGTATCTCTTATATCCTTTTCCAAAACAATAGTATTTGGATGATTAATCCTATAAACTTCTGCGGCAGTAGGTATAAACTCTAATGCTAATCTAACATTGAACCCCTCCAACTCATATCCAAGACTAGAACCACCGCAACCACTAAACAAAGATACAACATTATACTTATTTTTTGGAATCTTAGCAATTTCCGACATATCAAGCTGTGTTTTCATCAAATAAACCTCCCACTAAATTATTCATTAGTGCCTTCAGCATCTATAATCTCTACATTACTAATAATTAAATCTTTCGTATTATTAATTGCTTTATTTAATATTTCAACAGGTATTTTTATATCATATACATCCCCACTTCTAGCTAATCCAGCACAGGTACAATCTACCACCATTTCAAGTACATCCAACAAATTCACATCTTCAGGAACGCTATCATTTAAATGATGTCTTTCAGTCATATGCCTATTTTTAAACCAAGGCATATTTTTAAAATCTTTAGACCCATCAGCCAATTTATCACTGAAATCCTTATAAAATTCATCTATATAATCCACCTTTGTATGGTCGTGCTCACATAGTTGGTCTTTAAACATTTCTATCAGCATCTGTCCAACATTCTGCACATCAAATATATGACTTACTGTTTGACTTAATAATTCTTCTTTTGACACATTATGGTCAGCACTTCTTGTATCAGCATTAACTGACTTATATATAACTACCTTACTATCCATACACTTCTCCTTACTTTACTAGATTTTCAACAACCGCTATATAATCATTATAATTAAAACTATTTTTATCACAAGCATCTCTCCAATTTGTTAAATAGCTAACAATTAAATCAGCTAATTTAATAAAATCATCTTTACCCCAACCTTTAGTAGTCATTGCAGGTGTACCAACTCTAATGCCAGATGATTTTAATGGAGGTAATTCATCATTAGGTATCTGATTTTTATTTACAGTAATATTTATTTTATCTAACGCTAATTCAGCATCCTTACCTGTAATACCTATTGAACCATAGACATCTATAACAAACATATGATTTTCAGTTCCATTAGATATTATTTTCCACCCATTGGAAATAAATCTTTGTGCAAATATTTTAGAATTATATACTACCTGTTCTGCATATTCTTGAAAAGCTGGTTGCATTGCTTCTTCAAAACATATACCCTTAGCACATATAATATGTTCTAATGGACCTCCTTGTATTCCGTGGAAATACTGCGGAATTAATCTTCTTTGTAAAGAAATCATCATTCCACAATATTAATCCGCCTCTAGGTCCTCTTAATGTTTTATGAGTTGTACTTGTAACCACATCAGCCCATTTACAAGGATTTGGATGTTGATGTCCTGCTACTAAACCGGCAACGTGTGCCATATCTACCATAAAATAAGGTGGTTCGTTATGACCAATCATCTTATCTAATTTATACTTTTGTATAATATCAAAAATCTTATCATAATGTATTATTTGTGAATATGAACTTGCTCCAACAATTACTAATTTTGGATTATATTCATATAATTTACTTTCCAAATCTGCATAATTTAAAATACCATTTTCATCAACACCATATGATATAATATTATAATCCTGCCCTGAAAATGACATCTTATGTCCGTGTGTTAAATGTCCTCCAGCTCCTAAATCCATACCCAATACAGTATCTCCGTGATTTAATAACGCTCTATATACTGCTTGATTTGCAGATGAACCACAGTGTGGTTGCACATTTGCAAAATTACAATCAAATAATTTACACACATCTTCTATGGCTTTTGTTTCAATCATATCTATATACTGACATCCACCATAGTATCTTTTTCCTGAATAACCTTCAGCATATTTATTCGTAAGTATACTCCCACAAGCATTTAATACTCTTTGACTTGGAAAATTCTCTGATGCAATTAATTCCACATTATGATTTTGTCTTTGTTGTTCTAAAGCTATTATAGACTCATAACTTTTTTCTATCATTTTATACCCTCCTTTAAATATAAATTTATCTACCCAGAAGAAAATTATACCACCTATTAAATTAGCGATTATAGTATTTACTACTGTATTAAAATTTAATAAATTTAAACACAATGCTAATATCGGCGTGCTTAACTGCCATCTAACTAGATATAATATAAATTTATACCCTTCCTTCATAATATTTCACCTACTTATTATAATATTCATTATTAATGGTAGTTATAAAATCTATCACACATAACAAACAATCATTACTCCAAACAGTTTCATCATATGGATGAAAACAAAACTTTCGCCACGGAGCATACCATTTGATTTCACCTATACAAACATTATTAAATGTCCAAATATAATATATCGGCGTTTTCCTCTTATACTGTATTACCTTTGTAATACAAAAATACTTATTTTTATATACAATATTATTTACATCAATATCTCTTGAACTAATCCAAACATTACTATCTGATTGTATAAATTCATCTTTCATACTATACTCCTTTACTACATTTATCTATATCCCAATATGCTGAACGATTACCCCTAGCCATATCTATTAAATATATATCCGAGGTTTCATTAACATACATAAAATCTATAGACCAAATACCATCTAATACTCCATCAAATTTTAAAGTATCTATATTAGATTGAATTTTTTGACAAATCTCATATACTAAATCTTGATGATTTTCAGTCCTACCACCCAGTTGATTATGAAACCAATCAAACACTATTTGGTCTGTTTTTTCATTTATATGTTCTCTACAATATTTATAATCCCAATAATCCACCATATATTCTATTTTATTTGTATTCATATTATAGAATACTCTAATTTCCTCTCGTAATGGCATCCCATTATATATTGTAGGAATTTCATAACAATTTGATGGGATTAATTCTCTAACAACTAATTCAGTATAACCCCCAGTATCGAACAACGCTGACTGATATTGTATTTTCCAGAAATTTTTAGCCAAATCTTTTTTAGTAGTTACACAGGTACTAAAATCAAATTTATTTGAAAAAGCACCATTTTTTATATGATAATATTTATGTGGATTTAATTTATCCAAAGTAGGCTTTAATATATTTTCCACCACATTCCAATTAACATTATCAAACAAATCATCTTTACAAATTAATTCAGTCTCCTCCCAAGTAAATACTTGTAAACTTTCCACCCTAGGTGTTTTGAATGCTCCAAAGTCAATTATATGATAATACCAATTTGAAAAATTCTCAGGATATGCTCTATCTTGATTATAGCTATTCTTACTTAACTGCTCCAAATATTCAGGTGTAAACCTCTCCGACCATTTATCCAAATTAAATTTAAATTGTTCCATAGACATAGCAGAATTAATTTTTTGTGCTGTTTCAATTCTATCCTCCACTGTATCTAATTTTATATCATCAACTGCCTTTTCTATATTACTCTCCACTTCCATTCCCCCTCTAAACTGCCCGCACTAAAATAATATTCCTTATTACATTTAGGACAATTATAAATATAACTTGGTGGATTAGTTAATATCTGTGTATTACTTTGCCTTAATTGCACATCACACTCATCGCAGTATGGAATTTTAGCAACATAGTACTCTGGAAATAAAAAATGTTTTTTAATCATACATTACTCACCTACACCATATAATAATATTTTTCCATCTGTATCATATAGTGGCATTAAAGTACCCTTATTACTTCCTTCACAAGGAGTATAATATTCTACACCTGTATCCTTATCATATATAATACAATATTTAATATTATTAAATTCACCACTATCAATTACTTCAAACTTTTGACTTATTTTAGTATCTGTTTCTTCCATAATATGTTTGCCACCATCTGTAACAACATAAATAATTATACATAAAATAAATAATAATCCAAATGTTATAATTGCTGTTTTAGTATTTTCTGAAATCATAACTCCTCCAATATACGCTTTACTGTATCGCTAATTAATTTACCATTAGCTCTATTACCAAATTGCTCTTTTGATTTTTTGATAACATACCCCAATAATCTTTTATCTGTAATATTTTCATCCTCTATTATCTTTTTTACTGCCTCATCTACCTCATATTCTGACATAGGTTGTGGTAAATACCTACTCAAACAAAGCATTTCTTTATTAGTTTGTTCAACTAAATCTGGTCTATTTCCTCTTTGAAACTGAACAATAGCTTCAGTTCTCTTATTTTTCTCTCTTAATATTATGTCTTCTATATCACGCTCTGTTAAATTACCTTTTTCTTTTTTGGCTAATAATATTACTGCTCTCACCTGTTGTATTGTATTTTTGTCTATTTTATTACCTTCCTTCATAGCCACTTTTAAATCCTGCATCAATCTAGCTTCTAAATTCATTCACTATTCCCCTTCTTATTTATTATTTTTATTTGTATTATAGGCTCCAATGAATTCGCACCATCTGCTAACATATTTACGTCAATACCATCCAATATTTGTTTTACTACTTCATTTCTTTTACCCTCTAATATATACTCTAAATTTTCTAAACAAAGTATTTTATATTCAGTAAATTCTTTATCTATTTGTTTCTCAATAGCATCCCTGACATTATCTAATAATTCATTTAAAATATCTACATTATTCATACATTATTCCCCCTTTTAGCAATTTTTTCTATATAAGCTTTTATTTTTATACTTCTACTATCCAACTTATTTAACTTTTTTATTGCACGAGCATATTTGTTTAATGCTATTTTATACCACCTTTTTAACACATACATACCAGTGTCATCTTCTTTCATCCACAAAGTGAATTCTAAAAAGTGTGGATTATAGTACTCCTGTAGCATTAATTTACATTTATTCGATTTAAACAAAGTCTTATAAATACTCATTATATTACTAAAATCATTATGTGGTTTTAATATATGCATAACTAAACATCCTCCATTATTATAGACACAAACTCCTCAACACTATCTAAAAATATTCCATTTATTTTAACCCTATACTTTTTATTATTATAATAAGTTTCAAAACTCTCTTTATATTGATTTATATTTGACCTACAATATGTTTTTATAGCGTGTTTAACCAAACTATCCATTCCTTCAATAAGCTTAGTTTTAGTTGCAGCTGTAGGGTCTTTTATTTTAATATTATTAAATAAAAACATAAAAGTATCCTTATACATTTTTGTAACTTCATCCTCTGAATATTCTGGTATTAAATCAGGAAATTGTACTAAAAATAAATTAGAATCATCTTTTCTTGCCTCTGTTGCAAATGGAACTAACTTCAATTTAGTACATAATGCTTTCATCTCATTTATAGCACTATCTATACTACCTAATTTTGTACATTCCATTGATATACCATCAAACTTGCGAAATTCTTTTACTTGCTTACTCATAGGTTTTACAGCATCTATTATACCTTCTATATTTTTCAAATTTATCTCTCCCATTATAAATCCTCCTACTTAAAACAACATAAGTGTTGTATAATTTAAATCCAATTACACAACACTTATAATTAATTATTATACTCAGATTGTAAATAATCAGGTATTACATTTCCCTTATCATCTTTATTATCTGGTTTTTTAGCTACTATTTTAGCTAAAGTTTCTTTTTCAGCCTCTGATAAACCCTGTGTTTGTGTAGTTTGTTTTGTTGTATTTTTCTTTTTTGTCTCCGATGATTTCGGTTTATCTGTTTTAGTACGAGTCTGTTTTTCATCAGACTCTTTAACATCTGCACCTACTACACCCTCTGTATCTGCCTTACTTGTAAATTTATTATATTGTGCATATAATCCAGCGTGCATACCACTTATTTGCTCTCTTTTTAATTTTAATTGGTCTAATTTAGCATTTCCTTCTTCAGCTAATTTTAAGCGTTCCTGCTGTAATGCATCAATTTTTGATTGATATTCTTTACCAACTGCTTCAATTTCAGTACCTAAGTCAATATATTGTTTCTTATATTCTTCCATTTGAACTCTCATATTCTCTAATATTTCATTTGCATCTATCATAATTTTCACCCCCAATTATATTTTACATTATTTCAGATAATCTCTGTTGTAGCTCATTTATAACCTGTTTTACAATTTGTTTTGGAACAAAATCGAGTACTCTCAAATTTAGTTTATTATCTTGCGTTGTTTCTAAATATACAATATAAATCATTTTAACTATGCTCGAACTTATTTTTAAATCGTCAGCTATATCATCTAATATATACACTATACTTTGATTTAATTCTGTAAGCTCATCTACTTCAACTAAATTATCATCAACTTTAGCATCCTCATCAACCAATACATCCGATAAACTTAAATCCTCTGTTACACAATTATCTTCTAAATTAAACAATATATCAGGTTGTCTTTTTTGTTGTCTGTCAAAATCTATGAAATCTCTATTTATTATATTATAAGCCAATGTAGATAGCCTATATTTATTTGGGTCCCATATTAAACAAGCTTTCCACAAACCCATTCGGGCAATTTGTAAAGCTTCATCAAATTCCCAATATTTAGTTTTATAATATTTCTGTGCAATTCTATTAGCTAAATTTATATTTTTATTAAAATTTTCAATTATTACTTCTGCCTCTTCTGGGGTTTTATGTTTTAAAGATATTTTTTCATAATATGTTAATTTATGTGGCATTTATACCTCCAATCTAATTATGCTGTTATAAATCCGCAATTAGTAAGATATGGTAATAAATGTGTATATAAATAATTTTTATTCCCTATTTTAAATACTTTCAATATTTTTCCTATTGGAACATTAGCATTATCTACCTTTACATATCCTAATTGCAATTTACTACAAACACACTCATCATTTTTATATAATTCATAAAGTTTCTTTTGACGGTCTACGCTACTATTATTATATAAATCTACAACTAAGTCAATTAATTCAGTTATACCTGCTATAAAGTAACCACCCAATATTAATATACCTTGAACATTTTTATCTGCTATATTTTTTATATTTATCTTCAATTCACATACATCAAAACCTGCCTCATCTTTTAGCAAATCAGCATCATTTTCAATCACAATATTGTTAAATGAACAACTATGCATTTGATGTGCTTCCTTAGAATTTATATCCCTTATAATTGTTTTACACTGGTCATATAATGCTTTTTTTAATATCCTATGATTGTCAAACTTAGCCATTTTTATATTTGCCCAAATAAATAAATCAATGGCTAATTCATCTGCCGAATAATACCAATAGTATGCTTTATTACAAATAGCACCGACAGTACCATAACACATACTTAATAAATTTTCAGGTGTAATCCAATCCGGAAAAGCCTTTCCTAGGTTTAAATTATCATATTTATATCGTAACTCTTGAATACTTAAATCAGAATTTTTCGCCTTAATAATACGAGTTGCTTCTTCCTCACTAAGATTATATTTTTCTATACATCTCTGTACCTCTTTTTTAATATTAAACATCTTATCTACCTCCAACTCAATTATTAAATTTCTGTTGTAAGTATATAAGAAAATTTCATATTTGTAAAGAACTTTCAACAATAATTAGAAAACTCGGAAAGCATTGATATAACTACAATTTAACTAAATGCAATTATGTAAATAAGTCCTTATAATTTAGTTAAATCAAGCTTTAAAAAAATTTTAAATTTTTTTTAATTTTTTTTCTAAATTACGTTAACCAAAAAGTAGTCTACTACATTTTGCCTAGATATACTTCCTTGCTTTATCCCAGCATCCATATCGGATACCTTACACGCACAATCATAGTAATAGTTATATTCAAATGGTAAATCGTATTCTCGCAATTCTTTTACTCTACCCCAAGGCAATCCATAATTATAAGCACGAGAACCACCATCATATATACCATACTTCTTTAACATACCAGCAATTAAAAAGTCATTGAACATAAATGATATACTCCAAAAAAATTTATCATATTCATCAAATTCCACAATTAAATTATACCAGTATGCTAATTCCACATAATTTCCAACCAATACCGAATTCATAAACTCATTACTATTAAAATCAACTTGCTTCACGACTAGCTGATTTTTTAATAATAAATCTTCATATGCCTGTTGTTGTGATATTTTTAATGCATTAGCATATGATTTTATTTTATCTGCCTCCAATAAAATTGTACCATATAAATTATTACAATTAAATGCTAATTCTTCTTTTTCCTTATCTAGTAAGTCTAACTCCCCTTCAACAAACTCTGTTGCTATATTCAATTGTACTGCTTGAAACTCTGTCACATATTCTGAAAACTTCTCAAATAAAGTAGATGATTTATATTTACCCCAATCATACACACAGATACAAGCATATTCATCTATATTAATGCCATCTATAAATAATTTTATAGCTGACTCTGACCACATAGCAAAGTCTAAATCATTATATATTATATATAATTTTCTTGTTTTAAATAAAGACTTGACTGCAACAGCATCTTTAACTGCACTACAACTATCAACATTTACAACCTTATCAAAATAAGTACTAATTTTTTCTATATAGTGTTTGCGTATACCAAAATCTTCTCCATAAAATACATAGAATTTATCAAATTTATCTTTTAGTAAATCTAATTTTAAATCTTCTAACTTTTTCATAATTCACCACCTAAAAGCTGTATTTGATAAAATGTATTATATAACAATAATTTTCGGTTCAAAGTACCATTATGTTCTAAATTACACTTACATTCAAATAACAATCTTAATACATTTTGATACGAATAATTTAAATTTAAATTGTGTATTGTATAATAATTTATATTACTGATTAACATACGTATAAATAATAAACACGGGTCTATATCATCATACTTTGCCGAGAATTTACTTAACATCACTATAATACTATCTGTATTTATATATGATATTCTCTCATATGTGTCTAAAGCAAAATCAGCTAATGACTCTATTCCTTCATATTTTTTATAATACATACATTTTGCAGGTGTATTAATACCTGCTATATATAATTTTTTACAAACTTGAGGCAAATAATAACTACCTAGAAAAGTTAACATCTCCTCTTCAGTATATGCTGACATAGTTATTTTTATAGCCCTACTTTCCAACGTACTTAATTGAGTACTCCCTGTTATTACTATCACATTACCTGCTGGAGTTTCTTCTGTTATTTTTAACAAGGCATTTTTTGCTTGTATAGATGCTTTATCAAAATCTTTAAAATGATATACTGCATTAGAATTAATTGCCATTTGCTTAACCAAATTTCTTACATCATTTATACCATTATGCATTTCTACATAATATTTATTAAACTCCTTACACAGTTGCTTTACTAAATATGTCTTACCACTATGTCGTTCGCCTTGTATAATAATAAAATTTGGCAATACCTTCCAATTACTAATTAGTTCTAAATTATTTTTCTGTCCGACTATTTGCATTTTTCTATAATCCAACTTTCTAATATTATTTTTAAATCATCACTACTAAAATTAGTTTTTATAGTTAATACACTCCTAAGTAATTCTCTTACTTGTGGCGTAAAACTCATAATACTATTAAGCCAATTCACAGTCACATCTGATAATGTTGTTATTTCTATTGTTTGTGTTATCATATATTTAACACAATTTTGTAAAAATTCAGTCCATAATTTCAAAAACAATGAAACATCTACACCTGCCATATAAATATTATTAAAGAACAATAAAGCTTCTTTACACTGACAGTTCAACAAATAGAATAAAAATTCTGTTAAATTATTTTCAGTAACCCCTCCACTTGTAACCTTTAACACATTTTCTATAGATAATATATTACTATAATCTAAACACTTCTCTAAAGTGGTTATACTATCTCTCATACCACCTTTTGCCAATCTCGCAATATAATCTAACGCATTATCATCATATATTATACTTGGTATGTCCGCAATTGTTCGTTCATTATTCTCGCTATCAATAATATACTTTAACCTATTTTTAATTCCATCATTACTTATTCTAGCAAAATTAAATCGTTGTACACGAGATAATATTGTTCCAATTACCTTTTGTGGGTCAGTTGTACAAAATATAAAAATTACATACTCAGGAGGTTCTTCTAATATTTTTAACATAGCATTAAATGCCTCATCCGACATCATATGGCACTCATCTAGTATAAAAATTTTATATTTACCTTTCATTGGACGTGTTTTACATTCTTCTATAATAGCTCTAGCATCATTAACACTATTATGACTTGCACAATCCATTTCAACTGGGTCACTTTGATAATTATTAATCATTTGAGCTATTATTCTGGCACTAGTCGTTTTTCCCGTACCAGCAGAACCACAGAATAAATATGCGTGTTTTAAATTATTTGTTCTTACTTGATTTTGTAAAATGATTTTTATAGCATCCTGCTCGACAATTTCTTCAAATTTAAGAGGACGATACTTTACTGCTAAAGTAATATTACTATCCATATTATCTACCCCCTTAATACTTCTATGAATTGCTTAAATGTATCTTCAGATATTACATAAAATCTATCTTTATTATCACCAAAATCAAAACATAGTGCTCTATAATCCTTACCAGTTGCATACTGTTCTTCTTTTAATTTATCCAACCACTCTCTTTTAATTGAAAATGATTTTTTAGGTTGCATACAAGTTTTAGCTTCCAACAACCACTCTTGACCAATAGTCAAATCCCCGTTTATCAAATTTAGTAGCACCACTATTTGGTGTACGTTTTGCTCCTATCGCCTTTGCAATACGTTTTTCCTGTGCTGTACTAACATCTCGTGTAGCCACAATTATTACCCCCAATACATAATATAGTCACTATTTATATAATCTATTCCACCATCTTCTGCTTTTACACCTATAACTAAATGATTTTCTATTGCTTTATTTAATTCTATATCTGTTGATATATTGATTAATTCCACATCATTAAATTCATAATCCATACATTTAATATATTTAACTTTCATCTTTTTCTTCCTTTACTGCATCAGTTTTATTCCATACAATATCTAAATATGGCATTACTTCTGGACTAGCCATATATTTTCTAAACTCTACTTCGTTAAGTCCACCCAAGTCATCATTATCATTTATTTCTATACCAACAATTTTCATTCTACCTATATAGGCTGTTCCGTATTTTTTTATTTCAGGTAAATTAGAAATGTGCTGAGTCAACACATCTCTAATTCTTCTATCAATTTCAATTAAATCCTTGTCTTCAGTTAATACCCACTCTATCATTTCTGCATTAAATAGACCTTGGTCTTTTACTCTATATAATTCATATTTTATATACATACTAATTACTCCTCTGCTTTAGCCACTGCTTCATTCGCTTGTGCTAAGGTGTCTTCATCCACTAATTCTTCAATATCTTTACCATTTACAGTAGCATCTATTAAATCTAACCACTCTTTATGATTACATAGCTCTTCTTTTAAGGCAACCTTACCCTGTATTTTTTTATCTGTTAATAACTCACCTGTAGCTGGGTCTATAATATCATAAAATGCTCCACGCTGTAATATAACCCCTACTTGTAATCCTACCTCTATATAATCACTCATAAGGTCTGGTCCTGTTACATATTTAATGGTATAATATCCTACACGACGAGTACTTGGAAATACCTTACTTTTTAAAACTACTACATTTATCAAATTACCTGCTGGATTCTCTGCACTATTAGTAAGTTCCTTATTATTATCGTCTATAAATTTACCTTTTCGGAATTCCATACGCAGACTACACATATGTTTAAATCCTCTACCTCCGTGGTGTTATTGTACCTCCAAACATAGAATTTAAATTATCTCTAACTTGATTTATACATATAATAGTAACATTATCCTCCCTCAAGTATTTACCAACTTTTAAACAAAAATTTTGTAACGATTGTGCTAAACCACCATATATCTTTTCACCTACACCCTTATTTTCTAACTGTTCTGGTATCATAGCAGCAACACTATCTAATACAACTAAACCAATCTCTCTACCATCTAATAACTTAATAATAGTATTTAATATATCTTGTGCTGATATACCTGCCATTTTTAACCTTATTATTCTAGTAGTATCTAAACCAAATTTAGCTGACCAAGTATAATCAAAAGTACCCTCAACATCTATAAATATAATTTTTTTAGGTTCTTCTCCTGTTTGTTTTGCTTCTTCATCAAATTTTATTTGAGCATTTTTCATTATATCTACTGCTGTTGATGTTTTACCCGACCCTTCTGGTCCACTAAATTCTATTATATGTCCCCTAGGAATTCCACCAAATGTCATATAGTTTAAACGTGGACTAGAAAAAGGTATTCTATCATAATCATTTTTTGCTACACCTGTTTCAACTATATTACCACCAAATGAAACTTCCAAATCTTTTAAAATTTTATCTGTTATTGAAGCCATTTATTTCCTCCTATTTAAAAATTTGTTTTATTGCCTATTTCTACACCTTGAACTCTTGTTGAATGTACACGTTTTACAGCATTTAAAACCTCAACTGCCATTGATATTTTTTGTTTAATAATCTTATATGCTCTATCATAAATAACACTATCAAATTTCTCTGTCATTGTAGCTAATTCTGATGCCGATTGTTTTTCACCTACTGTACCCCTTGCAATTTTAAATGCCTCATTATATGCCTCTTTATATATTAAACCAGCCAAATCTGATTGCATTCCAACGACCTCTTGGTCATCTGTAACATCAAACAAAAGTATTGGCAACTGTAATAATATATCCTCTATTTCTTGGTCTGTTAATATATCTGTATCATCTTTTAACATACCTTTTATTTTATCAACTACATCTACTAATGCACCTATATGTTCATCAACTATTCTAGCTACAGCATTTTCCATAGCAACACTAGAACCACCTATTCTCTCACGACTCTCTTTAGCTTCATATTGCATAATATTACTCCTCTCTATCAGGGTCTTTTAACCAACTTTTGTAAAATTTAACCCAGTCTTCAAATTTAGCTGTTGCTAACCAAGGTTTTCTATTCTTCCTATGAAACACTACTGGAATTCT
>Ga0247608_10003995_pt1 | contig 16816 bp, 17 predicted proteins | sample 176DNAGHGlowgp2_FD_193490 | JGI IMG/M metagenome (GOLD analysis project Ga0247608, IMG submission 193490) | Sheep rumen microbial communities from Palmerston North, Manawatu-Wanganui, New Zealand - 1766 DNA GHGlow gp2 | ecosystem: Host-associated > Mammals > Digestive system > Stomach > Rumen ... | reverse complement strand
CACCAAAGCCTTATTAATGAAATAAGTCAAGGAAAGCTAATTTCAGGGATAGGCTCAGCACGCTAATCTTTGTTGTGGAGGTTACTATAGTAGGTTACTCTAGTCATCCCGGCAAGTGCGTGTTTAGCCTTTCTTTTTTATTGATAACTCTTAAAACCAATGAGAAAAATGGTAATCAAATCACTTAATGCACAAAATTACTCCGGCAGTTATGAAGTAGTGGCCGAAGAGTGGAACGTGGCTGGAACAATCTCAACGGACGGCCAGAAAAACTTAAATAATATCTCCGGCAGCGTAATGAAGAACACAATGATGGTTCTTTCTTTTAATGCATGGGGGAGTGAGAATAATTTACGTTGGAACTTAAACGATATAGCTGATCTGGGTGAACTAGCGGAGGCTCTTGATGTAATTACTAGTGCTGTCGAGGCTGTAAAGGATGAGCTAAAAGGAAACGAGGAAGAATAATAGGTCGTTTAAGGGGATTTAAAGATATAAACTCTAGATTCTCTTAAACGATTTTAATTTTTTTATTCTCTCCTCTTATAAGATAATAATGAATGGCAAAATATTTAGATTCATCAGGTCTTTCTCTCAATAACTCCGAAATAGACGCAATAATGGTATGACGTTAATAAAAGAATACATAACACTCATTTCAGCCCTTTTCACTAACACCCCAGATAAACCCTTGAAGAAAGTGGCAATGAAGTATGTTCTCTGGCCGGGTTATAAATTACTTACTTGGGCTGGTCTTTTAATTCATCGGCCGGGGACTATAATTTCGGGGATAGATGAAAACCACGAAGACATACACAGACAACAGGCTTTAGTGCTTGGGTCTTATTGGAAGTTTTATTTATTATATTTTTGGGAGTATATATGTAATCTCTTTATTCTCTGGAACTTTTCTGGAGCCTATGATTGTATCTCTTATGAAATTCAGGCACTTGGGAGACAACATAAATTAGATTACAAAGTTACCCTCGAGAATATGAAGCTCTACCGGATTAAGAATAAAAGAAAAATTTGGAAAGAGAATAGGGATAATTGGATACATTATTGTAGGGGGATCGAAGGATGATACTAAGACGACAAAAAGAATACTCCAGAACCTATGATAAAATAACTGATCCGGCCGAGAGAACTACAAAGGCAAAGGAGTTATTAAAGAAGAGAAAAAAGGTTCACGAGAGTTTTGATATTAATGAAAGAAAGAAAGAAGTTAACGACCGATACCTTCATGACCTCGAGAAAATGGCAAAAGGCGAACCAATACGAACCGAAAATGGAAAGCCGGTCTATGGAAAACTGAATGAAGTTGAAAATAGATATAACGACGAGATGAAGAAGATCGATAAGTATTGGAAAGAGGCTTATGGACAAGGTGAAGGCGTTAGTAGAAAGAACCTGGCAAGACAAAGAGAGGCCGAGAAAAGAGCAGCCGAGAGAGAAGGAAAGAAATTAACGACTCGACTTAAGAGAGTGGCCGGGAAAGTAGGAAAAGCGATTAAGGACAACAAGAAAACGGCCTTAATTGCAACTGGTTCTTTGGCTGTCGGTGGTGCAGTTTATGGTGGAGCTAGGTTCATTGGGAAGAAAAAGGCTGATAAAAAGGCCCAGGAAATGAAGAAGAAAGTTAGGGGATATGAAAAATGATGTCTACTGGCTTTCTTTTACTGACCTAGGCGAAAACACTCAAATAACCCCGGCCGAGAGGAATGGAATACTCGGGGTGGGGAGGGAAAAGAAAATTCAACTCTTTACTTCAATTCGTGATGGACTAGGAGTATTATCAATCGGCCGGGGTGGAATGAGTGGGAAAGTGGTCAGTGTATATAAGCCAGTCATTCCCTCCCCCGATCTCCTACTTAAACCTGCCAACCTCCCCTATGAAAACCTACTTGCCGGAAAAGAGTATTGGTGTTTAGTCCCTCTATCGGCGTCTAAGGTATGTGATATTAAGGTTGGGAAAGAAATAGATGCGAGAAGTTTTAAATATGGTGGACGTGTTTTAAAATTCTCTGCCATAATCCCAATGAAATTTAAAATCTACGCCTGGGATGAAATATTGCCGGAGTGGGATAAAAAAGGAAAGACTATGAAACTGAAGAGAAAGAATTTTGGATCGACGGCGGCCAAGGAAGATAAATCGGTTGCTAGTGAGGCTGGTTTAATTGGTGGTAGTGCTTTAATTGGTCTTAAGGCAGGTCTTGGAACTTATTACACTGCAAAGAATTTAGACAAAGGGAGAAAAAGACTAATCAATGCCGGAGGATCAAGACTGGATTCTAAAATACTAAAAGAATACGAAAAAGCAATAGAGGCAATAGACATAAAGCCTGAAGAGAGTCAGTTAAAGAATGCCTCTAAATCCGTGGAAGCTACTGAGAAAAAGATAGCTAAGTTAGAGGCAAAAAGAGAAGCTTTAAAGAAAATAAGCAAATCTTTAAAACGAATTACTAAACCGGTCTCTAAATTTGCTAAGACTAAGAGAGGAAAGGCAGCATTAATTGGTATTCCAACTGCTGTTATTGGTGGAGTGGTTTATAAGTCCGCCAAGAAAAAGGAGAAAAGTGGCAAGAAAGAGGGCGAGGCGAAATAATGCTTTTCCCTCTTTATGTCCGTCGATTAGTTATCGATTAAAGAAAGAAATATTATGGTAGTATATAAGAAACAGAAACAGTATGGTGTTCTGGGAGCTGGCCTAGCTAATATTGGATCAGGCCTTGGAGCAGCCGTCGGTGGAGTTGTAAAAGGAGCGGCAGCACTTGGTGGAGGTTTAATTAAAGCAGCCGTCCCTACTCTTACTGGTATTGGTCAGGTTGGTGCTTCTGGTCTAGCGGCTGGTAGTTTAGGCCTTGGGGCAGGAGCACTATGGGGAGCAGCTCATCCTCTTCTCCTTGGTGGTCTAGGAGCTTATGCATTATATAAGATCCTGAAGAGAAGACGCGAGAGAAGAATGCAGGAAAGAGGATATAGCGTCGTCGAGAGAGTGTTTTCCAACGTTCCTAAGGGCGAATTAAGAGTTAAGCGAATAGTTGATGCAGCTAAAAGATTAAACCAGAACGAAAGAGGAATTAGGGCAGAGAAATTAATGAGACTCAAGAAATTTTCTGATTCCTCTGAATATATCGATCCTAATGAACCATATGTACCTAAAGGACCGAGAGAATTAGTTCCAAAGAAAATAGTCAAGAAAGCTAAGAAATCGGGGGTTGTCCAGAAAGATCAGAATGGAAACTGGAGAATAATCAATATGAACGGACCCCAAGGACCTGTATATTGGAAACCCGTATACAAATCAAGAGAAAGTGCTGAAAATTGTCTTCGTGCATATCAAAGTGGTGGATGGAAGAAAAAGTAAATGAACTATGATATTATTAAGACAAAAGATATATTCTAAGACCTCTAAGATAATTAAAGGTGCTCTTATTACTGCTCCCGCCGGTCTTGTTGCAGGTACTATTGTTGGTGATAAGATGGGGAGAAAGAAAGCAACCAACGAAGAAAAGAAAGAGGTCGCGAAGAAAAAAATAGAAGAGAATAAAAAGAAAATAAAGGCTAATAAGGAGGCTTATCCAATTTACAAGGAAAGGTCCAGGAAAGAAAGAGAAGAAAGAGGGCCTGAATCTTCTTGGGATGATCTTGATAGAGTTGAAATTGAGATGGTTGATGATCTATGGAGAGACATACCAAGAGAAAATAAAAAGCTTAAAGAAGAAAACAAAAAGCTTGAGTCTGGTAATTACGAGTCTCTTCTTGCTGATGATACTCCGACTGGTAAAAAATATGTGCGTGGAGGAGCCATTTTAGGAACAGCAGCTGGAGCCGGAACTGGTGCTCTTTTGGGGTATGGGCTTCATAAATTAGCTAAAAAACTAAAGAAATAGATGGTATCTATTCAACGACGTCAGATAAGAAAGGTCGTTTAATAATCGTTTAATAAATATAGTGGAAAATGATAATAAAGAGGAGTAAATTATTTGCTAAAACCTCGACCGGAGAAGATGAGATGTATTTTAGGGATTCTAGATTTTGGAGAAACTTTCCTGGTAGAGAACAAGAGGAAGATAGAATACTTAAGCTCCTAAAAGATCTTGATAAATCCAATTATCTTAATCAGCACGGCAAGGACTACTTATCCACAGTCAATCATAGAGATGAAATTCATATTTCTTCTTATATGCTGACAGACGAGGGAGAAGATATAATGGAAAGGTATGGCAGTCTCTTAGAAAACGGAACTAAAAACTCTATATCCCTTGATCAAATAAATCAAATCAAGAAACAACCCATGAACTTTAAAGAAAGAAGAGAGTGGGAAGAGAAAAAGTGGAAAAAGGAGCAAGAAAAGAGAGACCAGGAGCTTAAGAAAGAAAACATATCTAGAGAAGATCAACAAAATATGATAATAAAAGACTTCCCCGAGGTTAAGAAAGTTCAGGATATTCTTAAAAAGCTAGAAAAAGAGGTCTGGTACCAACGATGGAACTACATTGATGATATTGATTTGCCAAAAATAGAGGATATCTCGTGGGCAACAGACAACAAGAATAGCTTTGTAGGAAATAGATATGTTGGTGTAGTTAGTGTTGGAGGACTTTGGATATATTATGATACAAAGGACAGAAAGCTTGTTGAGAATACCGGGCAGAATGGAAAAACTATGAGAACTAAGCCGGTGGTAGATTTAAAAAAGAGACTAATTGATTACCTCAAACAAAATAAATCTCAGCTCCTCAATAATGCCTACTCCGCAGAGAACTTGATTGCTCACGAAGAAGGTAGTAAGAAACTTAATCAGAAAGATAAAAAGTCTATATCTGATTTTGTTGATAGAGAGATAAAACTGCTACAAAGTTTATGATAACCGTAGTTAAAACTGATACAAAATGATAATAAAGAGACAGAAGGCGTATAGCAGAAAGGCTACTAAACTTGTCAACAAAGCTATTAGAAAAAAGTTTGGCTTTGATAAAAATCTTCCAATGAAGTCCGACCCGCTTCAAAAGTTCACTGGAGAGTACGGTCTTGGGGAATTAGTGACGAAGAGAAAAAAGGGACATACATGGCCTGAAGATAAATTTGTTAGTGGTAAGAAAGCTGCTAGGGATATAAAAAGTGGAAGATATAAAGGAAATATTGCACTCTACGATGGTGAAGGAATTGCCGATGTTACAAAAGCTCCAAAAGAACTGATGAATCTTCATGATCACCCAAATCGCTTTAAAGAAAGATTTAAAGACGAACATGAAGAAATATCAAGACAATTAAGAAAGCAACTATTTGAAAAGAAATATAAAAAATAGATAGCTGCCCTCTAGAAACAATATGGGGTATCTGGAGCATGGAGTAAGAGAAAGTAAGAGTTATGATACTACAGAGATTATATTCTAGGCGAACTAACTACTCTTCTCTCGATCATAGCACTAAAGCTTGGGCGAAGTGGAGGAGAAGAAGCGATAAAGAGCTTAAAGAGGAAATAAAAGAGATTGATAAAAATACAGCTGGCCTAGAATCTGCAATAAATAATACCCTCGGAGGACTAACTAAAAAAGAAATTCGAGCAAGAGCAGCTTCAGTAAGAGAGGCTGGAAATTCTGAAAAATTACGGAGGATACTTAAATGATCATACTAAGAAAACTATTCTCAAAAAATAAAAAAGATGAGAATAATAAAAAGAAAGAGGACATCCAGCGTCTTGTCAGCTCTCAAACTTTAGCACTAACTGGAGGATTTATTGCCTCAGATGCTGCTAGTGGCCTTTTTGATAATTTAATTGCAAGAAAGAAGGCCGAGGCAGATAATGGAATTCCCAAGGCTATTAAGAAACTGAAAGAAAAGAAAAAGGCTCTTAAGAACGCTACCAACGAAGTAGATAAAGAGAGGCTGGTTAATGAGATAAAGAAGGAGAGCCAGTTTATTAAAAGAGTTAGAAAAGAGATAAGTTCTAACCCGAGAATTAAAAGAAATAGAAGAGCTAATCTAGCACTTGGTCTTGCTGGAACTGCTGCATTTGGAGTAGGTCTCCACAAAAGAAACAAGGCAATTAAGCGCCTAGAAGAAGAATAAATTATGATACTATTAAGACAAAAAACTTTCACAGATGATGTAGGCGTTGCTGTGGTTGGCGGCAGTGCTCTAGCTCTTGGTGGAGGAAAACTACTAGATTATGGAAAATCTAAATACCATAACTATATTGCACAAGCGGCACCGCCTAAATTAGATTACTCTGGTATGAAATTTAGCTTAGGCGATATAGTGTCAGCTGAAAGACATGGGGGACTTTATAGTCATTATGGGGTTGTTGTTGGATTTGATCCTAATCACAAGCCTATAATTGCTAATTATGTAAACAAAGGCCCGCTTGATCCTAGAGCAGCAATGGCAACAAAGTCCTCACTAGAAGAGTTCGCTGAAAACTCCATCCTTCATATTGAGAAGCCAAATGGAAGGTTTACTCCAACTCAGATAGTACAGAGAGCAAATGATGCTATAGCTAGGGGGAATGGACAATATTCAATCGCCTATAATAACTGTGAGCATTTTGCTAGAGATATAGCAAATGGGACCCACACATCAACTCAAGTTAATAAAGTAAGAAATGAAACTCTTGGAAGAATAATGAGAAAAGGAAGAAAAATCTATCAAAAGAGATTTGCTGTTCCGGCTACAACACTTTTAAAAGATCAAGCAAATCATCTAATTTCAACTAAAGGGTTTGATGCAAGAAAACTATTAACAAAAGATCTTGGCGGTTTATCTAATTTCAGCAGATATCAAACCACATATCTAACTACTGGAGGTTCTGTTTTGGGTGGACTAGGCGGCGGAGCAATAGAATCAAGGCGAGCTAAGAAAGATGCCAAAAGATATGGTCTACAGGAAGGAACTCTAGAATACGATAATTATATTAGACAAAGAAGAAACCAGGGAATTATTGCTGGAGCCGGAACTGGTGCTGCTCTTGGATTTGGTGGATCTAAAGCAACTGATTTTGCCAGAGGAAAGATTATAGCAGACAGACAAAGAGCCAAAGGAATGGATCTCGGCAATAACTATTTTGGTCTTGGAAAAACATTCAGAGGGGTTAGGTCTGATGCTGACATTGATAAAGTTGTATCTAATTGGAAAGAACTTGGAGATTATGGGAAGGGTGTTGCTCAGGCTATCTTTAGACCATATAAAGGTCCAGTCGAGCAAGTTTCACAACAAGTTCCAATTATAACAGCTCCTCCTGTAAAACCACAGATAACAAATGGAAGTGGTAGTGTTTTAATGCTTCCTCCATCTTCGACGACACCACAGATAACAAACGGAGGAGGAAGTGTTCTAATGCTCCCAGCCCCAAGTAAGCAGCCAAGAGGCGGTTCGGGCGGAGGCAGAAGAAGAGGCAGAAAGAAAAAGAAATAGATATGATATTACTAAGACAGAGAGCGTTTGGTGAGGTCAAGCGCATAAATAAAGCCAAGAAAAGAGAGTGGCTGATTAAAGATAGTAAGGGCGCCTCAAAGGACTGGTTGACAGAAAAAAGAGTACGACATGCTGCTGATGTAGGAAGATACGTAAAACCAGAGGATACTATGGTAAAACTAAGTAGGAATAAAATTAGACATAACAACTATGTTAGTGAGGTCGAGAATCCAATAAATCGCAGAAAAGAGTATGAAAGCTACTGGAAAAAGGATCTTCACTCGAGAAACTCTTTTGATAGAAAATATGCTAAAGAGCATGAAAAGGATATTATTGATAGAGCTATCAGTGAAAATAAAGAAGCGCTTGATATGTATAAGGAGCATAAAAAGGCAGCTAATAAGGTGACTAAAAAACCAAAAGGGCTAAAAGAGTCTGTTGCTTCTGTTAAACCAAAGAAATCAATTCTTAGATCTAAGACTATCGCCGAAAAAATTAGATCAAAAACAAAAAGTCCAACTTGGGCGGAAGTAGTAAGAAAAGCATTAAGATAGTTGGTTTAAAAGACTGACAAAAAAAAATAACAATAAAAAATTATTAAATTATGATTACAGGTAGAGATTTTGCCCAGTCTTTTGAGGGCAACTATGAAGATGAAAGACTCTTCTCAACAGGAAACGATGAATTAGATGGAATTCTAGAAGAAGTCTACTATTCCGGTATTGAGGATGGTTATGATTATGCTCAGAAGGAATTTGCACAGATTAATTCAAAAGCAGTTAAAGCCGCTTGGAACAAATTCAAGAAGCTAACACCAGAACAGATTGATGCGCTGGCTAAGGGAGCAGGTGAAAAAATCAAAAAGGATACAAAGCCTCTTAGATCAATGATGAATGCATATGAACAAAGCTTCAAGGCTATAAAAGATGAGGCCGGAAGAGTAGGTGGTTATGCAGAATCTGCTATAAAAGGATCTAAACCATACATACAAAAAGCTCAGGAAGTAGCAAAAGATGTAGAACCTATGGTTAAGAAAACCAAAAAAGAAGTTGGTGCATGGGCAAAAGCAAAGCGCCAGGCTGCTAATAAAAAATTTGGAAAGATTGGAAAAGATCTTGAAAACAGCGGCCTAATCTAATTAACATAATAAAATCCCATACCGTTCTTTGAGACTACCCTTTGATGTGGAGTATGGGATCTAAAGTTTAAAATACAACGAGATATGATAATTAGACGAAAATCGAGCCTCGGTGAAAGAACAATTGAGGAAGTTCAAGCTGAGATAAAAGTAGTCGAGAAAGATAGAGAAAGAGTTAAGTCTCATCAGTCCGACTATGATTCCGACAAAGCTTTTCGACTAGACCTTAAGTATCTGGACGAAGAGTTAGAAGATCTTAAGGCAGAGTTGGGATATTTACAAGCAAAAGAGAACGTATTATAACTAAAATTAAATTATGAGCAAAAGAATACTAATAGGAAACGACATTAATGTATCCTGGCGTGTTAATCTTTATGATCCCAGCGAAGGGAGATTAGTACCTCTATCTAGTGTTAGCGGTGTTGGTGTTCAGTTAATAGTTGGTACACATTCTATAGACTTAACACCAGAAAACTCATTGCTGAATATAGTTGACAATCTTATAACTTTTACATTTTATGGTAGGGATCAAGTCTACACTGGTGCTTATATTCTTAAACTCTATGATAAGACTAGCACGACTATAACTTACTATGCTTGTAATGCTTTTGTTATAGTAAATCGTGATGGTGAAGAAATAGGTACTGATCCTGAGATTGTAGAAATTGAATCGACTGTCAACCTTAATCGAACTCTAGTGACTAAAGGTGAGAAAGGTGATAAAGGTGATCCTGGTGTAGATGGAGCCGCTGGTAGTATTGGATCTATCTTAACTATCGGAGAGAATGGAAACTGGTGGATAGATGGTGTTGATACAGGTATTCCAGCCACTGGTGCACAAGGAGAGTCTGGTAAATTTAAGAGTATAGCATTTAAGAGATCAGACGCCCAACCAACTACTCCGACTGGTGGTACTTATTCTGACCCAATCCCGCACGATCCTGACACGAATGAGAGATGGAGCGACGGTATTCCTGGTGGTAAAGGATTAATTTGGGCTTCGTCAGCTACTTTCTTCGGCAATGATAATCATACAGCCTGGTCTACTCCTCAGATAATGAAGGATACAACAGATATAGATATCGAATTTGCCTTAATGCAGAACGATGATGAAAAGCCTGTTATCCCTAATGATAATAACCGACATAAAGAAGCTTTCCCCTATGGATATGAAGGTCAGATATGGTTTGATCCAGAGTTTGATGAATATAAAGCGTCCGGAGTTTCTAGGGATTTCACCAAAATGTACTGGATGGCTCAGAGACAAAAATCTGGTGGGAATACTGGCAATTGGACTATCTTAAGAATCCAGGGTGAGAAAGGTGATGCAGGTCAGGCGAGATTTAAGTCGACTATGTTTGTCAGGATGAATTCTACTCCCGCCAGACCGGCAGATAGTGATGGTTCTTGGTCCGAGCCTACTCCTCATGTTAGGGCTGGAAATGACTCGACTGGAAATACTGTATACTGGAGTGATGGTATTCCGAGCGGGACTAATACAATCTGGGCTACATCTCGTCTTTTCACAAAAGATGGAAAAGCTCCTCAAGATGCATCCTGGACCAAACCAAGTATTATGTCTGACAGTGAAACCTTTGATGTCGAATTTGCATACTCACAGGAAGATGATGCAAAACCTGAATATCCGAGTGCAAATAATAGACACAAAGATGCTTCTCCATATGGTTACACTGGTCAAGTATGGTTTGATCCTACACTTGATTTCTATGAGGCTTCTGGTGTTCCCCGTGATTTCTCTCCTATGTGGTGGAGAGCCGAGAGAGAAATAGTAAATGGCGAACCTCAACCTTGGACTGTTATTAGAATTAAAGGTGAGAAAGGTGAGAGAGGAGACGGTCAAAGCTCATATAAGTCGACTATGTTCGTCAGGATGAATTCTACTCCCACCAGACCTGATTCTTCAATGGGTAGTTTTTCAGATCCAAGTCCAAGCAATTGTCAGGCCGGTCGAAACTCAGTGGGAATAATGCAGTACTGGAGTGATGGTATTCCCGATGGTAGTAATATCTTATGGGCGACAACCAGAATCTTCACTAATGACGGTAGCGCACCTCAGCAAGAAGAGTGGACCGAACCCAGACAGATGACCGATACAGAAGGTTATGATGTTGAATTCGCTAGACAACAGGCAAATGATGCAACACCGCCAGAACCAGTCGATAGTAATAGGCATGGAAGTGGGATTAATCAGATTTGGTTTGATCCTACCCTTGATACCGGAGTTGATTATACTAAGATGTTCTGGAGGGCTGAGCAGAAGGTTAAGAATGGAGTTAAGCAAAATTGGGTAATTACTAGAATCCAGGGCGAAAGAGGTGATAAGGGTGAAAGAAGTGCTATCGCCTATTTATACAAGAGAAGCGCTACTAAACCTTTACGACCGGCAGATGACTCGGGATGGCCAGATAATGTAGAGATTGAGTATACTTTCTCTAATGGTTCTATGAGGGCCATCGACTCTCAGACAGGAAATTATGTCTCCACCATCCCGGAAGGCTGGACTATGTTTGGTAATATCCCCGATGGAACGGAAACTATATGGGCAATAGCAGCCACAGCAACAGCAGAGTCGACAGACCCAAATGACCAGATTCCTAAAACTGAGTGGTCTGAACCAACTGAGCTTGGGGCGGGTGGAAAAGACGGTATTAACTGTTTGACCATCACTCTATATAAGAGATCTAATTCCACCCCGATCGGAATAACAGTTGATACGGTATTTAGTTTTGAGAATAATACTTTAACCTATGAATCGACAGTGCTTCAGCCGGGCCCTCAAGACCCCGATGCAACTATCGAAGGTTGGAGAAGATACGCCCCTCAAGGAGATGGGGCTGTTTGGCAAACTCAAGCTACCGCATTATCAAGCGGAGGTTCCGATAAAATCATAGAAGAAGAACAGTGGACTCCGCCTTCAAGAGTTGGTGGATTTGATGGTGCCGACGGTATTAAGTCAACTGTCGTTTATCTTTATCGTAGATCTGATTCTATTCTAACCAGGGAAGATGGACCAGGAGCACAATCGACTTACTCCTTTGAAGAAAAACGATTAACCACAGATATAGGTGAATGGAAGAGAACTGCTCCTAATTCGGCAGGTGCTCTATGGGTTGTTGCAGCGACAGCAAGTTGTCCTGCATCTGAGGATTCTGATACAATTGAGGCTGGCGAATGGTGTGAGCCTTTCCAGTGGGGTACTAATAATGTCAACTCAGCGACTATTATGTTATTCCAGAGGGCAGCAACTCAACCGGAGCCGCCAAACTCGGTTGTCACTTATGAATTCACTTCTGCCAATATCATAGTTGGTGAAACTTCTTATGGACCTTCTTCAACTACACCATTTGCGGGTGGATGGAGTAGAACTGTCCCTAATGGTAGTGATATCTGCTGGGTGACTCAAGCTACTGCCGTTAGTACAACTGACAGTGATGAAATTCCTACTCGTCAATGGTCAACGCCTGCTAAATATACTAAAGATGGTGAGAAAGGTGATAAAGGTGATCCAGGAAATGACGGTAGAGGTATTGGAAGTTTAACTTATTACTATAAACTTCATACGTCAGATTCTGGAATAACTGCTCCAGAAACTTATCAGGATCCTACGACGAGCTATGGTGGTAGTTGGACAGATGGGTCTACTGGAACAATTCCTACTCCGGATGAAGACTATCCTTATCTTTGGTGTTTTACTAGATGGACTTGGTCAGATGGAAGCGTTGGACAAAGTAGGGCATATATTGTCAGAGCGTTTAATTCCCAGGCAGATAAAGATTATGAAGATATCTATAATGGGATTAAAAGTCGGCTAGATTCTGATTTCGCACCAGGCACATTGACTTCACGAGTTGGACAGCTTGAATCTAATGCAGCCACTTATGTAACCAACGATCAATTTTCTAGTGCTAGGTCTGATCTCGAGGCAGGAATTAATGGTGCTAAGGCTGCAGCCACTACGTCTGTCTCGAAAGGAACACTATACTGGGAAACACCATATCTTCAAGTCTATCGTGTAAAGGGAATTAATGGAGCTAATGTGACTGGGACCGAGACGATAAAGATAGGCGATGTTGTAGTCGTATATGTATCAATGAGTACCTCCGGGTCTGGCACGAAGAGTAGTCCATACAGAACAGAAGCTGGTGGACAGATATACTCTTGGAATGGATCGACCAGTTGGAATGGAGCCTCTGTACCTGACTATACTCCAACTAAAGGTGTTGGGTCTAATACTGGAACCTCTTCCTCTAGCCCTTGTAATGCTATGTATATGATTTCCAATAGATCTAATACAGCAAGCAATAATAAATACTTGAAGGGAAAGGTCGTAGGAAAACCAGAGATATACGTAGATAGCAATACTCCGGCTAATGGATATATTACTTTCCTCCTTGGTGATGTCTTTGACTATGATGCCTTCAGTCCTTCGACATCTGAGGATTTTGATACCTATGAAAGCCGAGTGAAAAACATGGGCTATCATATCTCCTCCTATATCGATGAAATGAGCGCTATCCGTCAACAGTCAGACAATATCCTCTTGGCAGTTGGTGATGGGCAAGATGTCGCCGCCAGTATCCAATTATTTAAAAACGTTGGAACATCTGGTAGTAAAATAGTTCTTGATGCTAATTCTGTCAAAATTAATGGAGGATTAACTGCCACAGCTATTACGGCAGCATCAACCTACATTAATGAAGTAGTTGCCGGGTCTGTCACTGCCGAAGAATTGAATACTGGTACCGAAAGCGGAATGAATATCCATATTGAAAAAGGAATGCTGGATATTATGAGTGGAAGTACCAGGAGGGCTGCATTCGGTTTAAACGATCAAGGTGAAGTTATTCTCAGCTTCTATGATGCAAATGGAAAGGAGATTTATAATTTAGGGCCGAGCGGTTGGAATCACGTCTAGCCGCCCTAGGTAGTAATATCTAGGATAGTCTGCGGGTAATATCGGGGAAGGCTGAGACGCCAATCCCGAGATAACTGAAAGGATTGCGAAAGGCCGTTCAGTATCGTAGAGCGTAGGGATTGAATAAATATAATATCCCCAAGAGTATCCGCTATCCTGAAATATGGATAAATATGTACGCCGGTCTAGTAAGAAATGAATTACTAGAACTATAGGATAAAAAGCCTATAGGATAACATAACGATACTAGAAACGGCCTCATCCACTCCGCCATCATGGGAAACAATTGGATGTAAATATTATGCCTCGGGATCACTGAGTCAAGGAGATTATATTGCTGATGGACTTAGTGGTGGATTTCCAAATCTTTATACCTATCCAGATGCTCTTTATAGATTTAGTGATGGATCTTGGGGAGTTGGAAATACGACCTGGTATACGAATCCATACAGTAATAACCCAAGCTTACTTGAGCCGGCAGGTACCCACTCAAGTGCTAATGGAAAATACTATACAGGCAAAATTTCACCAATCCCACCACAAAGAGTAGATGGCGAAGCTGCTTTCAATAATCTCTTAGCCCCGTCCGGATGGTATGTAAAGTTTAGGGAGACAAATCAACATGATACAACCACTCCTCAACCTGTAGATAATGGAGATGGGACATATACATTGACACTCCACTATAGAGCCCCAATAATCAATATGAGCTCGGGTGGAACACCAGTATCGGCGCCAGGAACTTTTTATTTTAACATGATATGTAAGGATATTATTGAGTATTCTACCGGAGCTCCAGTCTCTAGTAGTTTTTACTTTGATACTGTAACGCTTGAAACTGAATAACTAAAAAAAAACACTTATCCCAGACTGACTTTAGGTCTACCCTTCAATGTGGGGTCTGGGATCAAAAAATAATTAACTTTTAAGTATATAGAAAAATTATGGCAAAATATCTAGACTCTACTGGTGTTTCAACCCTATGGAGTAAGATTAAAGGAACGTTTATACAACAAGGGGGGGGGCCGGAAGCTTAATCCCAGAATCCCTCTCTGATCTAGATAGTGGTGGAAAGTGGAAATTCTTTAGATCATCCTCCGCCCAACCACAACACTCGCCTATATCCGGTGTGTCCTGGTTTAATGGAGTTACTTTTGCTTCCAATGACTCTGATTCCTATCGTCAACAGATAGCAATAGGACTAGATAACTCACATATATACTTTAGAAATCGGGATACAAATGGCTGGAGGAGTTGGATTACAGTACTAGACTCTGATAACTGCACATCATATAAGTCAGCTGACTCGGATAAATTGGGTGGGCTTTCTGCTGATTGTTTTATGACCTTCCAATATCAAAATGAGTATATAAATGCGTCCTTTAGAAATCTAGATTATTCGGCCAAGGCCCACCAAAAATACATAGAGTTCTGGGATGGTGGTGGGAGAGATGATACTGGATGGTATAAATTTCGACTTGGTGAACTTAGAGCGGTTGATGGAGGACTTTATGTAGGAGATAATCCAGTAATTCATTCCGGGAATATAGGATCACAGTCTGTCGCTTATGCAACATCAGCAGGAAGTTCAACTTATGCAAACAAGTGTATAACTAATATTCTCAGTAAAGACTCTGATCTTGACGCCGCACTTCATTCTGGTTTCTATCGTGTGAATGGAAAATGTACTATTCATGCAGGATGGCAGGATGACGCAAACACAGCCGGGCTAGATTTACAAATAGAAGATTCTACTACGTCTGATCTAAAATTTAGAGCAAGAGTTGGTGGTGGAAGTTACGGCTCATGGAAAACTCTGCTTGATAGCTCTAATTATACAAGTACCGCAGATAGTAGGTATCTAAAATTAACTGGTGGAACTTTAAGTGGAAATATAAGTACTGCATCTTTCTGGAGTGGGACTGATGGCATGGGGGTTTATTTTGAAGGTAACAGTACGGGTGGTATAAGAATTCAGTACCCAAGAACAATCGACGGAAATAGCAGGTCTAACTACGATCAACTTGTACTAAAGGCCGGAGAGCTAAAATTTAATGATCACCTAGTTTATCATAGCGGGAATCTAGATCCTTCTACAATTGGTGCAGCAACAGCTAGCCATAACCACGATTCTATATATCTTAAACTATCTGGAGGGACATTAACTGGAGCATTATCGGCTTCAGGAATAATCACTTCTAGCACAACAGCTAATTCAGTTAGTCTAATACCAAATGAAGACTGCGGATTATATATGACATCACAAGGTAATTGGATTCATATAGCTGGAAATGGTGCCCCCATGTTTATTTATAATGGAGAGTGGGATAGAGTAGGACAGAAAAATTATAATAAAGGAATAAGTATAACCACAGCGAATAACATTGGAATTGGGACGGGAAATCCAACGAAAAAACTTGATGTAAACGGAGATATTAAGGCTACTAGTTTTATCAAGTCCGGCTCAAGTGATTCCTACGTTCTCTTAGGTGGAGGCGGTCATAAAGCTGAGTCATCCTTATCTGTCGCTTCTGCCGGATCTGCCCACGATGCGACTAATCTTGTTCGTGCCGGTGGTGGATTTACTACTGGTGATGCTGGTTGGTATAAATTGGCAAGCATAAATACCACAGACCCCAGAGGAAGCATTAGAATAGGTTTAATAACGACTGGTGGTTCTTGGATACCTGAATACGCTGAATTGATGTTTAGGAATGGTTGGGGAGTCTGCGATTTTATTCAAAGTGGCCAATCATCATACATATCAAAATACAGGTTTACTTATGATGACCAGTATTCCTATATTGAAGCCTATTTCCCATCCAGCACAACAATAAATCTGAAAAAATTTAATGGTTTAGCTTATGTAAATGATTATACTATTGGCTGGACTCTTTATTCGACTGCAACGGCTGGAAGTGGAACCGTAGCTGGAGAGTGTACTAAATCACAGGCTACTTCGAAATTCTATGCAAACGGTTATATAGAGAGTAGTGGATTTGTGGTTAGTGGCGCGTCTGATTCTCATGTTCTCTTGGCTGGGGGCGGTATTAAGTCAGTTAGTGATTTTGCTACTTCTGGACACAATCATGACAGTACTTACCTTAAATTATCTGGAGGTACGTTGACAGGAACCTTAGTTATTGACAAAGGAAGTGACTCTGGTATTTTGCAATCTAAGTATAACGGAACTATATATAACATTATTAGAAATCATAATAATGGCAATGTATCTATTTCGGCTTGTGGCAGCGGTTTATATCTAGGTTATGAAGGCACAGATACAATTTACTGTCGTGGTTCATATATAAACATAGATTCAAATA
>Ga0247608_10003993_pt1 | contig 16816 bp, 15 predicted proteins | sample 176DNAGHGlowgp2_FD_193490 | JGI IMG/M metagenome (GOLD analysis project Ga0247608, IMG submission 193490) | Sheep rumen microbial communities from Palmerston North, Manawatu-Wanganui, New Zealand - 1766 DNA GHGlow gp2 | ecosystem: Host-associated > Mammals > Digestive system > Stomach > Rumen ... | reverse complement strand
CTCCAGTAACATCTGCTATTGCTATTATGAAAATACAAGCACTTAGTACGATACTTGTCTTCAGATAACCATTTAGCCCTTTCATCCTTTAGTTCTTATAGTTACGTGTCTGTACCTTAATAGCCTCATACTCCAGCGGCTCCTTGATGAGTTCAGGCTCGTTGCCCTTGCCCTTATACTCCCAGCAGCCTACGTAGAAGTAGTTCTCATCGTCGCGCTTGGCTTCGCCTTCCTCCGTCTGGTACTCCTCGCGGAAGTGTCCGCCGCACGACTCGTTGCGGCTAAGGGCATCGAATGCCACGAGCTGACCCATGGTGAAGAAGTCACGGAGGTGGATAGCCTTGTCAAGCTCTACGTTGAGTCCCTCCTTCGTGCCAGGCACGAACAGGTTGGTGTCGAACTCTTTCTCCAAATCGTGCATTTTCTTCAGGCCGGTCTTCAGCCCCTCGGCTGTGCGGCCCATGCCCACGTACTCCCACATGATGTGCCCCAGCTCCTTGTGGAGCGAGTCTACGGAGCGCTTACCCTTGATGTTGAGCAGGCGATCCAGTTCGGCATTGACAGCCTTCTCTGCCTCGTCAAACTCAGGACGGTCTGTGGGAACTTTCGGCCAAACAGCCTGATCGGCCAGATAGTTCTGGATGGTATAAGGCAGCACGAAGTAGCCATCGGCCAGTCCCTGCATGAGTGCCGATGCACCGAGGCGGTTGGCACCGTGGTCAGAGAAGTTGCACTCGCCGATGGCAAACAGTCCGGGTATGGTGGTCTGCAGCTCGTAGTCAACCCAAATACCACCCATCGTGTAGTGGATAGCGGGATAGATCATCATGGGCTTGTAGTACTTCACGCCGTTGATCTCGTTGGCTACGTCGCCAGGGAATACATCGGTGATTTCCTCGTACATCTCGAAGAGGTTGCCGTAACGCTGCATGATGACATCCAGCCCCAGTCGGTTGATAGACTCCGAGAAATCGAGGAACACTGCCAGTCCGGTGTTGTTCACACCGAAGCCCTTGTCGCAACGCTCCTTAGCGGCACGCGAGGCAACGTCGCGGGGCACGAGGTTGCCAAATGCCGGATAGCGGCGCTCCAGATAGTAGTCGCGGTCTTCCTCGGGTATCTCCCATCCCTGCTTCGTGCCCTGCTGCAGAGCCTTGGCATCCTCAATCTTCTTGGGCACCCAGATGCGTCCGTCGTTACGCAGCGACTCCGACATCAGCGTCAGCTTCGACTGCTTGTCGCCGTGGACGGGTATGCAGGTGGGGTGGATCTGAACGTAAGAGGGGTTGGCAAAGTAGGCACCCTTACGGTAGCACTGAACGGCAGCTGTGCAGTTACATCCCATGGCGTTGGTCGAGAGGAAGTAGGTGTTGCCGTAGCCTCCGGTGGCTATGACCACTGCGTTGGCAGAGAAGCGTTCCAGCTTGCCTGTTACCAGATTCTTGGCAATGATACCACGGGCACGCCCGTCAACGATGACCACGTCTTCCATCTCGTAGCGGGTGTAGAGCTTCACCTTGCCTGCGTTGACCTGGCATGAGAGCGAGCTGTAGGCACCGAGCAGCAGCTGCTGTCCCGTCTGGCCCTTGGCATAGAATGTGCGGCTCACCTGTGCGCCACCGAACGAGCGGTTGGCGAGCATGCCGCCATACTCTCGTGCGAAGGGTACGCCCTGTGCCACGCACTGGTCGATGATGTTGTTCGACACCTCGGCCAGTCGGTACACGTTGGCCTCGCGGGCGCGGTAGTCGCCACCTTTCACGGTGTCGTAGAACAGTCGGTAGATGGAGTCTCCATCGTTTTGGTAGCACTTGGCGGCGTTGATACCGCCCTGTGCGGCTATGGAGTGTGCGCGGCGCGGTGAGTCTTGTATGCAGAGGTTTATCACGTTGAAGCCCATCTCGCCGAGCGATGCTGCTGCGGAGGCGCCGGCCAGGCCGGTACCCACGACGATGACGTCGAGCTTGAGTTTGTTCTTGGGATTGACCAGGCGCTGGTGGGCCTTATATTCCTTCCATTTCTCAGGCACTGGACCTGCAGGAATCTTTGAGTCTAATACTTTAGCCATAGTAATTTTAAGTTTACAATTTTCTGTTTTCATTGATTAGTTCAGCGAGGGTGTGCATCCAAAGGCGAAGCCCAGCACTACAGCGGTGTAGCCCAGCATGAGAAGTGTGACGTAGCAGAGTCCGATGCACTGCATGCGCTTCTGCCAGATCTTGCCGCTGGCGCCGAGCGTGTGCATGGCGCTCCAGAAGCCATGTGCCAGGTGGAACCAGATGGCGCAGAACCATACGAGGTAGAGCACCACGAACACGGGGTTGGCGAACGTTTCCTGAATCCATCCGAAACCGTCGGTGGGACTCAGTTTGGCTTCCATGCCTACAATCTCGGCAAACATCATGTTGTACCAGAAGTGCTTCAGGTGCATGAGTAGTCCCAGCAAGATGATGATGCCCAGCACGAGCATGTTGCTCGATGCCCATCCCTCGGCAGCGTCCATGATGCCGTTCTTGTTCACCGTTGTGTTGACTTCGTAGGGGCTCTTGCCGCGTGCCTTCCGGTTCTGAGCCGTCAGAATGAAGGCAAAGACGATGTGAATCACAGCCAGGGCTGCCAGACCGATGGTTGCCACGATGGCATACCAGTTGGCTCCCAGCATTTCGCAAATAGTGTTGTAAGCATCTCCCGAGAAGAGCGCAACCAGGTTCATGCAGCAATGGAACGTCAGGAACAAGATTAGCGCAATGCCCGTGACAGACATTACAACTTTTCTACCAATTGATGAATTGATTAACCACATAAGTTGTTGAAATTTAATTAATTGATTATTGATTATTTTTATTGCCCTTTCCTGTGCCAGTCTCTCGACTGCAAAACTAATACTTAAAAGTTAGTACGCGCGCACGCGTTTAGGGTACAAAATTACTACAAAATTGTGAATTTTCAAAGCCTTTGGCTAAGAAAATTCACAATTTATACAAAATAAGTTTCTCTTTCTCTTTTTTCGCCTGCTGGCTGGCCCTTCCTGTTGCCGTTGCTGTGTGTTGGCTGTTACGGTCAACGGAACCGTTGCCTCTCTTTATTAGGCGGCTGCGGCCAGGAAGGCCGGGCAAGCATCGGAATGAATGGGCGCTTACTGTACGTTCACAGCAGGTCCAGGCACTGCTCTATGGGTATGCCCCTTTTCTTGTCGGGCAGGTCTTGGTTTCGCTCTATGAGTTTGCTCACTACGTCCATGGCTCTGCGCGTGCTCTGTTTGAGCAGCATACCGTTGAGCAGGTTGCCGATGAGCACTGCGGCGAATATGTCGCCAGTGCCGTGGAAGCTCACGGGTATCTCTTCGTAGCCCAGGCGGAAGTATGTTCCGTCGAGGTGGTTGTAGCCCACTACGCAGTTTTCCTCTTCCACTCTCGCGCTGGTGATGAGCGCCGAGCGGCATCCTATGTCGTGCAGAGCGGCGAGCATCTGCCTTGCTTCCTGCCAGCTCATGCCCTCTTGCCTGAAGGGCGTGTCGGTGAGGAAGCAGGCCTCGGTGTAGTTGGGCAGTATGAGGTCGGCCACGGCCACCATCTGCCTCATCAGCTCCACCGAGCGCTGTGTGATGCCGTTGTAGAGTCTTCCGCCGTCGCCCATGATGGGGTCTACGTAGATGGTGGTGCCCAGCCTGCTTTGTTCGGTGCAGTAGGCTGCCACGAGCTGTGCCTGCTCTTCGCTGAACATGAGGCCGGTGCAGATGGCGTCGAAGTGGAAGCCCAGCTCCTTCCATACTGGCAGCACTCCGCGCATGTAGTTGGTGGTGTCGAGCACGTTGAACCGTCCGTAGTCCAGCGTGTTCGACACCAGCGACGTGGGCAGGTTGTAGGTGGGATGTCCCATGTAGGTGAGTATGGGCATCATGGCCACCATGCCTACGTGGCTGTAGCCCACTACGTCGTTGACGAGCAGTATTTGCTTCATGATGCTAATACTTGAAAGAGCTTCCTCCCAGAAACTCGCGTAGGAGCGAGGTGGGCGGTATCTGTATTTCGGGGATAGGCTTGATGTACTTTAGGAATTTCAGCAGTCTGTGTGCCTCGGCATACTCGTCGGCCTGCTGTGGCACCTGTTCGAGCAGAGGCTCTACCTGCGACTTGATGGTTGCCAGTTCGAAGAGCATGGCCGTGTTGAACATGGCGTCGGCGTTTTCCTGGAATGGGAATATCCAGCGGTTCTCGCCTTTTCTCACCGATGGCCATCGCCTGATGGTCTCCTGTGCCGACACGCCCCGGTACTTGTAGTCGCGTATGATGCGCCTCAGCAGTCGGTTGTCGGTGGTGGGTATGTAGTTGTGGTTGTCCAGCAGGAGCGTGGTGAGTGCCGAGGCGTAGATGCGGAACGTCTGCTCTTTTGGCACCTGTTCCATGAGCTCGGGGTTGAGCGCGTGTATGCCCTCCACCACGAGCATGTCGTTGGGCTTGAGCCTCAGTTTCCTGCCGCTGGGCTCGCTGACGCCTGTCTGGAAATTGTAGCGTGGCAGCTCCACCTCCTCGCCGCGGAAGAGTGCGGTCATCTGCTGGTTGAGCAGTTCGAGGTTGAGTGCGTGCAGGTGCTCGAAGTCGTAGTCCCCATTCTCGTCGCGTGGTGTCTTTTCCCGGTCTCGGAAGTAGTCGTCGAGCGATATGGGTACGGGCCTTATGCCGTTGGTGAGCAGCTGTATGCTCAGCCGCTTGCAGGTGGTGGTCTTTCCGCTCGACGAGGGGCCGGCTATGAGCACCATTCTCAGGTCTTTCTTCCGGGCTATCTCGTTGGCCACCTCCACTATCTTCTTCTCCTGCAGTGCTTCGCTCACCTGTATGAGCGTGCTGGTGTGGCCGTTGGCTATGGCCTCGTTCAGGTCGCCAATGGTTCTCAAGCCGAGTATGCCTTGCCAGTGGTGGTGCTCCTTGAATATTCCGAACATCTTGTCCTGGTGGGTCATCTCGCCCAGCTCGTCGGGATGCTTTCTGGAGGGTATGCGCAGCAGCAGGCCGTCGAAGTATTTCTCCAGTCCGAAGAGGTACAGCTGGCTGGTGTTGGTGAGCAGCTCGCCATAGAAGTAGTCCACGTAGCCCCCCATGTCGTAGTAGGTGGTGTAGAGCGTCCCTATGGAGCGTAGCAGTTTCACCTTCGAGTGGGTGTGCAGCCGTTCAAACATGTCGATGGCCTCCTTCGAGGTGGTTTCGTGTCGGTGTATGGGCATGGCTGCGTCAATGATTTCCTGCATCTTCCTCCTTATCAGCCCTGCATCGTCGAGGGTTACTGGATGGCCTATGTTCAGGTCCACGTAGTAGCCGTTCGACACGGGTATGTCGATGGCCACCTTGCAGACGGTGTAGAGGTCGCGCACGGCTTTGCACAGCACCATGAACAGCGTTCTGGTGTAGGCCCTCTGCCCGGCCTGCGAGGTGATGTCGAGAAATTCCACGTCCTTGGGGTTGTACACGCGGTAGTGCAGCCCCTCGCCCTTGTTGTTCACCCTGGCAGTGAGTGGGCCGTGGGTGAGCTTTAGCCCTGTCGCCTCATAGATGTCCATGAGCGTGCTCCCTGCGGGCACGCTCATGGTCTGCCCTGTGTTTCGGCAGCGTATACTTACAGATTGGTCCATGCCTTGGCTGTCTTGGGTTGCTGACCTACTCGTCGGCTGGAGCGAAGTCGTCCTTGCCAACTCCGCAGAGCGGGCACACCCAGTCTTCGGGAATGTCTTCAAATGCTGTTCCTGGGGCTATCCCGCTGTCGGGGTCGCCTGCTTCGGGGTCATACACATAGCCGCATACGTTGCATACATACTTTTTCATAATCGTTTCAGTTTTAAGGGTTGTTACTTTAGGATGGATTCTATCTTGGCCACGATGGTCTCGGGCTTTATCTGGTTCATACATGCCATGTCGCCCCTTCGGCAGCGCTTCTGTCCGTAGATGCTGCATGGTCGGCAGTCGAGGCCTTCGGCCTGCACAGCATTGTCGGCTGGTTGGTTCCACCCGTAGAATCCGGCATAGGGGTGGGTGGCTCCCCAGACGCTCACCACTGGCGTTGCCGTGAGCGATGCCAGGTGCATGTTGGCCGAGTCCATCGACACCATCACGTCGAGGTTGCTCATCAGTATCAGTTCTTGTTCGAGGCTGCTGCAGTGGCTTCCCACGGTGGTACACTGGCTCCACTGGCTCGTCCATCGTGCGAAGCACTCGTCTTCGGCAGGCCCACGCCCGAAGAGAAACAGTCTGGCCTGTGGCCTTTTCGCGAGTAGCAGGCCTATGACGACGGCCATCTTCTGCGGTGGATACACCTTTCCCTCGTGGGCGGCAAAGGGGGCGATGCCAATCCACACGTCGCCCTCGCCCTTGGTGCATATAGCTGGCGACAGCAGGCTCAGGTCGCCCCTGGCAGTTGTGGCTTGGCCGCCGGGTTGTTGTTGGCTGAACAGGCTTTTGAAGAGGGTGAGGTCTACGGGGTAGCCCAGCCTTCTAAACACGTCGGCGTAGTTCTCGAACGACGTGGACAGCTGCCTCATCTGCTTGTGCTTTTGGCTTACGAGGGCGTGCCTCTGCTGCCTGTGTTTGTTGATGTGCTCCAGCTTTATGCGGCTCAGCTTGAAGCGCATGCGCAGGTAGTCTGACCGCAGTACGGAGTGCAGGTCGGCCACCATGGTAAACTGCTTGGCGGCCAGTCGGCGGTAGAGGGCGTTGAGGCCCTTCATGCCGCGATACTCTCCCTTGACGTCGGCCTCCATGAAGCCCACGTTGGGCGGCAGGCGTTCGAACAGTGGGCGCGCTATAGCCTTGCTGAGCACAGTGATGCGCAGGTCTGGGTAGGCCTTGGCCAGGGCGTAGACCACGGGCACGACCATGGCCACGTCGCCCAGGGCCGAGAAGCGCATCACCAGCATGTGTTCTCTTTTCATTTGCCGTAGAGCACAGGGTTGGTTTCCGGGTCGTTGTACATCTTCATCTGCCGGTACACTTTCATGTACTTCCTGCCCTGCTCAATGTCGTCGAGCAGCTGGTCGATGGCCGTCGACAGGTCGGCCTGCTGTTCCTCCAGCACGTCGAGCTTCTGCTGGCAGAGGCGTCGGTGGCTGTCGGTGGCGTCGGCGCGAAGGGCCTGCTCCTTCATGTGGTATATCTTCAGTGCCAGTATCGACAGCCGGTCAACGGCCCATGCCGGGCTTTCCGTGTTGAGCCTGGCATCGGGCAGTGGGGTCACACCTTCGTAGTGCTTGCGGAAATAGGAGTCTATTTGCTCCACCAGGTCGGTGCGCTCTTGGTTGCTTCGGTCTATGCGCCTTTTTAGCTCCAGTGCTGCCGTGGGTTCGATGTCCGGGTCGCGTATGAGGTCTTCAAGGTGCCACTGCACGGTGTCAATCCAGCATTTCAGGTATAGGTCGTGGGCTATGCTCCCCTGCTCGTATGGGTTTCTGATGGGGGTGTCTACGTTGTCCGTGAGATGATAGTCGGCAATGGCAGCCTGGAATATCTCATTGGCACGTTGGGTAAAGGTCATCGTCTTTATTGGTTTTTCTTAGTTGTTTTCTGAATTTATCTGCAAATCTACACATTCTTTTTCAATTCTCCAACAAAAAGCTTTAGTTTTTCAGTTATTTTATGTACTTTTGCCGATTATGAAGATTATTGTCGACGACAAGATACCTTTTATACGCGATGCCTTGGCTGCCACGGGATCCGACGTGGCCTATCTGCGGGGCAGTGACATCGGCGCTTGCGACGTGGCCGATGCCGACGCGCTCATTGTTCGCACACGCACGCGCTGCGATGCCGCTCTGCTCGCTGGCAGCCGTGTGAGTTTCGTGGCCACGGCCACCATAGGCTACGACCATCTCGACACCGCCTTCCTCGACGCGGCGGGCATCAGGTGGATGAACTGCCCGGGGTGCAACTCTGGCTCCGTGGCTCAGTATGTGGAGAGTGTGCTTCTGGTGCTTTCGCGCTATGCCGGCCTCGACCTGGGGCACTCGGTGCTGGGTGTGGTGGGTTGTGGCCACGTTGGTTCCAAGGTGGTTGGCGTGGCTCGCCGCCTGGGCATGGAGGTGCTGGTGTGCGACCCTCCGCTGGGCCACGCCGACTTCGTGTCGCTCGACGAGGTGGCCCGTCGTGCCGACGTGATTACGTTCCATGTGCCGCTCGACGCCACCACGCGCCACATGGCCGACGACCGTTTCTTCAGCCAGCTTGTGCGCCGGCCGGTGGTCATCAACAGCAGCCGTGGCGAGGTGGTCGACACCGATGCGCTGCTTCGTGCGCTCGACCGTGGCCTGGTGAGCCAGGCCGTCGTCGACACCTGGGAGCACGAACCCCTCATCGACCGTCGCCTGCTGGAGCGTGCCTATCTGGCCACGCCCCACATTGCAGGCTACTCGGCCGACGGGAAAGCCAATGCCGACAATATGATACTCGAGGGCCTTTGCCGCCATTTCGCGCTGCCCCTGCCGCCACCCGTGGAGCCTCCGGAGCTGCCCTCCGACTTTGTCTACAGTGGCGATGCCCTTCAGCTCTACGACGTGCGCATCGACAGCCGCAACCTGAAGTGCCGTCCCGACTGCTTCGAGCAGCTTCGCGGCGACTACAGGCTGCGGCGTGAGCGCCCGCCCCGGCGCTGACGGTGGCGGGCGGTAGCCTCCGGCTGTGTTTCCTTGTGGTTAGTGCTTGATCTGCTGTTTGAGGAAGCCAACCATCTTCTTTAGGTTTTCTTCGCTGTACATGCCCATGCCGTGGCCGCCCTCGGGAACGAAGGTGGCCTCGGTGTTCACGCCCGCGGCCTTAAGCAGCTCAAAGAATTTCTTTCCCTGGCAGCAGGGCACCACATTGTCTTTCTCGCCATGGAAGATGATGATGGGCGGGTCGTTCTTGTCTATATAGGTCGAGGCACTCAGGCTGAGATACTTGTCTGGCTCCTTCGAGAGCTTCGAGGCCAGCAGTATGTCCTCCGGGCTGTCGTTGCCCATGGTGATGTGGTCGCCGCAGTCCATGACTGTCAGGTCGATGGGGCCCGACCAGTCGCAGGCGGCGTTGACGGTGCTACTCTCTGTGGTGTGGTTGCCCAGCGTCCCTTCCAGGTCTATGTCGATTGTGCCCACGGTAGCCTTCTTCGTGCCGCTGGTCGTGGCCGTCGTCGACGCGAGATGTCCTCCGCTGGAGAAGCCGCTGGTGGCCACGAACGTCGGGTCGAAGTGGTAGGTCTTGGCCTCGCCCCTGACAAAGCGCACCACGGCCTTGATGTCGTGGAGCTGTGCCGGCCACTTGGCATCGGCGCTGGAGCGGTGGTTGGGGCACACCACGGCGAAGCCCGCGTCGAGCAGGGCCTTGACGATGGTGCCCAGGTCGGCCGCGCCCTTGCTGTTATTGCTGAACCAGGCACTGCCATAGATGTGGATGACTACCGGGTAGGCCTTGGCCTCGGTCTTGGGCAGGTAGATGTCGCAGGTGTGGTAGGGCTGGTCGTCGCCGGCGTAGTTCACGTCTTTCCATTGTTGCGATGTCTCCAGCTTCGGCTGCGACATTTGGAAGCCACCGAAGCCTCCCGGGGGTTGGGCGATGGCAGCTATGGCCATGACGGCCAAGATGGTTGTCAATAATGTTTTTTTCATTTGATTGGTTTGTTTGATTATTCCTTTATAGTCTTTCTTGCCTTGATTGGTGGTGCTCTCCCTTGCTGTTGGCGTCCCTACTTGTTGACCAGGTAGTCGAGGTATTGCTCCACGATGGGGAACTGGCTTTCCGGGAGCCTGCAGTGTGGGTGGTTGGCCACTATGGAGCAGGCGAAGCGGTCGGCTATTCCAAACTGCTGCCACACCTTCTGTGCGGCTTCTGCCGACACGCGCATCGACTCGTCGGCCAGCCACTTGTAGTCGGGGTTGCCCAGCAGCAGCAGTGCGCGCGGGCATACCATGGCGCACAGCTCGTGGTGGTCGTAGGGCAGGCGGTAGACGTTGTCGCCGCCAAAGTTCTCCTTTTGCGACTCCATGAACCAGTGGTAGTCGGTGCGGTCGAGGCTCTCCACCTCCTCCAGCGTGTGGGAGATGCGCCAGGCGGCCGCGCCGCCGCCTCCCGGCTCCTGGGCTATGGTGAGTGCTATGCGCTCGTCGAAGGCTCCGCAGAAGAGGGCCATCTTGCCAGCGTAGCTGCAGCCTGTGACGCCTATGCGCTCGGTGTCTATGCGCGTCACCTCTGGCCCGAGCTGCTGCAGGCCGTCTATGAGGCGGCTCATGCCCCATGCCCACTCGCTGTAGGCGCCGTTGTCCTTGAGGTGGGGGTAGAGCCGGTCGAAGTGGTGCTCTCCGCGCTCATGGTGCTTGCCCATCTGCGTGTAGTCGTTCACCTGCGACTCGCGGAAGTTCATGGTGGCTATGGGCCGCCCGTCGAACAGCTGTCTTGGCAGGGCTATCATGCTCGTGCCTATCATCAGGGCGTAGGGCGGCTGGCCGGTCTGTGGGTATCTGATGGTGGAGCGCAGCGTGAGCGTCTGCCCGTCGACGGTCACGTCGACGATGAGCGTGTCGCCGCTCATGCGCGCCTTCACCTGTGAGGGGCTTACGTCTGGCTTCGTGCCTATGCCGTAGTGCTGTATCATGGCGCCAATCTCGTTGCGCCGCTTCTCCCACTGGGCAAAGTCGGTGACTTGTCCGCTGCCGTCGCTCCAGGCCAGGGCGTCGGGCAGTTCGCGTATTACTGGCAGCTCGCTGGCCGGGGGCATGGCCGGCTTGGGGAAGTGGCTACCTGTGTTCTCCGCGCTGTACACGCGGGGCACTGGCTGCGCCTGTATGGCCAGGGCTACTGCCGAGAGCAGAAGTATGGTTGCAACTCTTTTCATGTCATCGCTGTTTTACTATGACTTTCTTCCCGTTCTTGATGTAGATACCGGGCTTGGGGTTGTCTACGCGTTGCCCGCTGAGTGTGAAGTATTGGTCGTGGCCAGTGTGGCATGCCGTGATGACGTCGACAGCCAACTGCTCTTCTGCCGGCACGAGGTAGATGGCCTGAATGTTGGCCGAGGCTCCCCAGTTCACCTTTATGGCGTTGAGGTGTACGAAGTCGTCGTTGCGCTGCACGCCCTCGTTGGTGGGCACTGTCCTGAGGTCGTCGAGCGGAAGCACGATGGCTCCTATGCCATCGTCCCAGTATGGGTCGTTGGGGCTTAGGTCTACTATGATTTGCTTCCACGGCCCGTGGTCCACGAGCCGGTTGGCCAGTATGCGCAGCCCGTAGCCCGAGCCTCTCACCACGAGCTGGCTGTAGCGGCTCAGGTCGGCATACAGTATGTGGCCCACGCTGGCGAAGCCAGCCACCACGCCGCCGTTTTCCACGTTGCTACCCAGGTTCCAGTCCACGCCGACGCTGCGGTCGGTGGGCTGTGCGTTGGCGTCGGTTCCGTCCCACTCGTGGAACATTGCCGCCGTGAGCCGCTCCCAGCCCTCAGGCGCCTCAAAGTCGTCGATGGCTACCTTGGCCTCAATGCTTTCCATCACAATCTGCGACCTGTAGGGGAAATACTCTGTGAGCAGTCGGCGGCGCTCTGGCAGGTAGTAGTCGTCAACGGTGTATAGCTTGCCAGGTGCAGAGTATGGGTGCACGTCGCGTCGGTAGTCGCCCCATCGTGCCGCCTCGTCGTAGACGGCCGTGGCTATGGTGTGGTAGAGGCTGTCCCACAGCTCCACCACAGCGTCGTGGCCGAGCATACCGTCGTCGGCCAGCAGCTTTCTGGCGCGGCTAAGGTATCGTTTGGCGAACTTGGGGTTTTGCAGCAGGTCGTGGAAGATGCCAGTGGGGTAGCCACCGCGGTTGTTCACGTCGAGCACGTCGTCCCAGGGGCCTTCGAATATCATCTCCGTATCCCAGCACACGAAGCGGAAGCCCTGGCTCTCCGGCCCCTGCCGCCTGATGGCGTACCAGTTGTGGTGGTCCCAGTCAGTGTTGCCGGCGTAGTGGTTGATGAGCATGTAGTCGATGAAGTTGTCCACGTCGAGCAGCTTCTCCAGCTCCGGGTCGTCGTTGCCTTGGGCGTCCTTGCCCTCAAGGCGGTAGTAGTAGGCGTCGTCCGAGGCCTTGCGTGCCGTGGCCACCATGAGCTGCCAGGCGTCGAGTGTGCCTTCGGCGGCCTCATGGTGGTTGCCGCCGTCCTCCTCTATCTTCACCACGTCTTGCTCGCTCTTCTTCCCGCCTAATCGGCTCTTGCAGAACAGGTCGTCGATGCGCTCTGCCACGTTGTACAGCCCCCAGTACATGCCGTTGATGAACAAGTGTACATAGAGCGCGTTGGCTGCCGGCCACCCCATTTTGCGCTGCATGGAGCGTGCCCATACGTCGCGTGCGTACTGGGCTTTCCACCGGGCGTTGTCGTTCCACGTCTGCCACGAGTTGCCGAAGTGGCAGCGCAGCACCAGCTGGTCGAACTCCTGCGGCTGGTCCTGTCCGAAGAGGGGGTATTCGAGCTTGCCTGCGCCATACTCTTTCTTGAACACCAGGCGGAACGAGTGCTTAGGGTTTTTCTCGGCCAGCCGGCCGTGGCCGCCATGCAGGCGTATGCCACATGAGGTGGAGAGGTCGTGGTGCTGCGGGCCCCCCATCAGCTCTACGCTTGCCGTGCGTGTCCATCCGTGGCCGGTGGGGTCGCCCACGGGTGGGCCGGTGTAGATGTAGATGCCGCCGGTGAGCGAGTCGTTGTCGTGGCTGAAGAAGTTGTCCTTGTCGCTGACGATGCTCAGCAGGGGCAGGTCTTTCAGCCCTTGCACTATCTTGGGCTGCAGGGTGGGGTCAAGGGTCATCTCCGGGTCCATCTCGTAGTCGGCCGTGGCCGTGCCCCAGATGGTAGTGTAGCTACCCCAGGTGTCGGGATAGCCTTCGGGGTTGTTGGGCTGGGTGAGCACCGAGGCCACAAAGATATACGACGCCGTGGCCACGTCGCCGCTGACTTTGCCGTCTACCACCTCTGCGGCCCGCAGTGTGGTGGTGGCGGTGAGTGTGAGCGGCGTGGTGTAGCGCTGGCTCTGGGCTGTGGGCAGGCTGCCGTCGGTGGTGTACACGATGTGGGCCTGTGGCGAGCTGGCCGTGATGGCCACGCTGAGGCTCGGCTGGTCGTAGAGGCCGTGGGGCTGGCTGAACTGTGGCTTGCCTCCTTGCACGGCCAGAGTCGTGCAGGCTATCATCCACAGCAGTAATAATTGTCTTCTCATAAATGTAGTTTTAGGCAAAATTGCCCGCAAAGGTACGGATAATTTTTGAATAGCGGCACAAGCCACGTTCCAATTTTTTTTCTTTATGTGCCAAGTGCTTTTCCAGCCTGTCGAAACGGTTGCGCGATGTCAAGTTTTTTCTGTTTCCCAACTGCCTGTGTCACAGAGCCTTGTGCTTTCGCTCGAAAAGTCAGTGCTTTTCGCAAAATAGTCAGTGCTTTTTGCGAAATAGTCAGTGCTTTTCAGACGAAAGTCAGTGCTTTTCGTTCAAGAGCGGGTGCTTATTGAAAAAAAGTTTGCTGGAATAAAATAAAAGTTGTACCTTTGCACTGGCTATGGCCCCTGCATCGTCGGCCTGTCGGCGGTGCTTCAGAGCGGGCAGGGTAGTGCTCCTCGTCTCGCCTTAGGTGCCATTGGCAATAACTAACAAAACCAACCGTGAAATCAATGGAAACAATCAAAAATCAATTGGCAGCCATGCTCCTCGACATTAAGGCCGTGAAGCTGCAACCCGAAGAGCCATTCACTTGGGCCAGTGGATGGAAGTCGCCCATCTATACCGACAACCGCAAGACGCTCGCCTTCGTAAAGCTTCGCTCCACGGTGAAGCTGGAGCTGTGCCACACCATACAGGAACAGTTCCCCGAGGCCGAGGCCGTGGCCGGTGTGGCCACGGGAGCCATAGCGCAGGGAGCGCTTGTGGCCGATGCCTTGGGGCTGCCCTTCTGCTACGTCAGGCCCAAGCCCAAGGACCACGGCATGGGCAACCAGATAGAGGGCGACCTCAAGGCCGGCACCAAGGTGGTGGTGGTAGAGGATCTCATCTCCACTGGCGGCTCGTCGCTCAAGGCTGTCGAGGCGCTGCGCCAGGCTGGCGCCGAGGTGGTGGGCATGGTGGCCTCGTTCACCTACGGCTTTCCCGTGGCCGAGCAGGCTTTCGCCGAGGCCGGCGTGAAGCTGTTCACCCTGACCGACTACGCCCACGTGGTGGAGCAGGCCGCCAAGACAGGCTACATCAAGGACAGCGAGAAGGCCGTGCTGGCCGAGTGGCGGCAGTCGCCCAGCACGTGGAAGCAGTAGGACTCCACAGACGGCGGCTGGCGCTCCCGACGGCAAAAGCGTCGGGCACAGTGTGCCACTCGTATTCCAAATTACTTTATCCAGGCATAAACACCAACGACTATGGGACTATTTGACAGCAGTACAAAATTCGAGAGCAGCATCAAGCTGGTGCCCTATTCCCAGCAGGCTGTCTACAACAACATCAGCGACCTGAGAAACCTGGAGAAGGTGCGCGACCGCGTGCCCGAGGACAAGGTGGAGAACTTTGCCTTCGACCAGGACACGGTGAGCGTCACCGTGTCGCCGGTGGGCGAGCTGAAGCTGCGCATCTGCGACCGCGAGGAGCCTAAGTGCGTGAAGTTTGAGACGGTGCAGTCGCCCGTGCCCTTCAACCTGTGGATACAGGTGCTGCCCGTCGACGAGAGCAGCTCCAAGATGAAGGTGACGGTGAAGGCCGAGCTCAACCCCTTCATCAAGGGCATGGTCAGCGGCCCGCTGCAGGACGGCGTGGAGAAGATAGCCGACGCCCTCTCACAGGTGCCCTACGAGTAGTAGGGCACCACAGGCATTACCTTAATCCAGGCACTACAAAACCTTAGCAACCATGAAACTCTGGGAAAAAAACTTTGAAATAAACAAGGAGATAGAGCGCTTCACCGTGGGGCGCGACCGCGACATGGACCTCTACCTGGCCCGCTACGACGTGCTGGGCTCCATGGCCCACATCACCATGCTCGAGAGCATAGGGCTGCTGCAGGCCGACGAGCTGCAGGCGCTGCTGGCCGAGCTAAAGGTCATCTATGAGCAGTGCGAGCGCGGCGAGTTTGTCATCGAGGACGGCATAGAGGATGTACACTCCCAGGTGGAGCTGATGCTCACCCGCAAGCTGGGCGACATGGGCAAGAAAATACATTCCGGGCGCTCGCGCAACGACCAGGTGCTGCTCGACCTGAAGCTCTTCACCCGCCACGAGCTGATGCTTGTGGCCGACGACGTGAAGACCCTCTTCGACGAGCTAATAGCCAAGAGCAACCACTATCGCCACGTGCTCATGCCCGGCTACACCCACCTGCAGGTGGCCATGCCCAGCAGCTTCGGACTCTGGTTCGGAGCCTACGCCGAGTCGCTCTGCGACGACATGCTCTTCCTGCTGGCCGCCTATCGCATGACCAACCGCAACCCCTTGGGGTCGGCGGCGGGCTATGGGTCGAGCTTCCCGCTCAACCGGCAGATGACCACCGACCTGCTGGGTTTCGACACCATGGACTACAACGTGGTCTACGCCCAGATGGGGCGCGGCAAGATGGAGCGCAACGTGGCCTTTGCCATGGCCACCATCGCCGGCACGCTGGCCAAGCTGGCCTTCGATGCCTGCCTGTTCAACTCGCAGAACTTCTCGTTCGTCAAGCTGCCCAAGGAGTGCACCACCGGCTCGAGCATCATGCCCCACAAGAAGAATCCCGACGTGTTCGAACTCATCAGGGCCAAGTCCAACAAGATACAGGCCCTGCCCCAGCAGGTGATGCTCATCATGAACAACCTGCCCGTGGGCTATTTCCGCGACTTGCAAATCATCAAGGAGGTGTTCCTGCCCGCCTTCGACGAGCTGAAGGACTGTTTGCGCACGTGCGCGTACATTATAAATAATATAGAGGTCAACGAGCACATACTCGACAACCCCATGTACGACCCCATGTTCAGCGTCGAGGAGGTGAACCGCCTGGCTGCGGCCGGCATGCCCTTCCGCGATGCCTACAAGAAGGTGGGCCTCGACATCGAGGCTGGGCGCTTCGTGCCCGACAAGCACATCCACCACACCCACGAGGGGTCCATCGGCAACCTGTGCAACGACCGCATAGAGCAGCTCATGCGCCAGACGCTCGACGACTTCCACTTCGACCGCATGACCCAGGCCGAGCAGAAGCTCCTGGGCCGGGAGCAAGGGTAGCCAGACTACATCAACAGCATCCACCTGCCCATGAAGAGACTTTCGCTACTGTTGGCCGTTGTGCTGGCCATGGCCGTTAGCGCTTGTTCCGACGAGAACAAGTACAGCCGCAAGTTCCCCTGCTCGTTCGTGTTCCATACACAGTACCATCCCACGAGCCAGCTCACGCTCTGCCTGTCCAATCCGGGAGAGTTCGTCATCGTCAGCGCCACCGTCAAGCAGGGCGTCACCCACCTCCTCATAACGCCAAACAGCGGTGCGCAGCAGGAGGACATTGCCATGGCCACGGCCATAGAGAACGAGCGCACGTCCTACCAGAACATGGGCGCCAACCGCAGCCTCATCGTGGGCATGAGCCACTTCGACGGGCTGAAAGCCTACGACCGGCAGTGCCCCAACTGCCTGGAGCAGGTGGGGGGCATCAACTATCCGCTGTCGTTCATCAAGAACGGACAAGAGGTGAGCTGCGCCCGCTGCAGCCGCACCTATAGCCTCATGGCCGAGGGCATGCCCTCGGAGAATGGGCAGCAGGGCGACCGTGCCTTGCTGCAATACATGGTGAGCCACGACGGTACGCGCCTCTACATACACAACTAAACCCTCAC
>Ga0247608_10003991_pt1 | contig 16820 bp, 16 predicted proteins | sample 176DNAGHGlowgp2_FD_193490 | JGI IMG/M metagenome (GOLD analysis project Ga0247608, IMG submission 193490) | Sheep rumen microbial communities from Palmerston North, Manawatu-Wanganui, New Zealand - 1766 DNA GHGlow gp2 | ecosystem: Host-associated > Mammals > Digestive system > Stomach > Rumen ... | reverse complement strand
TCTCTTTATCTTTTATATTCCAAACTGGGATACCATGTTGAAAGAATCAATCATCTGGGTGATTGGGGAACACAATTTGGTAAACTTATCGTTGCCTATAAGAATTGGGGTTCGGAACAGGAAATTAAGGATAAAGGAATCGAAGAACTGATGCGTCTGTACCGTAAATTCCATCAGGAGGCCGAACAGGCACCGGAATTGGAGGATGAAGCCAGAGCATGGTTCCATAAGATGGAAACCGGTGATGAAGAAGCACTTTTCATCTGGAGATGGTTTGTAGATATCAGTCTTGAAGAATTCAAAAGAACGTATGCACTTCTTGGTATGGAATTTGATCATTATACCGGTGAAAGTTTCTACAGGGATAAGACGGATGAGGTCACATCTATTCTTCGTGAACATCAACTTCTCTCTTCCAGTGAAGGTGCGGAAATCGTTGATCTCTCTGAGTATGATATGCCCCCGTGCCTGATTGTAAAGAAAGACGGAAGTTCCATCTATGCTACCCGTGATCTGGCAGCTGTTCTTTACAGAAAGAAAGAATATAACTTTGATCGTTGCCTTTATGTTACCGGACAGGAACAACGCCTGCATTTCAGACAGGTATTCAAGGTAATCGAACTTCTTGGAAATGAATGGGCTAAGGATAGTCTGGTTCATATTCCTTACGGACTTGTCAGCCTGGATGGCGAGAAACTCTCTACTCGTGATGGTAACGTCATCTACGCAGAGGATATTCTTTTGCAGGCAATTTCAAAAATCAGAGAAACAATCAAAGAAAAGAATCCAAATCTGGCTGATCCGGAGGATGTAGCTAAAAAGGTTGGTGTTGGCGCAGTTATCTTTAATGATCTGTACAATCAGAGAATCAAGGACGTATCTTTTAAGTGGGAACATCTTCTGAATTTTGACGGTGAAACCGGTCCCTATGTTCAGTATACATACGCAAGATGTTCCAGTGTACTTCGTAAGGTGGAAGGATATGATGAAACAGCTCCTGTTGATGCTTCAGCTATTACAGACGGTGCATCTATCGAATTATTAAAGGAAATCTCCCGTTTTCCTGCTGTTGTTCAGGATGCAGCGGATCGATATGAACCTTCTGTTGTTGCCAGATATGCAGTTGATGTTGCACAGGCATTTAATAAGTTCTACACAGAAAACCGTATTCAGGTTGATGATGCTAATGTAAAGAACGCACGCTGCAAGGTGACTGAGGTTACAAGAGGCGTACTTAAGAGTGCGCTTGCACTATTGGGAATTGATTGTGTTGAAGAAATGTAGATCATTGTTTCACGTGAAACAATCATGTCATAACAATTAACTTAATAAATAATAATGTTTCACGTGAAACATAACGACTAATTATAATTAATTCAATTAATTAAACGAATGTTCCACGTGAAACAATTATAAGAATAATCTATGAGGATGAATTCTGAAATAGTTCGAAATAAAGAAGTCTATTTCAAATTCATTCTCGTTTTGATTTATTGTTATTTTGATTGATAATAATACTAATAATTCTCTTTCAAAATTACAAGTATTGATCTGGTATAAATGTTTCACGTGAAACACACATTACAATTTGAAATTATAGATAATGTTTCACGTGAAACAATAATATAAAAAATCCTTCTCACTTAACTTAAACCATCAAATGATTGATAATTAGAATATGAATATGTTTTTTGAAAATTTAAAATCTAAATCTGACACGAGTGTTTCACGTGAAACACTCATTGCAAACAGAAAATATCGTTTTGCTTGATCCGGTCTTACACTCGTTCATGATAGTATAATTGAAATGGATCAGAATATAGTAATGAAGCAAATCGCATCCCTTCGTTTGCTTTGGTTTATATAAAATTATAAATTTGTTTAATAATCGTGAATTATTAATTATATAAATCGAGTAGGGAGGATTTAATCCCCCTACTCGATGATGCGGGCTCGTCAAACAGGATACCACATAAATGTGTATCCTGATGACTCGTCTTCTCCATTTCGCAAGCAAGCTTGCTCAATGTTGCGGACTCGTCAAACAGGATACCACATAAATGTGTACCCTGATGATTCGCATTCTCCATTTCGCAAGCAAGCTTGCTCAATGTTGCGGACTCGTCAAACAGGATACCACATAAATGTGTATCCTGATGACTCGCATTCTCCATTTCGCAAGCAAGCTTGCTCAATGTTGCGGGCTCGTCAAACAGGATACCACATAAATGTGTATCCTGATGACTCGCCTTCTCCATTTCGCAAGCAAGCTTGCTCAATGCTGCGGGCTCGTCAAACAGGATACCACATAAATGTGTATCCTGATGACTCGTCTTCTCCATTTCGCAAGCAAGCTTGCTCAATGTTGCGGGCTCGTCAAACAGGATACCACATAAATGTGTATCCTGATGACTCGCCTTCGCACACAATATAAATGTTTCACGTGAAACATTTATCATGATATGGATTACTTTATTGTGTTTCACGTGAAACAATTATACAAATCTATTGTTGGTATTATTTCAAACGGTTCAAATACTTAGCGGTGTCTGTTTCAAATCTATGTTCGTTAACTTTGAGTATAATACTCGATTGATGGTCGTTTTAATCCCAAGTTCCGAAGTTCATAAATTTGATTTGATATAAATGTTTCACGTGAAACAAATCTGATATAAAATTTTATAATAGACTACATATCTTATTTTTATATCCGATATTTATGTGTTTACGAAAAAATTTCTTCGTGCAATTTTCGTAAATAAATCAGTAATCGACTTGAAATATTTCGATAAAACAACAATATAAAGTATCTAATCTGTTGAACAAACACTAAATAGACTAGTATAACGATTCTTAAATAACTGGACCGAATGCTTGCCTGCTTTCCCATGGCGCCCTGGCATTTCATGCCAGGCAAGTCTTGCAGTGCAAGACTTGGTTTTGCCTAAGCAAAACGCGTGTGGCTACGCCACATCGGATTTTCAGAGAAAATCCGACCTAGAATAGCACAGCGCCAAAAGCCTCGCTGTAGCCCACTACAGCTACGTTTTTTGTGCGCAGCCGAGTCATCAGAATTTGCATTTATGCAAAATTCTGTTTGACGAGGCCGCATCATCGAGTATCGATGCACTGCACTCTCGGGCAAGCATTCGTCGCATTAGTCCAGTTATTTTGCGAACGTTATACTAGTCATAAAAATATTCGCAACAAATTGTTTCACGTGAAACAATTTATAAAAACATGTGGCAACATAGGTAATAAAGTGTTAAAATATCATCATCGCTATGATGTCTGTAATACGGACGAAAGGAGCCTAAATGGGTAGAATTATTGCAGTCGCAAACCAAAAAGGCGGCGTAGGAAAGACAACAACATCCATTAATTTAGCAGCGGCACTTGCTGAAAAAGGAAAAAAGGTTCTTGCTATTGATATGGATCCACAGGGTAATATGACGAGTGGATTAGGAGTTGACAGAGATCATCTTGAGTATTCTATATATGATGTAATGTGTGAAAATTGCAACCTTGGCAATGCTGAGTTGGTTAATGTTTTCCCTAATCTTAGTCTTATACCAGCCAGCCGGGAATTAGCAGGTGCGGAAGTTGATTTCATTGATTCTGAAAATAAACAAAACATTCTCAAAAAAATCATTCGTCCACTTCGAAAAAAGTTTGATTTCATGATTATAGACTGTCCTCCGGCACTGGGTATTTTGACTATCAATGCTATGACGGCCGCAGATACAGTGATTGTTCCGATTCAATGCGAGTTCTTTGCTTTGGATGGTTTAAAACAGCTTCTGTATACGATTGATCTGATCAGAAAGAAACTGAACCGTAATCTGGAGGTTGAAGGTATCGTTTTCACTATGTATGATACAAGAACGAATCTGTCCGAGCAGGTTGTTGAAGCGGTCCGTGCTAATCTGGATGAATTGATCTATGAAACTGTTGTACCAAGAAATGTTCGGTTGGCTGAAGCACCCAGCTATGGTTTGCCGATTACAATCTACGACAGTCGATCAACCGGAGCAAATGCTTATCGGGAACTGGCAGAAGAAGTAATAAAGAATAAACTGTTCCAGTAAAAAAATCAAATAGACACTGATATATCATATTTCATATCGCATTTTAAGTAACGAAATTGATAGATAATAGATAATGTTCGTTGATGTATAGGAAACAAAGGAGGATTCATATGGCACCTAAAGGCGGCCTGGGGAAAAGGGGAATCGATTCACTTTTTGGAATTACAGCTGATGATGAAAAGGAAGTAAAGAAATCCGGTACAAAAGGATTAAAGTCATCTTCCAAGTCAGAGCCACAATCCGATGAGAAGGCGATCGCGGAAGTAAAAGAAGTGGTCAAAGAGGTTGTGAAAGAGGTCGAAAAGGAAAAGTACGTCAAAGTATCTGATATTGATCCGAACTCCTCGCAGCCCAGAAAAAACTTTGATCAGGATGCCTTGGAAGAACTGGCTGATTCCATAAAGAAATTAGGCCTTGTTGAACCAATCATCGTGAATCAAAAGGATGATGGCAGATATGAAATAATTGCCGGTGAACGTCGTTGGAGAGCAGCCAGAATTGCAGGTCTGAAGGAAATGCCTGTGGTGGTGCGTAATTACAGCCCGCAGGAAATCGTGGAAGTGGCTCTTGTTGAAAACCTGCAGCGTGAGGATTTGAATCCGATTGAGGAATCACTTGCTTATAAACGCTTGATAGATGAGTTTGGTCTTACGCAGGAAGAAGTGGCAGAACGTGTTTCGAAAAGCCGGGCTGCAGTTGCCAACTCTCTTCGTTTATTAAAACTTTCCGATAAGGTCCAGCAAATGCTGATCGATGATATGATTACCGGAGGACATGCAAGGGCACTTGTCCCGATTGAGGATCCGTATGCCCAGTATGAGACGGCTATGACCATTTTTGATCAGAAGCTTTCTGTTCGTGAAACGGAAGAACTTGTTCGTGATCTTTTACAGGTGTTAAAAGATGGAGCAAGCGATGAGGGAGAAAAGAAAAAGAAAGATGAACTTCCTGCTTCCATTACCGCAGTATATAAACAGATTGAAAATGATTTGAAAACAATACTTGGTACAAGAGTTAATTTAAAGACAAATGCCAAGGGTAAAGGTAAGATTGAAATTGAATATGCATCATCGGATGAACTGGAACGTATTTTACATGTGATCCATGTAAATGCAGCTAATAAATAATCTAGAGAATTCATGTTAATAACAAACATATGTTCTATATTAATTATTTATACGCTGAATAGCAAAGTGGTAAAGCTTATATTAACATGTGTTGTTACTTTGAAACGATAAGTCACATTTATAAAATGAATTACAAGAAAGGATATTATGAAAGAGGATATTAAGGTATTCGGCATCTCGCTTGAGCTTGTGCTGATCATCCTTCTTGCCTTATTTCTGATCCTGGCCGTTGCGCTGTTTTTGACGATTCGTCAACTTCAGCATGTCTCACGAAAATATTACATACTGATGAGTGGGAAAAAGGGCAAGGATCTGGAAGGCATTATGACAGAAAGATTCCGGGAGATGGATCAGCTGAAGGTTCAGGGACATCGGGCACTGGCTGAACATCAGACCTTTAAGGGTCAAATGGATGCGGCTACAACAAGAGTGGGTATTGTCAAATATGATGCGCTCGAAACAATGGCCGGAAACCTCAGCTTTGCAGTTGCATTTCTGAATGAGGAAAATACAGGTATTGTTTTCAACGTGGTCCATTCGCGGGAGGGATGCTATTCTTACGCGAAAGAAATCATTCATGGAACATCACTTACCGCTCTTTCTCAGGAAGAAAGGGAAGCTATTCAAAAGGCAATCGACAGCGCAACAGAACGGTCTGCTGCCATGGCGGCCGCGAGAGCACTTGCGGAAAAAGAGGCACAGGAGCTGGAATTAGAGACATTCTTTAAATATGATGAGGAACTCACAAAAGAAAGAATGCAGAAGGCTTCGGAGACCGCCAGAAGACAAATGAGAGAAGCAGCCGGTGAAGTGGATGATGAAACACCGGTGAGAGAAAGAAGCAGACAGGCGCGCAGAAAGAAAAAAGCAGAAAATCCGGAATCCAAAAGCAGAACAAGGGTAAGGTCAGATGAACGTCCTTTAAGACGTAAGATCAGACAATCGGAAAATACTGAGGAGGCCTTACAGAATCAGCTTGTATCGGAGCCGGTTCGTCAAAAGAAAAGACGACCTGCTAATGGTTATGATGAAATGCAGACGGATGAGTCGCGTGTTCAGCCGGTAAGAAAAAGAAGACCTGTCGGTGAGAATGTTCGAACCGCTTCAGGGCAGGCAATAGATCAGCCGGTCAGAAGGAAAAAGAGACGGCCGGATGAATATATGGGTATGTCACAGGATGAGGCAATCAGCCGTCCCGTAAGACGAGTAAAGAGAAGACCAGAGAATACGGAGGATGAATAAAAAATGCTGGATATCAGATTTGTCAGAGAAAACCCGGATGTGGTAAAAGAGAACATCAAAAAGAAATTCCAGGATCATAAGATTCCGATGGTTGATGAAGCCATCCGGCTTGATGAAGAGAGACGTGCCAATCAGGCAGAAGCAGACGCTCTTCGAAATGAAAAAAATAAGATTTCCAAAGAAATCGGTGCCCTGATGGCACAGGGAAAGAAAGAAGAAGCTGAAGTCGTGAAGAAAAAGGTGGCAGAGAACGCTGCCCGCCTGAAGGAGCTCGAGGCCAAAGCGCCGGAGATTGAAGAAGCGCTTCGGAAGATCATGCTTGTTCTTCCCAACATCATTGATCCTTCCGTTCCGATCGGAAAGAATGATACGGAAAATGTGGAAGTGAAGCGATATGGTGAACCGGTGGTTCCCGATTTCGAGATTCCGTACCATACGGATATCATGGAGAAGCTTGCCGGAATTGATCTGGACAGCGCCAGGAAGGTTGCCGGAAACGGTTTCTATTATTTGATTGGTGATGTTGCACGCCTGCATTCCGCGGTTCTTGCTTATGCCCGCGATTTCATGATCAATAAGGGCTTTACCTATGTGGTTCCGCCCTTTATGATCCGCAGTGATGTCGTGACCGGCGTTATGAGCTTTGATGAGATGGAAGCTATGATGTATAAGATCGAGGGTGAAGACCTGTACCTGATCGGTACCAGCGAGCATTCCATGATCGGTCGTTTCATTGATACCATGGTGGATGAGGATAAGCTTCCCATGACCTTTACAAGCTATTCGCCCTGCTTCCGGAAGGAAAAGGGTGCCCATGGTCTGGAGGAGCGCGGCGTATATCGTATCCATCAGTTTGAAAAGCAGGAGATGATTGTCATCTGTAAGCCGGAGGAATCCATGGAATGGTTCGATAAGCTTTGGAGCTATACGGTTGAGCTGTTCCGTTCAATGGATATTCCGGTCAGAACACTGGAGTGCTGCTCCGGAGATCTGGCTGATCTGAAGGTGAAGTCGATCGACGTGGAAGCATGGTCTCCCAGACAGCAGAAGTATTTTGAGGTGGGCAGCTGTTCCAATCTTGGCGATGCGCAGGCAAGACGTTTGCAGATCCGTGTGAAGGGTGAAAGTGGAAAGTATCTTGCGCATACCCTCAATAACACCGTGGTTGCACCGCCGCGTATGCTGATCGCATTTCTTGAGAACAACCTGAACGAGGATGGTTCTGTTCGCATCCCGGAGACTCTTCGTCCTTACATGGGTGGCATGGAAGTGATGAAGGCAAAATAAGAGAAGGAACTAGAGCGGCACTCCTATTCGGATAATAGGAAAGACTTGACGCTAAGGTATAATCAAGGTAAAATAATACTGTTCGGGAAGTCACGGGTTTATATCCGGCTTTTCGAACAGTAATATGTCCATGTAGCTCAGCAGGATAGAGCGACCGCCTCCTAAGCGGTAGGTCGGAGGTTCGAATCCCCTCATGGACGCATGAATGCAGGGTGACCCTGCGTATGGGAATAGGAAGTCACTTTGTGACTTCCTATTTTGTGCGAAGGCGAGTCATCAGGATACACATTTATGTGGTATCCTGTTTGACGAGCCCGCATCATCGAGTAGGGGGATTAAATCCTCCCTACTCGATTACGAAGGCGAGTCATCAGAACACCCGTTTACGAGGTGTTCTGTTTGACGGGACTGTATCATCGAGCAGGGGCTTTTTCCTGCTCGATGCAATAAAGAAACTGTCGATTATCTAAAAAGCAAGTAATGAAAAAACCAAACACCTGTCTCAAAGAAAGGAGAAAGAAGATGAAAAAGATTTTAATCGTGGTTGATATGCAGAACGACTTTATTGATGCGGCACTGGGAACAAAGGAAGCGGTTGCTATTGTGGAGAACGTAAAGAATAAGATCCGTTCCTATCCGGTGGAGGATGTGATCGCCACCATGGATACGCACGGTGAAAACTATATGGATACGCAGGAGGGTAAAAATCTTCCTGTTGTGCACTGCATTAAGGGAACGGAAGGCTGGAAAATCCGCGAGGATATTGCCGAGCTCCTTGCGGGTGCCAAGATATATGAAAAGCCGACCTTTGGCAGCGTCGCATTGGCGGAGGATTTAAAGAAGATCAATGAAGAGGAAGAGATTGAGCTGGAACTGATCGGTCTTTGTACTGATATCTGTGTGGTATCCAATGCACTTCTTCTGAAGGCAAATATGCCGGAGGTAACCATCTCTGTTGATTCGTCCTGTTGCGCCGGTGTTACACCGGAGAAGCATCTTGCGGCATTGGAGACCATGCGCTCCTGCCAGATTCATGTAAACTGATCATATATTGGAATCACGTTATTTGATCGTTTACGGAATCAAGTTATCTGACTGTTTGACGGAATTACGGAAAGGGAGTCTTGTTTATGTCGGAAAATCAAAAACCGTCGGCAAATCCGCTGGCGCTATTGCCTATAGGACTGTTTCTGGTCCTCTATCTGGGTAACGGTATTTATTTTGAATATATTAAACCTGAAGATGGACAGATGGGGTTCTATGTGGTATCTGTCGTTTTGGCATTTTCGATTTCTCTCATTGTTGCTTTTTTGCAGAACAGAAAGCGAACCTTTGATGAGAAAATCCACAGCTGTGCCAGAGGCATCGGCGATGATAATATTGTGATCATGCTTTTTATCTTCCTGATGGCCGGGGCATTCAGCGGAATTGCCAGCGCTGCAGGCGGAGCATCCAGCACGGCAAATCTGCTTCTCAGTGTGATCCCATCACGGTTTGTTGTGCCGGGTCTGTTTCTGATTTCATGTCTCATCTCCATGGCTATGGGTACCAGCGTGGGAACGATTTCCGTACTTGTTCCGATTGCAACGGCTGTATCCCATAACGGAGGACTTTCACTTGCACTATGCGTGGGCGTTGTTGTCGGCGGCGCCATGTTTGGGGATAACCTGTCGTTTATTTCCGATACTACAATTGCCGCAACGAAGACACAGGGTGTGGAGATGCGTGATAAATTCCGCACCAACATCCTTCTGGCTTTGCCGTCGGCTCTGATCACGCTGATCATACTATTTGTTTATGCCTTAATGAAAAACGGCGTGGATGTCGGTGAGTTTGATTATAAGATCATGCAGGCCCTGCCTTATTTTATCGTGCTGATTCTGTCAATCATCGGTATTAATGTGTTTATTGTTTTGATAACCGGAATCGTGCTTTTCATTGGTGTGGGAATTATCACGGGGTCACTGACATATGCCAGCGCGCTTTCTTCGATGGGCAGCGGCATGAATGGCATGTTTGAAACGATGATTGTGACGATCCTGGTTGCATCCATCGCTGCGCTGATGAAGGAGAACGGTGGATTTGAGGCTATACTTGCCTTGATCCGGAAGACAGCGAACGGAAAGCGCGGCGGCATGTTCGGAATTGTGCTCCTGACTGCGTTCATGGATATTGCAACAGCCAACAACACCGTTGCGATTGTAATTGCAGCGCCGATTGCAAAAGATATCAGCAATGAATATGGGGTGGAGCCGAGAAAGGTGGCATCTCTTCTGGATACCAGCTCCTGTATCATGCAGGGAATTATTCCGTACGGTGCGCAGCTTCTGGTGGCGTCCGGAATTGCAGGAATCACGAGCTTTTCATTGATTCCGTTTTTGATCTATCCGTTTATCCTGCTCATGTTTGTGATCGCCTCCATCATTATGGAGAAGGGAGGAAAGGAGCCGGCTCGGAAATAAAGGGAATCGATACGGCGTTTGGTTGAGAAGGAATAGCTTTACGACTTCGCATGAAGATGGGGGACAATGATAAAACATGAGGATTGAGCATGTTGCCATGTACGTTAAGGACCCGGAAGAGGCAAGGGATTTCTTTGTGAAGTACTTCGCCGGCAGGGCGAATGACGGATATCATAATAAGAATACCGGATTCAGGTCGTATTTTATCAGTTTTGCGGATGGTGCAAGGCTTGAAATCATGAACAGACCTCAAATGGTGGATTCTGACAAAACGGAAATTCATACCGGCTACAGCCATATTGCCTTTTCGGTCGGAAGCAAAGAGGCGGTTGACAGGTTGACGGAACGCCTCCGGCTGGACGGCTACGAAGTTAAGAGCGGGCCCCGAACGACAGGGGATGGGTATTACGAAAGCTGTATCATCGCCATTGAAGGGAACGAGGTTGAGATTACGGTGTGAGGCCGTTTAAGGAGGAGGAAACGTGAAGAAAAAACTGCTAAAAACACTTGTATGTGGAATTTTCATATCCCTAATGCTTACCGGCTGCGGGGAAACAGATAGCGGTTCTAAGTCAACATCATCGAATAATTCATCGAATAGTTCATCCGCATCTGGGAAGAAGGCCGGCACGGAAAGCGAATCGGCTACGGAAAAGGAGTCATCGTCCGGAAGTGTGAAGAACCCGGTGGATGTGAATGATTTCAAAGTGCTGATTAATGGACAAACAATTGCTATCCCGACAAAAGGTGTTCCTGAAATGGATGGGTATACATCATATTCACCTGAACCACAATCTGAAGATCCGGAATACAAAACCTTTTTCAAATATAGTGAAAACTATGATGAGGCCCTTGTGAATGAGTGGGGAGACCCAGCCATATTTTATAAGGGACCGAATATCAATATGTATACGCTCTATGTGAAAATGGAAAGTAGAAGTGATGATCCTGTTCCACTATCTTCGTGTTACGCACGAGAATTTCACTGCTCAGTTAACAAGAGTTATTCAGGAGATGAAGCGCCGGGAGAAATCCTTTTCCCGGGAGATATCACATTTGGCTTGTCATACGAAGATTGTGTGAATGTTTACGGAACACCAAAGAAGGATTATAAAAGTGATACAACCGGGGAAACGATGCTATTTTTCGATTATGGAGATTATTATCAGATCAGAATCGAATTAAGCGAGAACAAAGTAACTGAAATGTATATGTGGGCATCCGGTGACCACCCGGGGTTAAAATAGTGTCCACTTGGTAGAAAAAACTATTAAGCACCAGTTAAACAAATCGGAGTTAGTAAGAAGTCTTATTTTGAAGGACTAGTATCATCATAACGAATGAGCCCGTCATGGAAATTCTGTTCCTGACGGGCTTGTTTTCCTTTTTTAGATACAATTAAACATTATTATGATATACTTATTCTATACTATAAAAGATAATAAACAGGACTAAAACCATAAACCGGTTGGTATTACACAGGAGGCCAAGGCACATGAATCCAAATGGGATGTTCCCAAATTATGCTCCACGAGAAACGGTTACTTTTGACAGTATCGAGGAGGCGGATGACTGGTTACAATCATATTGCAATATTGTGGTGAAGCATTTTGATTATCTCCGCTCACCGGGAACCATCAGAAATCGAAAGTCGCCTCTGATTGAGATCGAATATGAAACATATAATCAGTCAGTAGGTTATGTATATGGCATCAGCGTCGAAAACCAGATCTCACTCCTGAAAAGTGGAAATCAGGACAAATTCATGGAGCGCTGGAAAAGAAAGAATCCGGGACTGGATCCTATAAAGATTCTGGTCAGCACATCGCGCTGGGGAGGTGACTTTTCGTCTTTTGTTTTCAGATTTGGTAATTACGCGGAACACGCCTCCTACTATATTCTTTACAGACGGAGATATGATGCCGCAGGCGAACAAGAAAACTCCGGTTATGGCATCCCCGATTATTCTTTTAATAGGAATCCATCGTATGAATTCTCATCGAATGAATATGACACAGACCGTTTTCAAATACCTGATTATAGTATTCCGGATGAACGATTTGCCCAGCATGACCAGCAGTCGAGGTTCGCTCCAAATGGAAATAACGGAATGGGTACAAATCTGTACTATGATCCGAATGAGGATTGATGTACCGGCAGTCAGCATCTAACAGAGAATCAGGTTCTGCCCTGACTTCAGAAAGGATATCATTAGATGAAAGATAAAAAGAAACTAATAACGCAGGAAGACCTTATGAACGCCCTTGATATCTGCTATGAAAAATCCAAAGAGGGTCTGGGCAAAGTAGCTCCGCCTGTCAGCAAGATGGCAGAAGACTATCTCAAGAAAAATGAATCCTTAGAAAAGGCCGCCAAAAGCATGCTGAATCATCAGGTTGTAAAATGTACCACGTCAGGTTTTATTACCGGATTTGGCGGACTTCTGACTCTCCCTATTACAGTTCCCGCAAATATCGGAAGTGTCTTATATGTTCAGATGCGGATGATCGCATGCACGGCATATATGTCCGGTATGGATCTGGATAGTGACCAGGTTCAGACATTTGTATATGCCTGTCTGGCTGGAATATCCGTAAACACCATCGTTAAAAAGTTCGGCGTCCAGTTTGGAAAAAAAGTAGCGAATAAGGGAATTGAAAAGATTCCGGGAAAGGTACTTGTAAGTATAAATCAGAAGGTCGGATTCCGTCTTTTCACAAAATTTGGCGAAAAAGGCCTGATTAACCTTGGAAGAGCAATTCCTGTCGTTGGCGCTGTAATAAATGGTGGAGTCGATTATACCGAAACAAAGATCATCGCAGGACGGGCCTACAAGATGTTTATCGAAGGATCCACCAGTCCGGAAGACGGCTTTTCTGAGGAAATCATAATAGATATGGATGAAATACTCGAGGATAGCGACAATAGTACGGCTTCGGATGATTAACCGGTCTGTTTCGTACGCGAAGAGTTTTAAGGTTCTTAACCATCATAGAACCTTATACACAGCAAAAAGGCAAAACCCATGATATACATGACTGGCGACACGCACGGAGAAATGAACAGGTTTTCTGCAAAGGCTTTTCCCGAACAAAAGGAAATGACGAAAGAAGATTACGTGGTCATCCTTGGGGATTTCGGCCTTGCCTAGGACAAGAACGGATCCATTTCAATGAGGCGGATATCACCGGAGTGATCAAAGAGGAGCAGTATGTGGTACGGAACGGATACGGAAAGCCTGATTCAGGCAAAAAAGCTGTATGAAGAAAAATATGGTCATAGTCCGGACGGTGAGATGGAACTGGAGTATGGTCCGGGGGAAGAAGAGGATTACCTCCATGACATCCTTGAAGCCATCGAAAAAGGGGTACATATAGCGGATCTGTATCCTGACAAATCGGGAGAATGGTGATGATCCGTTTAAACAAAGATAATTTCAAAGACTGTCTATATTTGTACCATTTAACCTACCATACTTAAGGAAAAAAAATCGAAAGGCAATGTACGAACAATTATTTGAAAAACTTTCCCGCTCTGCCTTCCGTGCACGGTTCTGCCTCACGGAAAAGGACAGGCGCTATGTTAAGGAGAAGGGCACGGAAACGATCCGCCGCCACGCGGAAGACTTTATCCGTACCCGCCTTGCCCCGGCACAGATAGAAAACGACGGAAAGCAGACACCGATGAGAGGTCACCCGGTATTCATCGCCCAGCACGGAACAGCGACCTGCTGCAGGGGATGCCTCAGAAAGTGGCACAAAGTCCCGGAAGGCCGGGAAATGACAGAAGAAGAGATAACATATGTCGTAAATCTTCTCATGGAATGGATCAGTCTCCAGATGGAAGGGTACGAAGAAAAAGAAGGAGAACAGATGAGCTTTCCGTTCCTATAGGCAGATGGGGTAAATTGCCGTAATTCCACTCACAAATGACACTCCCCTCAGCTAAAGCAGCGGGGAGTGTGCGGGATGAACCGTTAAAATCCGTTCGGAAACTTATATCAGTACACTAACGGAGCGCACATAACAAATGTACGCTCCGTTTTGTGTAGAATTATATCCTGAAGTAAATTGTATAATTAAATCAAAGAGAAAATGTCCTCAGATTTACAAGTTTTCTCAAACACCTGAGGGCAGTGGGGGTTCCTCCTGCGAAGCCGAAAGGGAGAAAGAAACAAGACTACAATCACGAAAAGGAGCACGGAAATAGATGATACGACATAATAAAAAATGGTTCTCCGCTTTTTCCAAAAAAATAATAAGCTTTGCTTTAGTATCTGTAATGACGCTGTCTCTTGCCGCATGCGGAGATAAGAAGGACGAGCCAAAAGACACACAAAAAGAAACAGGTACTGAAACCGGAATTACAACAGTTGAGAAGCTCGGCACGGAAGAGCCCGCTACGGTAACGACAGGATTTGTCGAGCCTGATATAGATATTGATTCGGGCGCTACTATTACCACGCAGACCGAAACTGAGACGGAGACCGAAGCGCAACAGCCTCAGGGCAAGTATACATACACTATCTATGGAGATATTACCATTTCCATGGACATTAATGTTGATGATTATATTATCGTTAGCGACGAAGGGCAGTCTATATTAAGTCTCTATAGATTAGCTGGAGATCTCGGATGGCTATCGTTAGGTAAATATGGTAAGGATGAAGTAGCCGCTAGTGACGATCCGAAGGTATATGCACCTGGGTGGTGGTCATATTCAAACGGAACACTCTGGACAGTAATTAACCCTTCGTATTACGGAGATATCATGGGAAACGAAAAGGCTGGTTACGATAATCACCAGATTAGTAACTACTATATCCAGTTCTCCACTATCGGAGAGGTTAAGCCATATTATTCTCATGACGAGCGGACGAGCAACCCAAATCACAATGACGTGAGCATAGATATTGGGCGGCATTATCCGGATGCTACTTATCTTATTACTGGCTATAAAACCCTTGCGTCGAGAGATGACATAGTTTTGTTGGCGTATCTCTTCTGGTACATGCCTCAGCATTGCGGCGAAGCATCTTCCTTATGTGAGCAGCTCTCCGTGAACGGATGGGGGCAAGGAGGAAATGCAAACATAATAAAACTGCCTTAGATTATAACTGTGAGCTTTTGATTAAAAATCTTAAGCGCAAGTTTTCCACCCCTCTTCTCGAGGGGTGGTTTTTTCCTTAAACGCCTTACAGGCATAACATAGATCGCATATGGCATATTCGGGATGCTACGCATCCCGACACCCCCTATGAAAGTAAGCGCTAAAAAATGGTCTCAAAATCGTCTTCCAAAACAAATTCGGTAGTGTGTATACCGAATTTAGTTTCTGACCCTTATAAACCCCATGCAAACATAGCCTCAATTCCTCGTGCCGTGCCTACGGAAAAAAGGTACTTTTTCCGTTCCGTGCCCTCTCAGTCCAGATATAGCCACAGCACGAATTCTTCCAGCACGGAAAGGATTAAGTTTCTACGTACAAAAAAACGTGCTATGGGGTTGATAGGGTGGCAGGAGAGACAAAACCGGTATGAACCCGTCAAAAAATATTGATATATATCCGTGCCGAGGGGAAAAGTGAATAAAGTAAATCCGGTACAGAAATGGATGGCATTAATGCTTGTAATAATATACACATAAATGATATAATGATTGCAAATATAATCATTACGGTATTGAGGAGTACATACATGGGAAAGAATAAAGCGTTACTTTTGCCGAAAACAGCTAAGTTGCTGCAAACAGTCGGTAATCAGATAAAACTTGCACGTCTGAGAAGAGGGTGGACAGCTCAGGAGATTGCCGAAAAAGCTGCAATAGGACGATCAACAATGACACAGATCGAAAAGGGATCCCCGTCTGTTTCTATGGGGATGTACCTTGCAGTTTTAAACGCATTGGGCTTGCAGGATGATATACTCCTGTTAGCCCGCGACGATATCATGGGAAGAACATATCAGGATCTAAACTTAAAAACACCAAGGAGATCTAGAAAAAATGGATAAAACTGAAATATTCGTATATGCCGGTTGGGAAGATGATAAAAAAATCGGAACCATATTCAGTGACATGCTAAACGGCAATGAAGTGGTTTCCTTCGCTTACAATCCGGAATGGCTTCAGAAACACCCATATCTCGTTCTGGATCCAACGTTTGAACGATCACCATACAGATTCTATTCGAAGGACAAAATTCTTTTTGGAGCCTTTCAGGATTCATGTCCGGACCGCTGGGGACGAAAGCTCATCGATAGACGGGAATCCATATATGCCGAAAAAGAAAAACGAAGACCTCAAAGGTTTAACGAAACCGGATACATGCTTCAGCTTCAGGATACGACTCGGATTGGTGCTTTTCGATTTAAAACAGATGAGCAGGGGGATTTTCTGGCAAATTATGATCTAAGTGTTCCTCCGATATCATCCGTTCGTGAATTAGAGCAGATTTCATTGGGATATGAAAAGGGAAATGATGAAAGGTGGATCAAACAGCTGGTTAATCCCGGATCTTCGCTTGGTGGTGCCCGCCCCAAAGCCAATGTAAGGGATACCGATGGCTCTCTCTGGATTGCTATGTTTCCGTCGAGATATGATGATTACGATATTGGA
>Ga0247608_10003989_pt1 | contig 16821 bp, 34 predicted proteins | sample 176DNAGHGlowgp2_FD_193490 | JGI IMG/M metagenome (GOLD analysis project Ga0247608, IMG submission 193490) | Sheep rumen microbial communities from Palmerston North, Manawatu-Wanganui, New Zealand - 1766 DNA GHGlow gp2 | ecosystem: Host-associated > Mammals > Digestive system > Stomach > Rumen ... | reverse complement strand
AAAGAATGTAAGGAATTGCGTATTGATTTTGTTGCAGATAACACTCCCGATGGTTGGTACGTGGATTACGACTAATGTTAACACATCCAATTATTCGGAGTGTTTTCGTATATTGACAGCATCAAACAATTCAAAATAAACAATACTATGGAAGAATGGAAAATTAACAGGGTAGAGTTAGAACCGACAGCGAATGATGCTGTTGTTGTTTTTGAGGACGGAGAAACCGTTCCTTTCACAAGATTGGGTGTAATTCGTGGAGCGTATCGTGACAAAGAGTCTTATTATGGCTATCTTATCACCACGTTGCGTGACTTGACAAGCCTACCCAAAACGTATTGCCATCCGTTTGTCGAGCAAATCATTCACTTTTTGGGCTTGGATAAAGTCTACTATTTCCAATATAACGTTGGCAAGTCAAAATACGTTGTCAACTACCACGATGGCGAGAAAAAGCACAAAGATGGTTCGGATTTCTACGACATTTTCCTCACCAACAACAAACGCACCTTGGCGAAATTTGTCAGTGGTTTGAAGAAGCAGGGCTACACGGAACGAATGTTTTCAATATAATAAATCATATAGGACTATGGCAAACAAAAAGAAGTTTTACACTTATCAACACAGCATGGAAAACTAAGTCAAGAACGCCTTTGATATGGCAGGCAAACAAATTGTGAAAGATTCCATTGGGAGTTACTTACAGCGTTTTTTGCCACAATATTGGCGATAGGTTTGTTTGCGGTTATTATGAGTTTTCCAACAATGTGGCTTTGGAATTGGATTATGCCTACTCTTTGTGGCTTCGGTAAATTGAGCGTTTGGAAGGCTCTCGGACTGAATTTCCTTTGTGGGGTTCTTTTCAAAAATGACAGCAATTCCAAAAGTTAACACGCTCAACGATACGGAGCGTTTCCGTATATTGACAGCATCAAAATTCAAAAACACCAGTACTATGACAATCATTAAGAGCAAGCAAGTTGGCAACTACACTATCAACGTTGTATACGATACGTGTGCCGAAAGTCCGAGAGAATGGGACGATTTGTCAACTATCTATTCAAACCACAAGCGTTACAGCCCCGATGGACACGGTATTGACGAATTTCTTGACGAAGAGGGTTATCTCAATATGGAGGGCAAGGTTGGACTTATGGTTTGGTTGTTTGAACATAGCAATTGCACTTTCAAGACAAGCGAAATCGGAGATTCAAATCCGTTTGGGAATGGAATGTATGCGCGTTTCGATAGCGGACAATTCGGGGTTATTGCTATGCCGATTGAAAAAGCGAAAGAAGAATGGGGTGAAAATTGGGAGAAAATGGCAAAGCAGTATATGAAAGGCTGCATCGAAGAGTACGATGCGTATGCAAACGGACAAGTGTACGCTTACGAAATTATCGCCAAGAATGGTGAATGTGTGGATTCGGTTGGTGGTTGGTATGATGTTGACGAAGCAATGGCGGAAGCCGTTGGTGTTGCCGAGTGCTTCAACACCGAAGATAAGGCTAATATTGAAAAGACGCTTGAAAACGCAAGCCTGCAAGAACTGAAAGAATTATTCTACGAGTTTGCCACACCTGCGCCCACGTGGGCTGACGAGTTGTTTGAACTTGCTGACGAGAGCAAGGCTAAGGAGTGGCTCAAAACGAAACTGAGAGAGATTGTTCCCACTGACGAGTGGATGGAGATTGTTTGAAAAATGTTGGGAGAACATTTTAGGGCGTGCGGACGGTTGGGCGTTCGTGCGCCTTTTTTTGTACTCGTTTGAGTATGCGTATGCGTGTGTTAACACGCTCAATGATTCCGTAGCCTTTCGTATATTGACAACATCAAAACAGCAAATGAGATAGTACTATGGAAAAGAACATTCAAAAACTCAACGAGCGTTTACAAATTTTGGGCGAGGAAATCACTTTCACCAATGAAGAACGCAAACGTTTGCAAAGCGTTTTCATCGACGGAACGCTTGACGCTAATATTTGCCATGCGGGTTGGGTTTGTTTTGTTGATAACAAAGGTGAAACCCACTATACGGACAATTTTTCCAAAGCAGTAACCGATTGTATGGTTCAAATTGTCACGGAGCGTATTGAGAACGTTGAAAAAGAAATGGAACAACTTTATGAGAATTTCTCTTTGCAGGCGGTTGCCGACTATTTGAACAAGGTTTTCAATGAATACGCAAAAACCACTTGGAACAGCGAAGAATGGAGAAGAATAAGGAAGCACGTTTCAAACGCAAAAGCCGATGTTGAAGTAGGAAAATGCAATTACGAATCTTCAAAAACAACCGACTATGAATGTGTTGTTATTAGGGAAAATGATTATTATTCCGCTTTGCTGAAAATCGAAAAGAATGAAAACGGTTATGAAATTGAAAGACGTGCGCCTTTATGCGGGGCTACTTGGAGAAAATGCGACAAGTACGGTATTTTCAATGTACTAAAAGAACTGACGCAATCTTTGTTCCTCTAAAAACGGAGTGTTAACATAAAAGCACGTTTGGTTAAAACAGCGTATATTGAAGACATCATAATTCAAACGATATATACTATCATGATAACAATAGATTCTTTATTCCATTTAGTCAAGCATTATCATTTAGTTGATGAAGAGAATTGTTTTGAAAAAGCAATAGAAATGGCGAATAATCAACTTTCCGATGTGTTGGATAAGGAAAGGGAATATCCTCCATTTATTTATTATTTGTGTTTAGAACAAATGGATAGCAACCCCAAATACAAGTATGGTAAAACGTTTAGAATTATGACTGACGAGGAAAAAATCGGTGTTTTTCGCGAAACAATTGACGCTTTGAAACAAATTGCAAGTAAATAAGAAATTGTTAACACGCTCAATGATTCCGTAATGTTTCTTATATTGACAGCATCAAAACGATAAAACAAATAGCACTATGTTTAAGTATTCATTCAAAACTTGTTGGCTTGACGATAAGGAAAAGTTTCAAGCCCAATTGCTAAGAGGCGGCAAACTGATTGAAAGCAAGCAGTTCGATTTCCAAAGCGATATGTTTGAATATATTGCTGATACAATGTGTGACTTGCAAATCGCAGGAGAGGATTGGACAATTAGTTGTTAACACGCTCTTCAAATCAGTAGCGTTTCGTATATTGGAAGCATCAAAACAAATCACTATGAAAAAATATAGATTACTTATTAGTGATGAAGAAGGAATATCTTATAATGAATATGAGACGCAAGCCGAGGCATTTGCAGTTATGAAGTGTTTGACTGATACATACAAATACGATGTTGACGGAAAAATTGACAAAGGCTTCAATGTCACAATAGATGAAGTGAGTGGTAAAGCCCTCATTGAAACGGCAACCGAAATCGTAGGTTTCGCAGCAATATTCCCAATATGTAAATGACAACTACCGAAATACATAGGAGTATACTGAAAAGAACCTAAAACACGACTTCAATATCTTCCTTTGAAACGTTAACACAAAACGGCATACGGAATAAAAACCGTATGTTAGCAACATCAAACAATTCAGATAGCACTATGACAAAATACGAAGAAATAATTTACACTAATGCAATAGACACGATTGGCGATTATGCTGAAAGAATGAAAAGTATGGTACAAAAGGCTTTGGATAACAAAGTTATTGACACAACAAACCGAAATCCAATGTTTATTGCTTTGTCCAATGATTTCGTTGCAGGAGCATTGAGATGGGCAATTATGAATTTAAAGCCGTTTGTAGAAAGCAAAGAGGATGCAATCAAGATTAGCGAGGCTATGTGGAATAATTTCCGTACTGAACCTATTGAATTGAACGACTTATCGGAAGGAATAAAATGATTATTAAATACCAAAACATTAGACTATGAAAAGATACTGCACAAGAACGGTTAGAATTGCTCCAAACAAATACAACAATTTTGACGCTGATTCCGCTTTGGATAAGGAGGTTCAATACATTTACGAGGATGCTGAACATATCGTAAATATGACAATAACCCCAATAATCGGGACACACGAAGGGTTGAGGGTTGTTGACGAGTATTGGATTGTGTATGTGTATTGGTATGAGGAGTGTTAACACAAAACACTTTTGAAAGGAAAAACGTATGTTAGCAACATCAAACAATTCAAATAGTAGTATGGAAAACAAAGAACTAATCACCAACGAGGCAATCGCTCGTTTCAATTGCAATCATCTTCAAGAAATTAAGGCTCTTTGCGAACTTTTGGAATTCAGCCTCTTGCACGCTTTGAATAACGGCAAATACAAAGACGCTGTGGAAGACGTAACCGTTTGGGAAATGGCTGACGACTTCACAAGATACGCCATCGGAATGATGGAAGCGTTTAGTGTTGAGCCTCGTTTCACGGCCAACGAAATGCTTATACTTGAAGGCATTATTCACGATAAAGCCTACGACTATTTTCAAAAACAAGGAGTTGTACTCGTTTGAGTATGCGTATGGGCGTGTGTTAACGGTTTGCAGGATTGCGAGCCGTTTTTTATATTAGAAACATCAAATCAAAACGAGATATGAAATTCAAAATTGGAGACATTATCACCAATGGTAAAGTTACGTTTCGCATAGAGGATTTCGGGAAAAATTGCCTTGGCTATTATTACAAACTTGTAAATGTTGATACTGAGAAAAAAGGACTTCGTTATCTTAAACAACCTGACGGAAGCAATTTTGGAGAAACTGGATGGCTTTGCGAACAAGTGGATGAATTGTTTCATTTAGTTCAAGACAAACAGCAAGATAACATTATTCAAAACATAACAATCAATTTACACAGTACTATGGAAAAGGTTTACACACTGACAAGCGTTTGGAAAAACGGCTATTTCTTTGAAGGCGAAATCATCACAAAGGTTTTTGCAAACAAGGAGTTGGCTACCTCGGTTCTTGCTGCTAAGTCACAAGAAGCAAGACAATTTCTTCTCAAGCGATATGACGAAGAGGATATCAACGTGGAAATGAGAGAGGACTATATTATGGTGGAAGCTGACAATTACGCTGACTATTGGGAAGGCACTATCGTGGAACAAACCGTTATCGGAGAACGTTAACACAAAAGAGCATACGGAACGAAAGACGTATATTAACGGCATCAAAAATTTCAAATAGCACTATGGTACACAATTTCAAGAGAGACAACGAACTTGTTGAGAAGGTTGAACAATACATACGTCTCGCAAACCCAAACGATAACGACACGGAACTGCTAAAATCACTCATCGAAAAGTACGAAGACGCAACGTTTGCCAATTGGATAGACGCTGACGAATTCGTTGCCGACAGCATTAGTGATTTCACCAATTCATTCAATTTTCCTGACGATTTAGTTGCAAAGAAAATGGCTAACGGACATTGCACGCTACAACAATCGTTCATGCGACTATGTATGAAGTTCATTAAGATTATGAGCGAGAAGAAATATTGGGACGCAAGAAACGAAGCATCCGTAACAACGGCTCAAAAGATTATGGAAGCGTTTGGGGGCAAACCTATTGGATTACCCTGCATTTAGCCACCGTGGGTGCAAATCACCCAAAGCCCCGCACACCGAACGACTGCACCGAGCAAGCCGAGTGGCGGGGTTTGCGTTTTTATGTGTACTCGATTGAGTATGCGTATGCGAGCGTGTTAACACGAAACGCGTTTGGAATGAAAAGCGTATATTGGGAGCATCAAAAGCAAAACAAGAGAAAAATGAAAGCCGTTTGGTTCAAAACTAATGACAGTCGTATAACCACCGAGGCATTCGGAACGGAAGAAGAATTGATGGGTTGGCTTGAATCCAATAGCATTGCAATAATCGAAAAAACACACAAATATGATTCTTTTGGGTGTGGATATGATGATATGCGGTTGTCCATTCCTTGCAAAGGTATGGATTACGATAGGGCCGCGGCAATAAAGTCTGCAATTACCAACACGTTAACCAATCTTGGATGCGATAATAGTAACATTGAGAATTTATTAGATTCTTTCAATTTTAGAAACGAATTTATTGTATACGAGTGTAAAGATAGGGATATCGTGGCGGATTACATTCACGTTTGCATTTCAACAAGAGACGATTTGGAATGCCCCGACAATAGGCTATCGTTGGCGAACCTTTTGAATAACCATATTTGGGCGATTTTCAACGAGAGTTATTCATTCTATCAGCGTTAACACGACAATCATTTCAAAACGTTTCCATATATTGACGGCATCAAACAAATCAAAAATTGTATAGTACTATGGAAAATTTAAGACAACAATCCTACAACGCAATTGCCGAAATCTATAAGAAGACACTTGCAGCAATCAAACGCATTCAAGGTGACAAGCCGTATATCGAAACGCAAAAAAATATGATTGATGGCTACGATAGAATGTATTTTATTGCCTATGAAAACGGCACGCAAAACGTTGTTGAGGGCGTTATTTTTGGCGTTAGAGCCGTTGGAGACGAAATCCAAATTCTTGGAGCAACAACAAACGATGCTTTTAGGATTGACGCACCGTATTTTGACAAGGAAGATTTTCAGTATGCCACCGAGAACTATGGAAACAACGAATTCCTTGACGATTGGGAGTGGTGCTGGCAAACAATCAAGGGAAGTGAAACAATTCACCTTATTCCAACACTTTTTTCAATTGCGGAAGTCATTGAAGAATACGACACGGAAGAATAAGGTTAACACACCCAACAATCCGTAACATTTCCGTATATTAGCAGCATCAAACAAATAAAAAACAAATAGCACTATGGAAATTAAAGTCAACATCCCCTCAAACGACTACGTCAAACCTACGGAAATTCGTCAAGACGTTGTACAACAAATTTGCAACATTATACTAAAAAATTACATTGACACTGACAACGAGGTGCGTTTCACTGACGAAAATCCGGTTTTATTCATTGGCAAAAGTTGTTTTTCAAACAAAAAATTTGAGGATTACCACATACGTGTTCGTGGGTGCGAAATGAACGCAGCATTTAAAGCCTTAAATCAAGCAGGCTACTATATCTACGGAACTTATAACGTAACGTGGAGAGAACACACCTACAATTTCTCCAAAAAGCCCGTCTACAATGGTAGCATCCACCACGTAGAAAATTTTACCCCATTCATTGACTGAGGTGAAACGTTAACACACTTAGCAATACGAAACGTTTCGTTATATTGACAGCATCAAACAAATCAAAAACATAAGCGGGCAGGCGAAGTTCGGCAGCAGTGCGCAACACACGTTGAAATGACGAAAAGTTGGTAAGACATAGACGGAACTTCGTCCTCGCTGACAAAAACAAATAGCACTATGAGCGAACGTATCAATGAAAAATTCATTCCGTTGAAAGAAAACGGACAAAGGCGCACACATATCAAAATTGAAGTCGGTTATAGCCTTGGTGGACACAATTGGGCAACTGGCAAAATCGAAAAACGTGGCTATTATCTTTATGTTACCCCAATTGCACGCTACTTTCACGAAAACGGTTGTTATTCCGAAAGTTACACAGGTTTCAGTGGTGTCAAACAATGTGTGAAAGAGTGCCAAAGGAGAGGCAAAAAGGCGGAAGCAGAAGCAATTCAAAACGCTGACGCAATCCAAAGTCAACTCGTTGAATACGTCTGCAAGACAAACGGATTGGAGATTGAAGAAACGGAATGTTAACACAAACCACATTCCAAACGGTTTCGCTATATTACAAGCATCAAAATTAAACGGAAGTCAAACAATCTAAAAACGTATAGCACTATGCCAAAGATGTACAACCAACAAACGAAGTCTTTCAAGGACAACAACGGAGTTGAACATAGAGTGGATTTGTGGACAACCAAAACAAGAGACTACACCACCGAACACGCCTCCTGCTACCTTGGCGAATACGGAATCAAATCCAACGAGGTTGAGGGCAAATACAAGTGGTGCAACCGCCCTTGGCAAACCTTCACTTACTGCGGTGCAATGGAGGCTATGATTGAGAAACTCCCAAAGGAATGGAGAGAGAACGCCACCCTGCGCCTTATCAAGAACGAGGAAGAACGAATCACCAAAAAGTGTGACGAGTTTCTTGACTGTTTCCAAAAGAACTACGACAAACTTTCGCCCGAAATGAAGAAAAGTCTTGCCGAACACGCTCCGATGATTGAGACGCAAGAGCAGGCAGAAGCGGCAGCCGCAATGGTTGGATTGTTTGCCGCCCTCGGAATGTAACAAAAGAAAAATTGGAATTCTTTTTTATAAACAATCATATTTATTATTGAAACGTTCTTTGATTTAATGGTATTTGGTTGGCTGCTAAAAACTTTGCAGTCGTAAAACTATGAAAAGTAAAAAATCAGTAGGTGTGGAACGCATCGAATTCACGCCTGTAGAGATTGATGCTTCGACTCCCGAAGCGTCAGTCGGAAGCAGGAAGCCGCAGAATCGTTTAGTTCAGCGGTAGTTCACCATAGGTGTTTTTTGCCCCACTGAACCAACAATACGCTCGGTGGGACTTTTTTGTTAACACGCCCAAATAATCCGAAACGTTTTGTTATATTGATACCATCAAAATTGATATAGGACAATATGGAAATGACACGCCAACAATATGAGCAAAAAGTCAATGAACTTTACGATTGGGTTAAAATGAAATACCCAACAATGAGCGTAAAAGAAGCAAATCGTTTCGCTACAAATATAGTAAATAAGAAATATTCCCCTACAATAATAAAAACCGCTGACGAAATAGAAAAGGAACGTAAAGAAAAAGAAGCGTATTTGGCAAGACAAGCCAAACGAAAAAAATTCTACAACGACAATAAGGATGACATCGTACCCGAATCGGAAATCCAAATCGGACACGCATACAAGGGTATGTCAAACTATGGCACGATGTATTATGCCGTTTGCACACATTTCAAAGAGGTTGAACATTTCAACAGCAGAGGTTTGCAAACCGATGATAGGTTTTTCACAACAAACGAGCCACGTTTCACGGTGCGTTTTGAAGATGGCAGGGTGCTGTCAAATCAACCCTATCTTTCAAAAATGGTGTGGATTTCAATTGAAGAATATGAGCAGGCAATAAATTGTTAACACGTTCAATAAACCGAAACGTTTCGTTATATTGTGGACATCAAACAAAAACAAAAACTATGGCTAAGAAATTTCGTTTCAATAGTAAATTTATTCACGATTTATTCGATGAAAAAAATACAATTATACGTAAATCTGACGGTTATAAATGGCACGTTGTTGTCTGCCAATGGAATATACAGCATAAAAATGGGTGGATGCCTTTGAATGACGAAAACCTCTCCCAATTCTTTGATGAAAACAACAATTTCCGTTTCGATGAATACGATTTAGTCTATATTGACTATTTCAAGGAATTTTGCAAGAGCGAATTGAAGCAGCACGGAAAAGAGTGGCTGGATAATATGCCGTTTGGAGAAGCAAAAGAAAACATTCTCAAACAAATGCTTGGCTGTTAACATCCTTCATAACTCAAAAATTTTTGTTATATTGCGCACATCAATTAAAAATTAGAGTTATGAAGAGTTCAAAAATATGGGTTTGTATTGGTGGGGAATATAGTCCATCAATGGTTGAGCCAAAAACAACAACTGAGAAAACTTTTTTAACGGCTGACGAAGCCTCCCAATTTATTAGCCAATGGGCTGACAATGCGGCTTGGGAAAGAGGTGTCAATATGGCAACCGCAGAGTCAAAAGGCTATCATTTTTCGGTTAACACGTTTTCGGCTGCCGTTTATGACGAAGAAGATATGAGTTACAAGTTTTGTGTTGCTCACCCAATTGACTATGCAGAACTGATACGTTAACACGTTCAGCAATCCAAAACATTTTGTTATATTATAAGCATCAAAACAAACGAAAATGATATAGCACTATGAAAAAAAGATTCATCACAAGAGTTCGTTTTATTGACGGAAAAACCTTGCCTTGGCACGCATATGTCACCGACAACTTAACCAACTGCAAGTTTGCCAACAGCCACGAAACGGAACAGCAAGCAAGAGAATGGGTTGAATGGGCAATTAAAACCTGCGAAAAAGGTAGAAAAACACCCGAAAATTGGAACTAACGTATATGAAAAACACATTTAAAAGACTATTTGCAGCCGTTGGTGCAATCTTGGCTTGTTTGCTTATCTCCGTGGCACGCAAAAAGCATATTAGGCGTTTTGACGATGCAATGGAAAAGATAAACGAATTTCAGCAGCGTTAACATTTCACACAATAAAAAACAAAACTATGGATTCGTATAGAACTAATGAACAAATTATCAAGGAGTTTTGCGAACAACAATTACAAACGCATACCGATTGGACAGGCACAAGAGTTGAAACGCAATACGACTGCGAAAGCGTTGAAGCGTTTGTGAACAAACTTATGGAATGGATTGAAGACAACCACTATCGTTGTTAACACGTTCAACAATCCAAAGCGTTTTGCTATATTAAAAGCATCAAATTTAAAAACACCACACAATATGGACAAACAAACCTATAAAGAGAGAAAAGAAAAGTATTTGGGTTGGATTAAGCAACTCGCCCAATCGCAAGGCTTCTACGGCAGATTGCTTAAAGAACTTGAAAATAACACAACGGCACTTGAAATGCTCTTGGAAAACGATTTCAAAGACGCTGTTGATATGGTTCTTTGGCTTGAAAACTAATTGAAATAATCATCCATAATGTTTGTGCCGCCTCCGCCTCAATTGGTTGCCTATATGACTACCTACCAAGGCTTGGGGCGGCTTTTTATTGTACTCAATCGAGTATGTATGCACGCATACGTTAACACATACTCCTATATGAAATAAATACCGTATATTGCTAGCATCAAATTAAAACAAACTGAAAAATGTGTCTAAGTATCAAAGAACGTAAACAAAAAACGGCAACCCATCCGATAACCGTCTATAAAATCGTCATTCAAATTGGCAACGATTACTACACGCCTTACACATATACGCCAATATTATCCGAAACATTACAAGGTTTAGTGCCGTTTGAAGCAAAAGGAAAAGCACACGTTATAAAAGACGGTTTTGGTTTTATGGTTTCAAAAGGCGTAATACACACCCACGCAAATGCTTCGGATGCGTTCTATTTTGCAGATCGCCACAATAGGTGTTTAAATGTACACCATATCGTGTATGAATGTGTAATTCAAAAAGGAGTAAAATATTATAAAGGAAACGACAAAGGTGGTTGCCACGAATACGCCTCCAAACAAATCCGTTTTATAAAAAGGCTTCATTCCCCATACGAGCCCAAACCAATGCAAACCGAATTGGACTTGCGTTAACACAATCAACACTTCGGAACGAAAGACGTATATTAAGGACATCAAAATTCAAAACACATAACACTATGAGAATTTACTATTTCCAACCCGATTTCATAACCGAAAAACATCCGTCAGACTATACGGAACAAGAAATCGTCAGCCTTATGGAAACGTCAAACGAAATCGAATGTTACACACCGCAAGGCTTTGAAACTGCTTTCAACGAGGAAATCATCTCCGATATGGGATTTATCCGAATTTTCTAATAAAACGAAAACTAACAACGTTAACACAAAACGACAATCGGAAAATAAGCCGTATATTATCAGCATCAAAATTTGAATAAAATATGAACAGCATAAATTTGGGGTTGAAACCCATTGCAAGGCGGAAACAAACGCACCGTCCAAGAGATTGCAGCATTAAATCCTAATAAGTGAATAATTGAATTGTATTTTATAGCAAAATCGAAAAGTATGAATAATTCAAGAGACAAGCCGACAATCAGTATCAATCCAAATTGTTAACGCAAAACTACATTCAAGCCGCTTTCCGTATATTAAGGACATCAAAATCAAACAAACAAAGTCCAACAACCTCAAAAACACAAACATTATGGCAAACATCATTGAACAAGTCAGCAAAATGAACAAGGGTACTTTCGGAGTTGAAATCTTCACCGAAACCGAGCCTGCAATGCGCAAGACTAACAACCCTTTCGTGGGTAGAGTGAAAAAACTTACCCACTATGTTAACGCCATCTTGGGCATTGACTACCAAAACGCAGTCAATAACCGCCTCACACGCAGCGGCAACGAAGCCAACTACCAAAGTGAAGCACCAAAGGGCAAAAAGCACTACAACGCATTTTTCTACCAATCATTGGCTGACGATAGTGTTTTTTACCTCAAAATCGGAATGTACAAAAACACGACTTGCAAGTCAACCTACACCATTGACGGACACGAAGCCACACAAAGCGAACTTGAAGCCTTGAAGCCTTTCCTGCAATCCAAATCCGCCAACGTGCAAAAGCAACAAGAGGCAGGCTTGAACGAGGCAGAACAATACCATATTGTTGCACCAAAAGCCTCAAACGTGCTGAAAATCACGGCTAAATTCGGAAAAGAAACAATCTACCAACGTGACTAATCCGAAACACACAAAACCACAAAGTCCTATCCGAAATACTTGGGTAGGACTTTCAAACGTTAACATACCAATACAATATTCCAAAAATACAATTTTAACACTATTACAGCCGTTTCAACAACAAAACCAATAAAGTATATCACCCAACAACAAAAACGGCTCACAAGCCACGAAAACAGCCAAAAAACACCAAACAATCAAACACCTTACAACTTTGGGTGACGTTTGAACGAAAGAAACAAAAAACAACGTTAACACAAAACGACAATCGGAACGATTTCCGTATATTATCAGCATCAAACAACAAACGAGATACCACTATGGCAACAATAAAAATCTACCGAATTGAAATCTGTGTGTCACACGATTCTTGCTCCGAGTTTTGGGAAAATTACCCATTAACCGATTTTATCTCCAACAAAGCAAAGGCTGAAAAAGAGTTGGAACGTTGCAAAAAGTTGACAACAAATGAAATAAGGAATTTGACACAAGGCGGATATGCGGAAGATAACAAGCCAACACTTGAAACCTATGATTTGATTACTGACGAATGTTAACACAAAGCACGTACGGAAAAGAAACCGTATATTGTCAGCATCAAATTCAAAAACGCCTACCACTATGAGAGAAATTGAAAAGAAAATGGTTGCCGCTGTTAGAAACGGCAGAAATTTCAACGGAAACAACACGCAAGTGAAATCCTTATCAAACGGCAACACATATGTGTACCTCTTTGACAACTGCATCTACAAAATAGTCAACGGAACGCCAAAATTCAACCTTTGCGGCTGGAACTCCGCCACCACACGCAGCCGCCTCAATGCACTTGGCGTTAACGTCACCTCAAAGAATTTCACACCCTACTACAACGGCGAACCAATTTCAGCGAACAGCGGATGGGTTGCCGTACAATAAGCGAAGCCAAACAAGTACCCCAATAGAGTGTTAACACCTTGCGGGGTACAAACCTTTTTACTATATTAAAGGCATCAAAACAAAACAACACTATGGAAAATTATCGCTACGACTTCCACTTCTACCCTTGTGACGAAAACGGTGACGTAATCGAAGAACAAACAATCCATTTCAGTTCAAACGATTTAGTAACAGGACTTTCAAAGGCAGCACAATTCTATCGTTCACAAAAATACGTTCCAACCGTCAACATTTTTGACAACGAAACCAACGAGTATGTTGCAGAATGGGTTTGATTGTTAACACAAAACGACAATCGGATTGAAAACCGTATATTATCAGCATCAAATTCAAAAACAACCCTAAAACACTACAATAATGAAAAACATTACCCCACTTATAGCAGCACTCTGCACTTTTGCCGTAATCACAATGCTTACGGCAATCGCCCTCGCTTGTTAACACATTAACTTATATGGAAATTTTTCCTATATTGACAACATCAAAATTGATACAATAACCACTTAAAACAAAACATTATGGCAAAAATGAACTTCGACGCCCTTGAAAACCAAATCCTTGACTTGCAAGACAAACTCTACAACGACTGCCTCGCAATCCGTGAACAAGTATGCGAATTCCTTATCACACGCCCAAACAACCGCTTTGTGTTCGCCAACGAAATCAAAGAAAAACTCCATTGCACAGTAGCCTATCGGAATATCAGCCGTTTCGGTATGCACGAAGCCAAACGTGTGGAAGTGTCTTACATCGAGTATGCACCCGAGAAAAGCGACTTCTTGGCTTGCGGATGGCACGAAAACGAACTCGTCAAGATTTCCGCCCGTGACTTGGATTTGGACAGCCTATACTCAATTGTTGGCTACCTTGCTCAATACCAACGTGAACAAGACGGAACAGCAAAGACAGCCGAGCAAATTGAACGTGAGGCAAATGAGATGCGTTTCGGTAAGGAATACTACACCAACAAATACTATCGCCTCTACATTGAGACGCAACTCGAACCCGAAGAACGTTTAATGCTTGCAGTGTACAACACCACACCCGAAAACCAACGCAAGAACCTTCCGCTGCCTAAGCGCACACGTTTTGCCCTCGTTCTCCGAGAGTGTTAACACAAACGACAATCGGATTGAAAACCGTATATTAAGAGCATCAATAAAGGGGTGACGGAAGCCCTCCGCCTACCCCTCCCTCATAGGGGTTGCCACTCCCCTCCCTACATACCCCTGCCTCCGTATCCCCTTATAAATCAAGGGGTTATGGAGGATATGAAACTGGGCGCACGGATGTGTGGATGAAATGTAGAAAATTTTTTGATCCAAAATTTTGAGTTTTTCACTTCCATACGTCGTATGTTCTTCGGCGTCTACATAAAAACGTCGTTCATTCCACAGGCTTCTTATGGGGACGTCGTTCGCTCTTAGGCGTCTACATAAAAACGTCGTGTGTTCCGTGGTTTTGTTTCGGAAACGGTGGTTTTGCATATCCTGTGTGTGGGTTGAGTGTCGTTTTTCTGGATTGGCTGAAATAATTTCAAAAACTGGTGTTTTAAAAATTTTCCGGAAAATTTTTGGGAAAAAATTGGAGGGATGCTATTTTTTGGCTATATTGGTAGCATCAAAAAAAAAAAGAGAATAAAATTATGAACTACGAAAAAACATATAAAGAAGCCATTGAGTCAATCAAGAGAATCTACGAACAAGCAGACTCATTCGGCAAGGAACTGATGGAAAAAGAGCTTCACGAACTCCGAGAATCGGAGGATGAGAGGATAAAAAATGAAATTATTGCTTTTGTCGAGCAAAGCATTCATCGCGGAGGAGGAACACCTATACCGCAAGAGCAAGAAGATAAATGGATTGTTTGGCTTGAAAAGCAAGGTGAACACGCTAATTTTCGTAATATGATTCAAGTGGGCGATAAAGTCACAAAGAATGAAGATGGTGTGCTTGTAAATCTTTCACAATTAAAGAGGGTGGCTAAACCAAGTGAAAAGCAAGGTGAGCAGAAGCCTGCTGATAAAGTTGATGTTTTAATGTCTCTTGACGAAGCTATTGAACATTGTAAGGAAAAGTCTTGTGGTAATAGTGCTTGTGCTTTAGAGCATGAGCAACTTGAAAAATGGCTAACTGAGTTAAAAGAACTAAAAGAACAGAAGTCTATTGAACAAGACACAGAAACCAATGACTTATGGGTATATATCAGAGAATGGAATGAAAAATTCGGCAGACTTCCTAAAGATGAAGATGAACTTGCTGCTTGCATTGACTATATGATGAAAATGCAAAAACCTGCTGATAAGGCTGAACCAAAATTCAAGGTTGGAGATTGGGTTGTGTATAATAGAGATGATTATTCAAAAGAAATCATACAGGTTTATGATATAAGAGATGGTAGATATTATTTTACTGACAACATTCATTTCTCTTGGTCTATAAAAGAATGTGATGAAAAATGCCATTTATGGGCTATCCAAGATGCCAATGATGGTGATGTGCTTGCAACCAAAAAAGGCAATCCGTTTATATATGATAAAAACCGATATAATAATGGACTTGCTTACTATTATGCTGGTCTTGATGTAAATAAAGAACTTACGCTAAAAAGTCCTCACCATATGTTAGCCCATTTTGGTGAACTTAGTAGCGTTTTTCCAGCAACAAAAGAACAGCGTGACCTACTATTCCAAAAGATGGAAGAAGCGGGTTATGAATGGGATGCCGAGAAGAAAGAATTGAAGAAAACCCCTAATTCATTAGAAGAGTGTGAAATAGAACACATAGAGCATGGCAAATATTACTATTGCATAAAAGATTATTATAGTGGAGGATACAAAAGAGCCTCTAAAGGTGAAGTAGTTCAAGCATTAAGAGGTATGAATATGATGGGCCTTGGAGTAAGGGCTAATGAATATTTTATTCCAGTTAAACGCATTGTAGATGTTAGACCTGCTTGGAGTGAAGAGGATGAAGAAATTGTAGAAGCACTTAATGAGTATGTTAAAAACCTGGATATATTTTTCTCTGAAATAAAAATCGGTGATAAAGATATACTATCAAAAGAGTTTCGTGAGAAAGTACAATCTTGGCTCAAATCCCTCAAGGCTCAAAATTATTGGAAGCCAAGTGAAGAACAAATGAATGCATTGGATAAAGCAAAAAACAGTCCTGCAAACTATTATGATATTAGATTAGGACTCCAATCACTTTATAACGACCTTTTAAAACTTTGAAAATGGAAGAGAAAGACTTATGTAAAACCTGTGAACACTATTGGCAGGATTTTCCAATGCCGTTAGAACAAATCATATCGCACTATGAGATATTAGACGACCAATCATATACAAAGTCAATGGATGATGTTGTTCCTTATCCTTGCTTGAAATGCCCGTTCGATTCATATAAAAAAAAAAAACAGTCATGACACAA
>Ga0247608_10003987_pt1 | contig 16823 bp, 17 predicted proteins | sample 176DNAGHGlowgp2_FD_193490 | JGI IMG/M metagenome (GOLD analysis project Ga0247608, IMG submission 193490) | Sheep rumen microbial communities from Palmerston North, Manawatu-Wanganui, New Zealand - 1766 DNA GHGlow gp2 | ecosystem: Host-associated > Mammals > Digestive system > Stomach > Rumen ... | reverse complement strand
TCTTATTCTATTTATATGTTTTTGAAAATAACTAAAGACATTCTACATTATTTACAAAAAATAGGGTAGCTTTTTATTAATAAATAATGACAATAATGACTTTCCCCGTTTTGCAGGAAAAGTCATTATGTGATCATCATTTATCTGATTTACTTTTTACCCTCAATATGTCGTACTTCTCTGTTTCCATATCAAGGTCAAGATATATTATCTGCTTGGAGTGAGGGCAGCTATCAACAGCTTCTCCCTCTTCATTGTACATTCCGAGTACCTTGGTCTCGATGTCTCTGCCGTCCGGCTTCATGATCTCTATTGTATCGCCTACAGAGAATTTGTTTCTCTGCTCAATTCTTGCATATCCTCTGTCATCTATCTCACCGACTATTCCAAGATATATGTACTCATTTACATAAGTATTGGCATCATATATCTGTGCTTCTTCAGAGGGCTTTCCGAAATAGAAGCCTGTTGTAAACTGTCTGTAAGTACATCTTGAAATCTCATCAAGATACCATGGCATATTCTCTCTGTATTTTTCTTCAGACTCAAAATAATCATCGATAGCCTTGCGGTAGGTTCTTGCTACAGTTGCTACATAAAGAGCTGTTTTCATTCTTCCCTCTATCTTGCAGCTGTCAACTCCTGCATCCACAAGCTCCGGAATATGCTCGATCATGCACAGATCCTTGGAATTGAAGATATAAGAGCCTCTCTCGTTTTCATAAACAGGCATGTATTCGCCGGGTCTTGTCTCCTCAACAACAGCATACTTCCAGCGGCAAGGATGTGTGCATTCTCCGTGATTGGCATCTCTTCCTGTAAAATAGTTGGAAAGAAGGCATCTTCCGGAATAGCTTATGCACATAGCGCCGTGAATAAAGCTCTCTATTTCAAGATCCTCCGGAATATGTTCTCTTATTTCTTTTATCTCTTTAAGTGAAAGTTCTCTTGCTGCAACCACTCTCTTTGCTCCGAGGTCAGCCCAGAACTTATATGTTTCATAATTGGTGTTGTTTGCCTGAGTAGATACATGTATATCTATTTCAGGACAGATGCGTCTTGCCTTCATAAACATGCCGGGATCCGCAATGATAAGCGCGTCGGGGTGGAGCTCCTTTAGTTCATGGAAGTATTCCTCCGCTCCCTCAAGGTCATCATTATGAGCAAGGATATTGGCTGTAACATGCACCTTTACTCCATGGGCATGAGCAAACTCTATTCCTTCCTTCATATCGTCATGGCTGAAGTTCTTTGCCTTTGCCCTGAGTCCGAATGCGTTTCCGCCTATATATACTGCATCAGCTCCAAATATAACCGCAGTCTTTAATACTTCAAGACTGCTCGCCGGGATCAAAAGCTCCGGCTTTCTTTTTTCTCTGTTCATAATACTGTCCTCTTTACTGAAATTGCCATTCCATCGCCAACGTTTAATATAACGCTTTCAAGTTCATCGTCGTGTTTAAGGGTGTACAGGTATTCCCTCATTCTTTCATGGATCGTCCTGTTTCTTCTTGTCACCGCAAATCTCGATTCAAATACATCTCCATCCTGAAGCACATTATCCGAAACAAGCAGTGCTCCGGGTTTAAGGAGTCTCTTGCAGTCGGGAAGGAAATTGATATACTGCCCTTTTGCAGCATCCATAAAAATAAAATCATACTGCCCGCTAAGCTGCCCCAAAATTTCAAGCGCATCACCCTCAAGCAGTGTGATTTTACTCTGTTTGTCGTATTTATTAAAATTGATCTTTGCTTCCGCTATTCTCTTATCAAATTTCTCAATCGTAGTAATTTTGGTATCTGCCTCGGAATATTCTGCCATAAGAAGTGCCGAAAAACCTACGGCACATCCAACTTCCAATATGTTCTTTGGCCTACTGAGCGTTAAAAGAAATTTAATAAGACTCTGTGAATCCTTTCGGATTATAGGCACTTCATTATCAAGCGCCTGTTTTTCAAGCTCATCAAGATAAGGCGCATTTCCTCTATCAAGTGAGTTTATAAACGTACTGATTCTTTCTTCACTTATCACTACTATTTCCTTTACTTATCCTCTTCCTCAGACTCGATCGAAGATGCGCACATTATTGCTATCATCTCGTCGGCAGTCTGTGAAGGGCTGAGCTCATAGGTACCCGGAGCTATGAGTCCATGGTACTCCGAAAATCTCTCCTGAAGATAAAAGAGCATCTTATCTTCCACAAGTCCTCTGTTTTCAAGTAGTTCAGCTATATCCATAACTGACATGCTATCTGTTATGGATATCGAAACTGTCCTCGTATCATACTGCGAAGCGGGTTTTTGATTATAAATGTTGTAACCATAGCTGTAAGCAACCGATGCGTATTTTGAAATAAACATGATCGCAACTATGATCAATGCCACTTTTACAAGTGTGTCCAGTACTCCAAGCCCTATACTTCTGCTGTTCATATAACGTCCTCTTTTAATAATTCGTATCCATCACAATAGGAAGGATCATAGGTCTTCTCTTTGTCTTTTTCCAGATAAAATCTGAAAGAACATCTTTTACAATATTCTTGAGTTTGTTCCAGTCTGTAATGCCGTTATCAAGGGCTTCTGTAACTTCATCAAGCACAAGATCCGTTGCATAGTCAATAAGCTGGTCGGATTCACGAACATATACAAATCCTCTTGATACTATGCTCGGTCCCGATACAAGCTGGGCATTTTCTCTGTCGATTCCAAATACCACGATAACAATACCGTCTTCAGCAAGTCTTTGTCTGTCTCTTAGTACGACATTGCCTACATCTCCGACTCCAAGGCCGTCAACAAGGATCGCGCCAACCGGCACTTTTCCTACTACTTTTGCCTTGTCCTCTTTCAGCTCAAGAACATCACCCGATCTTAAAATAAAGATATTATCCTTATCCATTCCAAGACCCATAGCAATATTTTTCTGAGCAATAAGGTGCTTATATTCGCCGTGCACAGGTATTGAATACTTAGGTCTTACAAGGGTGTATATAAGCTTGATATCCTCCTGGCATGCATGTCCTGATACATGAACATCCTGGAAAATAACATCAGCGCCCTTCTGAAGAAGATCGTTTATAACATTGGTAACAGCCTTCTCATTACCCGGTATGGGGTGAGATGAAAAGATGATGGTGTCACCGGGTTTTATGCTGATCTTTTTATGCTGACCACTTGCCATTCTGCTAAGAGCTGCCATACTTTCGCCCTGTGATCCGGTTGTAATGATAACTGTCTGATCATCAGGATAGCTCTTAATCTGATCTATATCCACAAGTGTATTATCCGGTATCTGTATGCATCCAAGGTTCTGGGCAATGTCAATTATATTGACCATACTTCTGCCCTCAACCACAACTTTTCTTCCGAATTTGTAAGCAGTATTTATTATCTGCTGAACTCTGTCTACGTTAGATGCAAATGTGGCTACAATTATTCTTGACCTTGAGTGTTCTTCAAATAGCGAATCAAAGGTCTTACCAACTGTTCTCTCTGACGCAGTAAAGCCGGGTCTCTCAGCATTGGTGGAATCACACATAAGCGCAAGAACACCCTTTTTTCCTATCTCGCCAAATCTCTGAAGATCAATAGGATCTCCGTAAACAGGTGTGTAATCAACCTTGAAATCTCCTGTATGTACCACTATTCCTGCAGGAGAATAAATAGCAAGCGCAGCGGCATCTACTATAGAGTGGTTTGTTCTGATGAATTCCACTCTGAAATCGCCAAGATTTATTGACTGTCCGAATTTAACTACCTTGCGGCGCACCTTCTTAACAAGGCCGTGCTCCTCAAGCTTATGTTCTATAAGTCCCATCGTAAGTCTGGTCGCATATACCGGAACGTTGAGTTCCTTTAAGATATAGGGAAGTGCTCCGATGTGATCTTCATGTCCGTGTGTAATGACAAAGCCTTTCACCTTGTCCGCGTTGTTCTTTAAAAATGTAATGTCGGGGATTACCAGGTCAATTCCGTACATATCATCGTCAGGAAATGACAGACCGCAATCCACCACAATAATACTGTCTTCATACTTGAAGGCAGTTATGTTCATACCAATCTGCTCCAGTCCACCAAGCGGGATGACCTGAAGAGCGGATACGTCTGTATTTATTTTCTTTTTATTCAATCGTTTTCCTCCAAATTCTTTGCCTTCAGTCAAGGCCTATGTCGTCCTCTTCAAGTAATTTTCTGAATACGACAGCAACTGCTTCGAGCTCTTTGTCATCGTCAACAATAGTGTATTGTGCTTCAGCATCTTCACCTTCTGAATCATCTCTTAAAATAAGAGCTTCTCCATCACCGTCTTCTACATCGGTGACAAGGATATATGACTTAGCGCCAATCACTGTTTGTTCCAAGACAAAAAAATCCACAGGTTCCTCGCCCTCCGGCTGAAATGTTATTTTTTCCATATATTATTGTTCTCCGTTTTTCTTATCACGATTATCAAGGTAATCCTGCAAAATAATCTGTGCCGCAATCATATCTACATATTCCTTGCGCTCAGATTTTTTTATACCTACTTCATCCATTATTTCATCGGCTTCTACAGTGGTAAGCCTCTCGTCCCACATCACCACGGGAAGGGAAGTTCTTCTCTCAAGCTTGTCCCGGAATTCTTCCGAGAGTGCAGAGCGCACTGACTCAGACTGATCCATATTAAGTGGAAGACCAAGTACTATCTTCTCCACATCATATTCCTGGATCAGCTCCTCTATACGTGACAATGTTTTACGAAGTTTGTTTTCTTCTTTTCTACGGATTATCTCCTTGGCCTGTGCTGTTAGCAGAAGTTCATCACTTATTGCAACACCCACAGTCTTGGAGCCGTAATCCAAACCCATTATTCGCATTATTTTCTGGACCAGTTATTATTTTTAATATACTCTGTGAGCATTTCCTCAACCAGTTCGTCTCTCTCGACCTTCATAATGAGGCTTCTTGCCCCCATATGACTGGTAATATATGTGGGATCTCCGGACATGATATAGCCTACTATCTGATTAACAGGGTTATAGCCTTTCTCCAGAAGTGCCTCATATACTACAGACAATACTTTCTTTACGCCTGTTTCGTTGTCAACCTCAACTTTGAAAAATTGTGTGTTTCCAAGATTCTGATCTGCCATAGTAATTGCCCTTTTCCGCTGTCTGTTCGTACTTTTTTGTATTTCCGTACAATAAAAATTACATATTCAGAAATTTATAGTTATGTTTATCATAACTCAATTGTGTCAAATTCGCAATGTATCGTCTGTAAGGAACCCTGTAATGGTGTTTTCACTGATAAGGCCGCTGCCTGCACCGCATCGCTTTTCATCTTCGCAAGAGACTGCCACTCTGATATATCTTGTGGTATGACCTATAAGATAGCGCTTTCCATCTATGGTTTCATAATCTTCCCAAAGGATCTTCTCTGTCTTTCCGACAAAATATTCCCTGTATGCCTTAGACTGTTCCTTAGTCATATCAAGAAGTATGGCACTTCGTCTTGTCTTTTCTTTATCTGTGAGCTGATCCTTCATCTTTGCAGCAACAGTACCCTTCCTCTGAGAGTACTTAAATACATGCATTTCATAGAAATTGATAGCCTCACAAAAAGCTCTGCTCTCTTCGTAGGTCTCTTCGGTTTCTCCGGGGAATCCAACTATTACGTCAGTTGTGATTGCAGGTCTATCATAGACTTCTCTTAAAAGTCTTACGCTTTCCATGTACTCTTCTGCAGTGTAATGTCTGTTCATTCTCTTTAATGTATCATTGCTTCCGCTTTGAAGTGACAGATGAAAATGCGGGCAAACCTTTTCAAGAGCTGCCATTCCCTTTGCCATTTTTTCTGTAATAACTCTAGGCTCAAGAGAACTTAGTCTTATCCTGTCGATTCCTTCAATCTTGTTTAGTTCCTGCAAAAGGTTAAGAAGCTCCGGCTCTCCCCTGTCTACTCCGTATGAACTTACATGAATTCCTGTAAGGACGATCTCTCTGCAGCCCTCTGCGGCAAGACTCTTTACTTCTTCAAGAATATCCGCTTCCTCTCTGCTCCTTATCCTTCCTCTTGCATAGGGAATGATGCAGTAACTGCAGAACTGATTGCAGCCATCCTGAATTTTTATATATGCTCTGGTATGTCCGGGCATGTGCTTTAAAAACATTTTCTCATACTCCTGACCGGGAGCATTTATGTCAGTAACACTCTGTCCGCCAAGGCATTTATCTATTTCCTGGTCTTTCTCTTTTTCATTATCTGCAAAATATTCGTCCAGGATTGTTACTATATCCGTCTTTTTATTGTTGCCGACGATTATGTCAATTGATTCATTTTGTTTGGCATTTTCCATGTCGGTTTCTACATAGCAGCCACAGGCAACAACTACAGCCTCAGGGTTTTTCTTTTTTGCCCTGTGGATCATCTGTCTGCTTTTGTGGTCTGCAATAGCTGTTACAGAGCAGGTATTTATGATGTAAACATCTGCTTTCTCATCAAATGATACAATCTTATAACCACTTTCTTGTAACTTTTGCCCCATGACATCAGTCTCATATCTGTTTACCTTGCATCCGAGACTATGTAAGGCGACATTTTTCATATTAAACCTCCATTATTTTTGACGTATACGACATTGACTTTTAACGTCCTTCCGTTTACCATATAGAAAAGAAGGAGGTATTTGCGCAATGAAAACCGTAAAAATTTCTTTAAATTCTATCGATAAGGTTAAGTCCTTTGTAAACGATATTACAAAGTTTGATTATGATTTCGACCTTGTATCCGGTAGATACGTAATCGACGCAAAATCCATCATGGGAATCTTCTCACTCGATCTTTCAAAGCCGATCGACCTGAATATCCATGCTGAAGATGGCGCTGATGATGTATTGGCAGTTTTAAAGCCTTACATGATCTAATCTTTGAACTACCGAGAACCTGTAGCATTGCTACAGGTTCTTTTTGTTGTGCAGAGCACTTAACGAGGTATTATTCTATTTCCAATACCTCGTCTGTATCAAGTGCAGTCTGAACAAGCTCGTCTATCTTCTCCTGAAGATTCTTTTCATGAGCTCTGATAACAGGAAGTCTTGGCTTTGTTACGGGATGCTTAGCAACGAATATTGTGCAGCAGTCCTCGTAAGGAAGTATGGATGTTTCATAAGCATCGATCTTTAATGAGATGTCGACTATGTCCTGCTTATCAAATGCAATAAGAGGTCTGTAAACAGGCATATCCTCTACAACCTCATCTGTAGCCATAAGGCTTTCCATTGTCTGTGATGCAACCTGTCCGATACTCTCACCGGTGATAAGTCCCATGCATCCGGTCTTATTTGCTATCATATCAGCAATTCTCATCATATATCTGCGCATGATGATAGTCAGCTCATCATGAGGACATTTCTCATATATATACATCTGAATATCGGTAAAGTTGATTATATGAAGCTTGACTTTTCCTGTATATTTTGCGATTACTTTTGCAAGGTCTATTACCTTCTGCTTTGCTCTCTCACTTGTGTACGGAGGCGCATTGAAATATACTGCCTCAATCTTAGCACCGCGCTTTGCTATCATGTAGCCAGCTACGGGAGAGTCAATTCCGCCTGACAAAAGAAGGCAGGCTTTTCCACTTGTTCCTGTCGGCATTCCACCGGGACCAGGAATTATCTCTGAGTAGATGTTGACCTTTTCTCTTATCTCTACATTGATGAGGATTTCAGGGTTTCTTACATCAACCTTCATTTCCTCATAGGCATCAAGTACTCTTGCGCCTATCTCTGCTGCTGCCTCCATGGAATCAAGCGGATATGTCTTATCAACTCTTCTTACCTTGATCTTGAAGGTCTTGTTTTTATCGGGATATACTCCGTCGATAAACTTGATCACCTCTTTTGAAAGTGCATCAATATCGGGAAGCTTGTTATCTCCATCTCTCTCAATACATACAGCGGGACAGATTCCTGTAATTCCAAATACTGTCTGAAGGGCTGCGATCGTCTCATCAAAATCAAAACCCTTGGCATTTAAATATATTCTTCCGGATACTCTGAAAAATTTGAAGGTTCCCTCAACATTTTTCAGAACTCTTTCCATCTGGGATACAAGAGCTTCCTCAAACAGATATCTGTTTTTTCCCTTGATTCCTATCTCTGCATATTTGATCACAAATGCATGATACTGCATAAACACTCCTTTCAAGTAACTTCACTTGTTATCTTCTTGAAAACTTCCTGAGCATCGGTACGATCTGCTCAAAAGCTTCAACTGTTTTATCTATCTCATCTTCTGTTGTAAACTCTGACATGCTGAGTCTTACTGTGCTGTCCAGAAGTTCTTTTTTTACACCTATTGCTTTTAATGTTCCTGAAAGCTGAGGATGGTTTGTAGCACATGCACTTCCTGAAGAAACATATATTTCTTTATCTTCAAGCGCATGGAGTAAAACCTCCGCTCTTATTCCGCTTACGGACACACTTATTATATGCGGAGCTGTCTTTTTAATGACATCGAGAAGCTCTTCATCCGGCATTTCTTTAGCTTCCTCCGTAGAAACCAAAAGACCGTTTATTGTTATGCCATCAAGCTTTGATGTAAGCCCTTTTATAAGTCTTCTCTTAAGCTCATAGAGCTTTTCTGTCTTGGCATCAAAATCTTTATATATCATCTCAGATGCCATGCCGATACCGGCAATTCCGGGGACGTTAAGGGTACCTGATCTAAGGCCTTTTTGCTGACCACCGCCATAGCTTATAGGCACTATCCTTACTCCGTCTCTTATATATAAAAAGCCTATTCCCTTTGGACCGTGAAGCTTGTGTCCGCTTACAGACAAAAGATCTATTCCTGATTTTTCGGGTGTGAATCTGTATTTTCCATATCCCTGAACTGCATCGACATGGAATAATATCTCAGGATTTATATCATGAACTATCTTAGCTGCCTCTTCAAAAGGCTCTCTTGCACCAATTTCGTTATTTACAGCCATAACAGACACAAGTATCGTATCCTCTCTTATGGCATTTTTAAGTTCATCAAGATCTATTCTTCCATCTGCGCCCACGTTAAGATAAGTTACTTCAAAGCCTTCTTTTTCCAGATATGCAAATGAATTCAAAACAGCGGGATGTTCAACTCTTGTTGTAATAATATGTTTTCCCGATCTGTTTTTTGCAATAGCCCCGCCAATTACAGCGATGTTATCCGATTCTGTTCCGCCTGATGTAAAGAGGATTTCCTTGGGCTTTGCCTTAAGTGTCTTTGCTATTTTCTCAGCCGCCTCTTTTACATATTTTTCAGCAACTACGCCTTTATGATGCATGCTTGAGGGGTTTCCGTAATCCTCAAGCATAAGTTTTGCCATGTACTCTGCAACTTCCTTATACACTCTTGTGGTTGCAGAATTATCTAAATATATTTCCATTGATATGTCTTTCCGGGATGCCTATCCAGGCATCAACTAAGTTATTATAGTGTTTAAGGTCAGCTCATGCTGCCACTCTTTTACTTACCGCTCCAAAGTATACAGGAGCCAGGACAACATTGTAAAGCCTGCAGTCTCTGTTCTGAGTATTCTCTTACCCATGGTGATACTTTTAAAGCCTGCATTGATCGCTGCTTCTACTTCCTTATCATCAAAGCCGCCTTCAGGTCCTACAAATATTCCGATACTCTCTCCCGGTTTTATTTGGGAGATCACTTTTCTGGTATATTCCATTCCTTCCGCCTGCTCGTAGGGAAGAAGCTTTACATCCAGATCTTTTGCAATTTCAAGCGCCTCTTTCATAGTTACAGGCATATGCACATTGGGAATTATGCCTCTCTTACTCTGCTTTGCGGCTGATTCCGCTATTGCCTGCCAGCGCTTTATCTTATTTTGCGCTTTCTTTTCATCAAGTTTAACTACAGACCTCTTCATCGCTACAGGTATTATCTGATACGCGCCGAGCTCCACTGCCTTCTGAATGATAAGCTCCATCTTGTCAGCCTTTGGAAGTCCCTGAAAAAGATATATCTTGGAGGGAAGCTCTGCTCCTGACTCTTTTATGAATCTGAGCTCTCCTATTATCTCATCAGCGGTTATCTGTTCGATCCCATAGCGGTATTCATTGTAACCGCTAAATTCATCTTCGGAATCCGGGATAGCAACATCGCCCTCATCAGTCCTGATGCTGACTGAAAACTCTTCGCCTTCCTTCATTCTAAGGACATTCGCCATATGGTTGTAATCAGCGCCTGTAATACTGATTTTTTTTCCGCCATCAAGGAGCTGGTCTTTTGATACAAAAAAATGATACATCAGTCATCTCCTCTGTCAGGCTTTCCTTGAAATAACAGAGACCCATTCTCCCTGTTTTCCAATTTCTATAACTTCAAGCCCTGCTTCTTCATGGGCTTTTCTTACCACATCTTCTTTGGCTTCTATTATTCCTGATGTTATATATATTCCGCCCTTCTTTAAAAGTCCGGGAACGATAGGTGTAAGCGGAACGAGAACGTAGGGAAGAATGTTTGCAACCACAATGTCGTACTTTTCTTTTCCGACCTTGTTCTGAACGCTCTCATCATCAATGATGTTGCCGATAATGAGATCAAAGTCCTCTTCCTTTATGCCATTTGCCTTCTTATTGTCTGCAACTGCAGGCTCTGAACAGGGATCAAGATCTGTTCCTACGGCATGACCTGCTCCGAACTTCTTAGCAAGGATGGAAAGAACTCCGCTTCCTGTGCCGACATCAAGGATCTCAGCGTCCTTAGTCATGTATTTTTTAAGTGCCTTTATGCAGAGCTGAGTTGTCTCATGCATTCCTGTACCGAAGGCTGTGCCGGGATCGATGTGCAGAACTATCTCTGCCTTCTTCTCATCCTCATCATCCATGGTCTCCCAGGAGGGAATGACCAGAACATTTTCGACATAGAACTTATGGAAATACTGCTTCCAATTGTTTATCCAGTCTATATCCTCTGTAACGTCTACAGAAATAGTGCCATCGCCTATATCTGAAAAGCTCCTGAGTTCATCCAGAACTTCTTTTATCTCAGTCTTGATCTGGTCGGGAGTCTTTTTAACGGTGCTCTCTTCGCCATTTTCATCATATACGTTGACATTAAGCATATTATCATCGCCAAGCTCGAGAAAAAAGTTAAGATATGCAGCACCCTCTTCCACGTTGCTATATGCGCAGCTGTCTACTCCTGTTTCCTCATCATCTGCATCCTGCAGATCATCAGTGAACATCTGCTCCTTATCAGCTGCCGTAAGAGGCGCATTATCTTCAATCTGCGCTCCCTCGAGGCCGATATCCATCATGCTGCTGACAATTATATCCTCTGATTCTTCGTTAGTTCTGATTCTGAACCTCATCCATTTCATGGCTTTTTCCTCTCGATAAAATGCTTATTATAAGTTTTTAGTATTTTTCCCTAAACACACAAATGCGGCGGAGAGAAAAATAAATTCTCCCCGCCTGTATATTATAGATTATTTCTTTTTCCCAAAGAAGCCGCCTTTTTTCTTTCCTCCATCACCATCAGATCCGTCTTTATCTGCTGTGATATTATCTGCGGCATGAAGACTGTCGCCTGTCTTTTCATCAAACTGTTTGAGAAGTTCCTTAGCTTCCTTAGACAGTTTATCAGGTACTTGAACAACCAAAGTTACATAATGGTCACCACGTACATCTTTATTTCTGAGTGTGGGAACACCCTTTCCTCTAAGTCTTATTCTAGTATCAGTCTGTGTTCCTGCCTTAACATCATAGAGGACTTTTCCGTCAACCGTGTCTATAGCAACGGTTCCGCCCAGTGCAGCTACGGCATAGGACATAGGAACTGTTGAGAATATATCATAATCCTGTCTCTGGAAAATAGGATGATCACTTACGATAACTTCTACAAGAAGATCTCCTCTGGGACCACCGTTTCTTCCGGGTTCACCCTTTTCTCTTATTCTTACGCTCTGTCCGTTATCTATTCCGGCAGGTATTGATACCTGAATTCTCTTATTGCTTGAAACATAACCTGTTCCGCCGCAATCAGAGCACTTATCTTTAATGACCTTACCACTTCCGTCACAATCAGGACATGTCTGAACATTTCTGACTGTTCCAAAGAATGACTGCTGTGTAAATACAACCTGTCCTTTACCACCACACTTAGGGCACATCTGAGCTGTCGTGCCGGGCTTAGCACCGGTTCCTTTACATGTAGGGCAGGGATCCTTGAGTCTAAGATCCAGTTCTTTCTCACATCCAAAAACAGCTTCCTCGAAGGTAATCCTTACACTTGCGCGAATATTAGCACCCTTTGAGGGACCGCTTCTTGCACCGGAGCTTCTTCTTCCGCCGCCAAAGAAATCGCCGAAAATATCTCCAAATATATCACCGAAATCAGCACCGCCAAAATCGAATCCGCCTGCACCATATCCGCCTGCGCCGCCCTCAAATGCTGCGTGGCCGAACTGGTCATACTGACGTCTCTTCTCAGGATCACTCAAAACAGCGTATGCTTCCGAAGCTTCCTTGAACTTATCAGCTGCTGTAGCATCACCGGGGTTCATATCCGGGTGGTACTTTTTGGCAAGTACACGATATGCTTTTTTTATTTCCTCATCACTAGCGCCCTTGCTTACACCAAGGACCTCATAGTAATCTCGTTTTTGTTCTGCCATGAATCTCTCCTAGCTTAATCAAAAATGGTAAAAAAACAGGCTAAAGCCCAATCCATATTACATTATGTATTGGGCATTAGCAATCTGTTTATTTCTTAAACTTTTATAAATCCGGCTTCCGCCTGACTATTAAACTTCTCTGTAGTCGCCATCTACAACGTCATCATTGCTTCCGGCATTTGATGTCTGACCTGATGCAGCGCCACCCATGTTCATGTTAGGACCTGCACCCTGTGCGCCTGCCTGTCCCTGTGCACTCTCGTAAACCTTTGCGAAAAGTGCCTGAGCATCTGTCATGAGCTTTTCCTTTTGGCTCTTGATAGTATCGATCTCGCTGTCTGTAAGCTCGCGATCCTTAGTCTGCTCAAGAGTATCCTTAAGTGCCTTGAGGTCATCTTCTACAGTCTGCTTCTGAGAAGCGTCGATCTTGTCGCCAACTTCCTGGATAGCCTTCTCTGTCTGGAATACGAAGGAATCAGCTTCGTTGCGGGCATCAATGCCTTCCTTACGCTTCTTATCCTGAGCTTCGTACTCAGCAGCTTCCTTGATAGCCTTATCGATATCCTCATCAGACATGTTAGAACCTGCTGTAATTGTGATGTGCTGTTCCTTGCCTGTTCCAAGATCCTTAGCTGATACATTAACAATACCGTTTGCATCGATATCGAATGTAACCTCGATCTGAGGGATACCTCTCATTGCCGGAGGGATTCCATCAAGACGGAACTGTCCAAGTGACTTATTATCTTTAGCAAACTGACGCTCACCCTGAAGGACGTTGATATCAACTGCTGTCTGGTTATCTGCTGCAGTTGAGAATACCTGGCTCTTCTTTGTAGGGATAGTTGTGTTACGCTCAATAAGTCTTGTAGCAACACCACCCATTGTCTCAATTGAAAGTGAAAGAGGTGTTACATCAAGAAGAAGGATATCACCTGCGCCTTCATCACCTGCAAGCTTACCGCCCTGAATACCTGCACCGATTGCTACGCACTCATCAGGGTTAAGGTTCTTTGAAGGCTCATGACCTGTGAGCTGTTTAACCTTCTCAACAACGCAGGGAACACGTGTTGAACCACCAACAAGAAGGACTTTTCCAAGGTCTGAATAATTAAGACCTGCATCCTTCATTGCATTCTGTACAGGAATTGCACTTCTCTCTACAAGATCGTGGATAAGCTCTTCAAACTTAGCTCTTGTAAGATCCATGTCAAAGTGCTTAGGGCCTTCTGCTGTTGCAGTAATGAAAGGAAGGTTGATGTTTGTTGTTGTTGAAGAAGAAAGTTCCTTCTTTGCTTTCTCAGCTGCTTCCTTAAGTCTCTGCATAGCCATCTTATCGCCTGAAAGGTCTACGCCTTCCTTAGCCTTGAACTCAGATACCATCCAGTCGATGATCTTCTGGTCGAAGTCATCACCACCAAGGTGTGTATCACCGTTTGTAGAAAGAACTTCGATGACACCATCACCGATCTCAATGATTGATACATCGAATGTACCACCACCAAGGTCATATACCATGATCTTCTGCTCTTTTTCGTTATCAAGACCGTATGCAAGTGCAGCTGCTGTAGGCTCGTTGATGATACGCTTTACTTCAAGACCTGCGATCTTACCAGCATCCTTTGTTGCCTGACGCTGAGCATCATTGAAATATGCAGGAACTGTGATAACAGCTTCTGAAACTTTCTCACCAAGATACTGCTCTGCATCAGCCTTAAGCTTCTGAAGGATCATAGCAGAAATCTGCTGAGGTGAATATTTCTTACCATCGATAGTACGGCCATTATCTGTACCCATATCTCTCTTGATTGAAGAAATTGTATTTTCAGCATTTGTAACTGCCTGACGTTTTGCAGGCTCACCTACAAGACGTTCTCCGTTCTTTGTAAATGCTACGATTGAAGGTGTTGTTCTTGCGCCTTCTGCATTTGCTATAACAGTGGGTTTACCACCTTCCATAACAGCCACGCAGCTGTTTGTTGTTCCTAAATCGATACCTATGATCTTACTCATTTTATTTTCCTCCATTTATAAAAACTAATGAATAATTAACTATTTTATTGCCTCGCGGATTGCTGAATATTTCTATACCAATCACTTTGCAACGGCTACCATGCTGTGTCTAAGCACCATGTCTTTGTACATGTAACCCTTCTGAAGTTCCTGCGCAACAACGCCCTCTTCATATTCTTCACTTTCAACCTGCATTACTGCGTTGTGGAAGTTGGGATCAAACTCTTTACCAACAGCTTCTATAGGTGTAACTCCGAGGTCTTCCATCTGCTTGATGAGCTGTTTGTAGATCATGTTCATGCCATCAGCAAAAGCAGATTCTTTCTCATCTTCGGGAACCTGGGCAAGTCCTCTTTCAAAGTTATCAACAACAGGTAAAATCTTCTCAAGTACGTTGGATGCACCCTGGTCAAACATCTGTGACTTTTCTTTGTCGGTCCTTTTACGGAAGTTTTCGAATTCCGCAAGCTGACGCATGTATTTGTCCTGCATCTCTTCGAACTTTTCTTTGAAGGGGTTCTTCTTTTCTTTCTTGCCGAAAAGCTTCTTCTCGCCTTCCTCCGAAGATCCTTTAGCTTCATTTTCTTTTGTATCGTCTTCCGCTGCCTCTGCAACTTTGTTGGCAGCTTCAGCAACCTGTTTCGCTTTTTCTGCTACTTCCTGCTGAAGTTCTTTGGCTGTTTTCTTTTCAGTCTTTTCAGTTTTTTCAGCAGTTTCTTTTTTTTCTTCCTTACTCACTTATTTCTACTCCTTTTTATATAGATCATCCAGAGCTCTCATCATGTTTTTCAGTGCTCCGACCACTTTATCGTAATCCATTCGCTTAGGACCAATGACGCCTACCGTGCCTCTCATTCCTTCACCCAGATCGTACGTTGCTGTGACAACGCTGCAATCCTTCATGGACTGAACCGGTGATTCATTACCAATATATACTTGAATTCCCGTCTCTTCCGAAGCATTCGACAAGCTGCTCTCAACAAGGCTCGTCAGATCTCTCTTGTCCTCAAATGTTGTTATGAGATCACTTGCTCTTTCTTTATCTGCAAGTTCGGGATAACGGAAAATATTATTTGCTCCGCTTGTGTATATCTGAAGGTCTTCATCCTCGGTGATCGCTTCTGCAGTTGCATCAAGAACGCTGCCGATTATGTCGCTATGGATTCCGGCCTCCTGCTTAAGAGCAGCTATAAGTCCGAGGTTTATATCCTCTACACTAAGTCCGCCAAGCCTTGTATTAAGAAGGATGTTGAGCTTTAACATGTCTGATTCATTAAGTTCCTGCTCTAAATCTATCATGCGATTCTTGATAACATTTCCTTCTATCAGGATAGTCACCAGAAGATGTGTCTCATCGACTCTTGATAACTGAACAAATTTAAGCTTGTTTCTCTTTATCATGGGGGCAGATATCATTGATGCATAGTTTGTATCAACTGCCAGAGTCTTCGCAACCTGTTTAAGGAGTGTCTCAAGCTTCTCTTCCTTATCAAGAAGCATCTCCTTCATGTTCTCGACTTCCTGCTCCTTCTCAGCAAGCATCGCATCTACATATACTCTGTATCCCTGATCGGAGGGAATCCTTCCTGCAGATGTATGCGGCTGTAAAATAAGCCCCATCTCTTCCAGGTCAGCCATCTCATTTCTAATAGTTGCAGAACTCAGATTCAGATCTGTGTATTTGGATATTGTTCTGCTTCCTACCGGCTCTCCTGTCTCCAGGTAATTACGAACAATTGCATGCAGTATTTTCTTTTTTCTGTCATCCAGTTGCATTAAATCACCCTTTCTTTTATGTGTTAGCACTCATTCAATATGAGTGCTAACATCTTCTTTACTTAAATTACCACTTACTATTACCTATGTCAACATCAAACATCTCAAATTCCTTTAAATTCCTTTATAATATGAAAAACCGGCATGAATGTAATCATCCATACCGGTTGCATAAATCAGATAAATAAAATTAAAATGTCAGATCAAAGATTGAAATTGCCTTCGATCGAACCGTTTATTACAAAATATGCCTTACCTTCTTCAGGCTTAACATAAACTGCAAGATCCTTTATGTCGGAAACCTTGCCGCCCATATCATACTGGAATACATTCTTTGCATTCTGTACAAGAGTATCATATGCCACGTCATTACCGCC
>Ga0247608_10003986_pt1 | contig 16823 bp, 15 predicted proteins | sample 176DNAGHGlowgp2_FD_193490 | JGI IMG/M metagenome (GOLD analysis project Ga0247608, IMG submission 193490) | Sheep rumen microbial communities from Palmerston North, Manawatu-Wanganui, New Zealand - 1766 DNA GHGlow gp2 | ecosystem: Host-associated > Mammals > Digestive system > Stomach > Rumen ... | reverse complement strand
TTTTACAGCCTAAAGCCTCTGTTTGGTGGCATACTTATATGCCTCAAGCAGTTCAAGTGGTAGCCCAGACAATAGGCTTTGATATGGCTACCGTAGAGCCAATGAATGAGCCTGTAGGACAATTATTTTATTTTGAGCCTACAGTTACAGCAACAACCCTTTCTGATAAAATATCAGAAGTTAGTAATACAATTTGGCAAAATTCTCTCAGAGGAAATAATAATTATATAGTTACAAATTCAACTGTTAGCGAAGCAATAAATAATGCTATAACATCGCAAGTAACTAAGTATATGGCAAAAGAAAAGAACTTTTTTAAAAAAATTAATTAATAAAAAATATGGCTAAAAAATTTAATATTTACTGCAACAATGTTGATAAAACATGGTTTAATAGCTCAAACGTAATTTATACTGAGTGCATAGACAACGATAACAAGCCTAAAACATTAAAAGTGGTGTTTTCAAATGGAACGCAATATCAATATAATGATGTTGATGTTAGGGACTACCTCCTATTTAGGGACTCAGATAGTCAGGGAAAATCTCTCAATAGACTTATCAAAGAGAAGAAGTATGAATACGTAAAACTTGAAAATGCTGATTTGGAAGCGATTGAAGAAGAGTTGTTTTTCAGGAGTAAGAATGGCTTCTATGTTGAGAACAATGATTCATTTTTTGAAATTAAAAATAATAAAGATGAAAGTGTATTCAAACTTTCAAAGCCTCTGGAAGAAGACTATTATGATTTGGTAGTTGATATTCTTAAAGCGGTTGGTTTAACTATAAAGGAAAAATAACAAATAAAATTATATTATATATGTTAACTATTCGATTATTTAGTATATTATTTATATTAATAGGAGTAATATTATCGTTTCAAACTGTGTGTGATAAAATCAATTTAAGCACAGACATAGGTTGGTTAATTGCAGCAGTAGGAATGCTTTTACTATCATTTTGCGAGTTTTTTGCTGGAAGTTTAATCTACGCAATAATTTCTTTAATTTTTGCAATGGTCAATATATATTTTTTCATTAATGATTTTAAATAATAAGATATGGAAAAAGAAGAGAGAATAGGGCTTTATAAAAAGGCTATAGATACGTGGGGTTCTGAGGCTCAAATGCACATGGTATTTGAGGAATGCGGAGAACTTATTAACGCGCTTGCAAAGGTGTATCGTGGAAGGTCATCAGGCCAAGACGTTATAACAGAACTTGCCGATGTCTCAATTATGATTGAGCAAATGGCAACAATGCTTGGCTTTGACGCATATGAGGCTGAGAAAGAAAATAAATTAAATATGCTAAAGGAAAGATTAGAAAAGTATGGAAAGCATTAGTAAAAGATTAAGAGAGATAGACAAGGAATTAGCAGACTTGTATAGAGAGAAGAGAATCCTTGAAATGGAGCAGCAAGAATATTGGAGAAAGATGGGATGGACTGGTCCTATTGTTGACAAAAGAGAAGATTACGAAAACTTTGAGGAAATCTATTGCCCAGGAATTGCAAGAGAGAATATGTTATGCAGTTATAAAAAAGCAGAAGATGTTGATGAGAATGGAAATTGGGCTTTTGATAATGAGTGGAGTGGAACATTATTAGGATAAATTGTATTTTATGGATATAAAAACAACAGTTGATGTTATACAAGAAACTCCTTGGAAGAGGGCGTTAAATGCTGCAAGGAGAACAATTGGCAAAGAGCCAATAGATAAAGAGCCATCTGATAATTGGAAAGCAAGCGTATTACTCGCAGAGCATTCACCAATTAAACTTGTAGAGTATCTTATTTCATATAAAGATTTAAGGCAATGGGTTGGAGTACACCTATTACGTCATGGCTTTACGCTGCCTTTTATTCATTCACAGAGAGAGGATAGAAGAAAGTTAGAGTGTGATAGGGATGATTTACCACAAGGAACGCCAAATGACCAAGACTTTGTAGTTAATGCACAGACATTAAAAAATATTTCAAGGAAGAGATTATGTACGTGTGCGTCAAAGGAAACAAGAGAAGCGTGGCAAATGGTTAAAGATAAAATACGCGAATTTGACCCTGTTATGGCTGATAAAATGGTTAGAAATTGCGTTTATTGCGGATTTTGCCCGGAACTTAAGTGTTGTGGATTTGTAAACACAGAAGAGTATAAAAAAGAATTAGAGACATATAGAAAAAAGGACTACACAACGTAGTCCTTTTTTTATTTTACATATCATCTTCTGTATCTCCTTCATATCTGTCTTCGCTTGTTCCAAATTGAGGGTCGTAGAACAATTCAGGTTTGCAATTCATTCCTTTTTCAACTTTCATTGTATCTTGATTAACCTCAAACATAAAGAAATTTAGTTGCCTAAATTCTTGCATTGGCATAATTGCTTCATAATCTTCTTTTCTTTCTTTCATTGCTGCCGTTATCTTTTTCCTTATGTCATCGTACATACTTTTTGCTTGCGCAAAAACAGGATTAAAGAAAAAGTCATTCCATATTACAGGATTTTGGAATATTTTAAGAACGGTTGTATAGAAACATTGTTTATCAGCTGAGCCAGCATTACTATTTGAAATAGAATAACTCCAATCTTTCACATTAATAATTTGGTCAGCCCAATCCTTATCTAATATAACTCTATGTAAAGGAACAGCCTTTTCATTTCCTTCTCTGTCTTTATACGTGGTTCTTTCAGATGTATAGGATATGTGAGCCAAAAGGCCACCTTCTCCAAACATAAAATGCTTAAATTTGGTTATGTACATATAATATTCATTAGAGTTCTTATCATAACCAGTATCTTTCCATGCGTTATATGCTTCTTCCAATTGATAGTCCTTGTATCTATCAGTATGAAGATTAGCCACCTTGCTTAATTGAGAAAGTGGAGCAGTATAATCATCATATTTACCAAAGCTAGGCGCTTTTGATAATGCTTCTTTTATGATTATATTTTTAATACTTTTAAAGGCATTTTCATTTATTATAATAGTCTTTTTCATTACGATTTATATTTATATATAAATAATTTTAATTACTTAAAAAATATTAATTTAATTATGGATTTAAAGAAATATGATGAGGATTTCGTAGAGAAGTACTATAATGAAGCAGAAGGTACTAATTATCTTTATGAATACAAAACTGGTGAATTCCAAACTGGAGAAATCATAGGTATGCAGTCAATTCCACAATATTGCAGTGGAACTACCTATAACTATGAGAAGGACACAACTCAAGAGTATATTCCAATCTTAGAGTTCATTGGTGAGGAATGGTATCGTGAAACTGATTTACAGTTCCCAATCTGTGACAATTGCTAATTTATGTGCAAAAAGGTTTACATAGGAGAAGATAAATTAATCAAAATGAAACATGCTATGGTTGGTAACGATACTAACCATAGAACTTTCATGTATGAAGATACACCTCCATATGAAGAGGATGAATTTGAAATTAGTGGTGAAGGAGGAAATAATGGCTTTTTCCATGTAAACGAGTCATATGGGTATTCTAAAACTGTAGATTTTTCTGAAGTTGGAAAGGTAGAATATCAATGGGATTATTTTGAAGATGATTATCAAGAATGGCTACAAAATGAAGGTTTACAAGATTCTCCAGAAGTAAAAATGGAGTATATAAAAGACAATGTTACTTTTGATGTTGATTTTTTGGATAACCAAATATATCACGTGATGGGTGGAGAAAGTGGCTTATTTTATGATGATTTGGAGAACGTTTTTGGCGAATCTATGGCTGAAAGAATGCTAAATGATTGCATTGAAAACGGTTCTGGAAGTTTCGAAACATATGAAATGTATGAAAATGAATCATATGATATTAATAACCCACAAGAGTTAAATGATATAGCAATGAAACTTTTGCCTCATGGTGAATATTACAAGAATTGCAGAGGCTTTATTTTAACAAATGGCGTAATTGTTTATACAGAAGGAGAACATAATGATGTTTTAATGATTCCTGGTATAAATAATAAATTTCAATTTGTAGAATTAGGCAACATAAGGATTTTAGACCATTCTATAGATATTGGCGCAGAACCTACTTATGAACAAGAAGAGGTTTTAAGACAAATTTTAAGAGAATATGATGGAGAAGAAGTTTACCTAGATATTTTCCATGATGGAGAAGATATAGGTGTTGCTTATCATTCTGCTGATTACCGTTATGTGATGGGAGAGATAGATAGGTTTTATAGTGAAGGAATAAGGCCACAAGGAGACTATACATACGAAAGCAAAACATTTAGTGTTGATTCAGACGTTATGAGTGAAAATATTGAAACAGAGGTTGAAGCAAGTGAGGTGAAACTTGATTCATTTAAGAAGAACGACACTCTTGCCCCTAAAATATGGAATGGGTTTGATTTAAACTCAAGGGTAAGACTTAAATTGTTAGATATTGCTGATGATTTTTGGGATTATGTTAATATAACTTGGGTTAAAAGAAAGGGTATTCATTTAACTGGTTCAATATGCAATTTCAATTGGTCAAAGTTCTCTGACATCGATTTACACTTGGTTGTTGATTTTTCAGAAATAGATGAAAGAAAAGACTTTGTACAAGAATATTTTGATGCAAAGAAAAACGAATGGAATAAAGAGCATTCTAAGTTGAAAATATTTGGCTATCCTGTTGAGTTGTATGTTGAAGATGTAAATGCTGAAACTGCTTCAGAAGGCTTATATGATTTGGAAGAAAATAAATGGATTAAGAAACCAAGTTCTGGCAATATCAAGCCAATTGGGTTAGATAAGTATGAAATCAAGAATAAGTCAGCAAAGATAATGACAGCGATTGATGACTTATACGATGAATTTGAAAATACTGATGATGACGCCCAGTTAAGAAAAATAGGTACAAAGGCTCATAAACTTTTAAATAAAATTAAGAGAATGAGAAAATTTGGACTTAATAGGGGCGGAGAATCAGATTCCTTTAATATTATATATAAGGTATTAAGGAGAAGTGATTATATGGAACAACTATGGAGGCTCAATTCTGAATTGTACGACAAACTTAATTCAATAGGCATTGACGAAACAAAGATTTTAGAAATAGCAAAAAGATTTGTAAAGCAATCATTGAATGAAGAGGTTGTGGCTGATGGAAATGCAGACCATAATCCTTTTAAGCAAAGATGGAAGCACGAAAGAGAAATGCTTAAAAACTATCTCACCAATTATGGAGAGGTTATGACAAGCAAGGAAAATGGAAAACAATATAAAGTTTTGTACGATGCTTCTTTATCAAGCAAATTAGGTATTAATTATTGTATATGCATACAATGGAATCCATTAACTATGGAGCCTGGTAACATTATTTACGTTAGAGCATTTGACAAGTTTACAAGAAAGATATTTAAGCCTGAGTTTGACACACGTGGTTTTGATAATGATTCGAGAACAGATTTTTAATAAAAAGAAAAAATATCGTGAAGAACATAAAAATGAAATAGCAGAACATGACAAAAAATATCGTGAAGCGAATAAAGAAAGACTGTATGAAAAACACAAGCAATATATTGAAAAAAATAAAGAAAAAATAGCAGCGTATAAAAAAGCGTGGTATGAATCTCACAAAAATCAATAATATAATTAAAGAATCAATAAATAAACTTTTAGTTGAAGAATTTGGAATAATATATGACCTCGAACCATTTTGCGATTATATTATGAAAAAATTCTTCGATGCTATATTGCATGATTGCTTGGATAGAAATAAATTTGAAATAAATGTAAGCACTCAATTTAATGTTCAAGACATTAAAGACACAGTTAGATGCAAAAACTGGTATGGGTTAGATAATCTTAATACGATATTATTAACCACTTCAACGGGAAACAATTCTGAAGCATCGGTTAATTTTGACGATGATGAAAACTTAATTCCTGAAATTGTTATTAATTTGGGGAGTGAATTTAGGAAAGTACAGTTTTATACATTTATTTTAAAGTATGGAAAAGAAAAGGCTTTTAAGAAATTCTATTCAGTATATAAGCCATCAATAATGCACGAGTTAACTCATTTGATTGAAATAGTTAATACTTGGGGAAGTCATAAATATCCAGCATATGCATATATGTCAGACCCGGATTATGAAGACCAAGTGTCAATGATGCAAATAAAAGATATTAGTTTTGCGTTTTCAAAAACAGAAATGAATGCACGTGTCACTACATTTTATTATCAAATATTAAACGATGAGTTTTTAGTTAATAAAATTAAATCTTGGAATGGTTCAAAAAGAGAGTTGTGTAAATTTTTAATATCTTTTACAACTAATTTCAATTGGATTAACTCAATAAAAAAATATTTGTTTATTGTAAGAAGGGCTGCTGAAAAAGGAGAAAAATCAGATATTGATTTTGTTAGGCAATTCTATAAATTAAATAAAATTGCTGCTTTTTCTGGCAGTAAAAACCTTTTTAAAATAAAATGGAGTCCAAACGAGAACGATGAAAATGCGTTTAATTGGAATGATGAGCAAATAAGAAATATGGCGTTTGACCTTTATGAAAAAATGTATGATATGTATTATACATACATTAAAAAATTATATAAAGCAGCTGATTTAGCCATAGACACCATAAAAAATGGGTAAATAAAAATTTTTTTTTAGAAGAGTAAAATATTTATATAAAAATAAGAAAAATAATTATTAATCATGATGAATAATAGCAAAGACATGAACGGTCAATTTGACAGAATGAAGCAGCTTATGAACTATGGCTTAAATGAGTCAAAGAAAACACCATATACTGGTGTTGAATATTCTAAGGTTGCTGCTGATGGAAAATTGTACGGTATTGTACGTGAAGGAACAAAGTTCTATATTAAGGTTTCTTCAAAGAAAGACAATGTATTAGCTGAGAACTTTGAATACATTGGTGGATTTAGAAACAGAAAGGACAACGAATACACAAGTTTTGCTAGCGCTCAGAAGAACTTTGACTTTAAGTTAAGGTCTTTGGCTGAAGCTTATGGCAACGGAAAGAATATTGTCGTTGAGTCTTGGAATCCTGACAGACAGGAAGAGTTAACAGTTGAGGCAACTGAGAAGATGAAGAAGGAAATTTCTCGTGAAAGACAAATCATGGAGAACGCAATGTCTATCTTCAATAGAAAGCCTCAGTCAGCAATCAAGCCAATTAATGAAGCTTGCGAGGGCAATCAATGCATTGGCAATGGTGGCGACCCATTCAATCAGAAGGTTGATAAAGAATTTGTTGATTCACAAAAGGCAACAATGAATGAAAAACCTGGAAAAGGTGGTGATGCAAAGAAAGCAAACAAGGGATATAAGGAAGCTCCAAAAGTAGAATCTAAGGATGCAAACGGTAACCCTGTAAACGAAGCAAGCGACCAGGTATTAGGATGGAATCGTGGAAACGACGAATATATGGATAAATCTCATGGAACAGAGATTGGCGACAGTCAGCCTTTCGATGGACCAGAAGCAAGAAACATTGACGATGGCGATAAAAAGATAACACGCTCAGGAGAGGAAAAGCAAGGAACAATCCATGAGGAAGATACCTCTATGATTTACACTCCTGACAATCAGAATTCACCAAAACCTGGCGTTGGTGAAATCGGTGACGATGACCCATTTGACGCAGGAGAGGGCAGACAGATTGACGAAGCAATAGATGACTTGGAAGCTGATGCTGACCTTGAAGATGGTGGCGAGCCAGAACTTGGTGATGATGACCTTGAATTAGGCGGCGATGAGGAAGAGTCAGAACTTGATGACGATAACCTTGATTTAGGCGGAGAAGACCCAGTTGGTGACGAATATTCTGATGATGAGTTAGACGTTGAGGATGATTACTCAGAAGACGGCGTTGAAGAGAGGCTTTCTTCATTGGAAGACATTGTTAACAAAATTGCTGACAAGTTAGGCGTAGGCACATACGATGACGATGACCTTTATGATGATGAAGGTTTTGATGGTGATGACGAAGATGATGATGCAGAATTCGAATTAGATATGGACGATGCTGATGCTGATTTGGAAGACGCAGATGCAGACTTAGAGGATGCTGATGCTGATTTAGAAGATGCAGAAGATGAAGCGCCAATTGAAGACGAGACAGCATTCGGCGATAATACGGTATATGAGTCAAGAGCATATCGCGCAATGAAGTTGAGAGAGTCAATGAGAAGAGGCAGAAGAATCAATGAAGGCGGTATGACACCATTCAAGGATGCAGGACGTGTTCCACAGGGTAATATGAACAAGTTGGATGACTTTGGTAAGCACCCTACATATCAGAAGGTTGTTATGTCATTACCTCCAAAGGATTTACAGGAATTCCCTGATTACTACGATATGAATGATGAATCAGTAAGAAATGATAGTCCTTACGGAGAAAAGATTGGCGATGGCGCACCATTCGACATTGACCCAGAATCAATTGACAACGCAATTGCAGAGAGCATCAAGCGTACTTTAAAAAAAAAGAGATAAACGAGAAGTTTGTTCTTAAAGCACCAAACGCTGATAATGGCTTAGATGGAGGAATGACTCCAATGCCACCGATGCCTCCAATGGGAGGTGATGTACCTGGAGGAGACCCAATGATGGGTGGGGAAGAGCCACCTATGGGACCAGATGCAGAAGGTGAACCAGATGAGGAAGGTGGAGCAGGCTCAGATGTTAAGAAATACTCAGGTGAATTAAGTCAAGCACTTAACACTTACAATGAGGAAAATCCAAATGATGAGGAAAAACTTAACAAGTATGCAGCAAATATGATTGCAGCCCAAGTAGCAAATTACTTGAGTGATAAAGATAAGAGAAAGGTAATCAAAAAGTTGCAAGGCGAAGATGATGAGGGCGATGATGGTATGAGTTCTGATGAGCAGCCACAGCCACAACCTGAAGAAGAGCCAATGCCACAGATGGAAAACAGAATCATAAAAGAGATTACTGATGAACTCATTAATGGCAGAAAGCCAGCAAAACGTAAGGAAAAGTACAGAACTAACAAAAAAGTAACAAACCATAGCCCATTTGTTTTTGATGGGATTTAATAAAATAAGGAGTGATTTATTCACTCCTTTTTTTATTTTCTAATTATTTATATATAAAATAAAATATATCATGAATATAGTTTTTACAAAAAAGCAATTAAATCTAATTAGAGAAATGGATTTTAGCGGAGGCGGCTCAAATGATGACAAAGCATCAGCATCAGTAGTTAACAAAGAGGGAGATAACGATGTATCTTCTTTGGTTCAAGATGCTCAAGATGTTGCTCAAAAACCAGGTGCAAATGATATGAATAAAGATATTAACGTACAAAGTTATACAAACAAGCAAATACCAAAACAAAATGCAACTAAGGTTATGACTATTAGTCAAGGAGGCGATAGCATAAGCAAAATTGCTACAGACGTTCAGCAACAAATTCTAGGAACACCTGATAAGGCGTTGCCCGGTATAATAAGATTGACTAATGGCGTAGAAAGAGACGGTAAATTAGTTGAAGTAACAACATTTAAAAAAAAAGAATTAGATAAGTTTTTGAAAACTCTTTAATATGAAAATAATTTTAAAAGAGGAACAATTACAGCCATTAAAGTTACCTCCTTTTATATATAAGGCTATTATGTCAAAGAACACATCAATAGGCGACAATCCTGCATTGCCGCCATCTGGTGAATTTGGCTTTGAGTATGGCCTTATCAAGTCTAAGTTTAAAGAAGTTGATGAAGTAATTTCAAAATATATAGAGAGAGGTGAACTTGAATCAAAAGACCCTGATTATCTTGTTTCAGTATTGAACAAAAAAATAGAACAATGTAAGAAACTTGAAAAGCCAATAGCACATCAATTACAAAAATTGTGCGAAAATATTGTTAATGACTATTTTTCAATACCTGAAGATACTATTTTATTCAAATGCACTCTCACAAATAAGGTTAAGCCAAAGAATAGCGTTAGAATATTACCGGAAAATGATGAAGCAGGAAATACATATGATTTTGAAGATGTTGACGAACTTGAATTAACAAACAAGGTTATATTGAAAAGAAGATTTATAAATTCCCTTATTCAAGGATTTTCATATTGGCTTTCAACAGACATTGATGATTGGTATGACACTGTTGCAAGTTTAAATGATGAATTGTGGGGCCTTTGGTACAATATAATTCACATTTCAGATTATTTGCTTTTTGTGAAAAAAGAAGAAATAAGTGAGAAAAATCCAAACCAGATTGCATACGTTGAAGTTCATCTTGGAAAGAGAGGAAAAAAGACATCAATAGAATCACAAGGATTGGTTTTTCCATTTTTGCTAAGAGAATCAATAAGAGGATTTTTTGAGTTATTCTCTTCTCATGGCTTACCAAAAGACAATGCAAAGGCAATGTACATTATAAGAAAGTCAGACTTTCTTGTTGCAGAACCTTGGGATTTAAGGATAGGCATGGGATTAATTGAATTGTTACAAAGTAGTTTAACAAAGAAATACCAAACTGAGTTAATATCTAGAACGAACAAAATACCATTTTTCTTTAGCGAACTATGTTCAATGAAAGTTGATGAATTCAATGACGTTGTAAAAAATTTTATTCTTGGCACAAAGAAAGGAAATGAAATGGCAAAAGAAATGGATTCTAACATTTCGCATGATTTTGATTATCAAACGTTTAAGGATAGAATACGGCAGAAGAACATAGACACAAGCCTTATTTCAGACGGTGATTTTTCAAAAGAAGAACTTGATAATTACGTTATTCAAGAAAATGAAATGGATGAAATGATGGCTTATCATGGTACTGGCGCTGATTTTGATAAGTTTAATCATAAAAAATATTTAAATACAGGGGCCGGTTCGCAAACTTTTGGATGGGGAACTTATGTCACAAATGATGAAGCAGTTGCCAACGGATATTCAGAAAGTTCAAAAAGAATACCAAGCGAAAAATATGTTGATTTAATAGCAGCATATTTGGTGAATAACAAAAATATGCCTGATGATGTGGAAACAAAAATCAAGGCAGAAGAATATTCAAGCATGCTATTTTCAGATTATAGAGCAATTGGCGGATTTGATGAATTAAAAGATGTATATGAATATTATTTGAAACATCCAAATCATTATAAAATGAATAATGAGAAAATTGATTTATATACAATGTTTGTTGACGTTTTATCAAAGAACAAAAAAGAACACGCATTCTTATATGAAGTAGACATACCAGAAGATAACGGACAAAATTATATAGAATGGTATGAAGAGTTTCCATCTGAATTTATGAGGCGTATTTTGGAAGGATTTTTAAGGCTGCGTGATAGTTATCTAGATTCTATGGCGGAAAGAAATTACCCATTTAAATGTGATTTGTATCAAGATATTCAATGGATGAAACAAAATCCTGATAGGGCAAATAAAATGATTGATATTATAAGTAACGGTGATTATGAAGATTTTTTTTCTTCAAGTTATTACACAAATAAAGCATTAACGGATGGCAAAAGCGTGTACAGAAGGCTTCAACAAATATTTTTTGGAAGAGATAAAGCAGCATCATTATTTCTTATGCAATGTGGCTTTGATGGAATAAAATACCCTTCCGGCACAAAATGGCAAAAGCCAGATGGCGCATCTGACGATGCTTATAACTATGTTATATTTGATGCAAATAAAGTAAAAATAGTTAATAAAACAAGAATGTAAGCCGTATTATTACGGCTTTTTTAGTTTTCGAATATATTTATTAGAATTAAAAAATATGCAAAAGAAAAATTGTTGTACACTAAAAAATTAGATAATTTAAAAAAAGAAAAGTGTTTAAATAATGGAATTAAATTAATTTATTATTCTAATAAAAAATACAATAATTCTATAATATCAAATAAAGATGAAATATTAAAAGTTATAAATAATGCTAAATTTTGAAGAATGCATGCAGGATTACATAAAATGTTATGCTGACAAATCACGTATCTTGTTCATAGAAAAATACTTATACACGTTTGACGCAACGAAGGGTAAGAAAACACCTTTTATGCTTTTCCCAAGACAGCGTGTATTTCTTGAAACACTAGCATCAAATAGAAATGTTGTTAGTATTAAGCCTCGTCAGTGTGGTATCACCACATTGACATCCGCATGGGCTACAGCCCAATGTGCATTTGCTGACGCAGATGCTCCTGAAACAATCCTTTGTATTGGTAACAAATTGGACTTGGCACAACAGTTGATTACAAAGATTAGAGATTTCCTTGTTCAAGTTCCTCGTTGGTATTGGGGTGATGATTATTATTCACCTGACCCAAAATCAGAGAAGAATATGAGAAGTATTTTCATAAAGGATTCAAAATCAGAACTTGAGTTATTCAATGGATGCAGAATTGTTGCGAGGTCATCTGGTGAAAATGCTGCGCGTGGTATTTCAGCCGTATCAATTCTTATTCTTGATGAGGCAGCGTTCATTGAAAATGGTACAGCCGTTTACGCTACTGCTGCCGCTACAATGTCTTCAAACCCAAATTCAAAGACTGTTATGGTGTCAACCCCAAATGGTAAAGATATGTTGTACTACAACACTTACCGTTTGGCTTTGGCAAAGGAAAATAACTTTATTGCAGTTCAGTTCCGTTGGTATCAAGACCCACGTTATAACAAGAATCTTAAATGGTTCAAGAAAAACAAGGCTACTGGTGAAGTGGATTGGATTATTGAGCCAATATTAGACCAAACAGGAACAGTTAAATACGATGAATTACATTGGGAAGAACTAGTACAAAAGGGTTGGACTCCACGTTCTCCTTGGTATGAGGAAATGTGTAAATCATTCAACAATGATAAAGTGAAAATTGCTCAGGAGTTGGATGTATCGTTTGTTGGTTCATCTGATAACGTTATCGACCCTGAATATATTGAAATGCAAGAGAAACTTAATGTCCGTGAGCCACTTGAAGAAATGAAAGACCAAATGGTCGAAGAAACATGGTTTTGGAAGCCACCAGTTGCAGGACATAGATATATTGCGTCTTGTGACGTAAGTAGAGGCAGTTCTGAGGACTTTACTGCCATTGAAATTATTGATATGGATGGTAGGGATGAAAATGGAATGCCAATAGTTGAACAAGTTGCTGAATACTATGGAAGAAAACTTGGTGATGAAGTTGGCGAATTGTTATTCAATTATGCAACACTTTATAATAACGCATACGTAGTTATTGACTGTACAAATGGTCTAGGTGACGTTCCTTTATTCACGCTTATACACAAGGGTTATAAGAATCTTTTCTATGATGATTCAGAATTGAAGAAGTATACTGTTCAGCAGTCAAGCAAACAATATAAATTGGATAATGTTGATGTTATGCCTGGTTTCCATATGCAAGGTAATAGATACCCTGTTCTTGCTAATTTTGCAAATATGGTTAGAAACAACGAATTCAAGATTAGGTCTATAAGAGTTATAAATGAGTTGAATACATGGATATTCAAGGGAGAGGCTAAGAGAATGGACCACATGGATGGTAGCCACGATGACGCAATCACTTGTCTTGCAATGGGATTATTCGTTATGATGTTCTCATATAAGAAGATGGAAAAAGCAGCAGATAAGGATAAAGCTATATTGAATGCTTATATGATGACTGGTGCAATGCAAGTCAATCAGAATAAAATGATAGAAAACAGACCTATTACACCTAACAATGGTTTGCCTTTTTATAACTACGATTCTTTGACTAAGTATAAAAATGCAAATGGCGTTGGTATTCAAGGTTCTTATTTATGGCTTTTTAGCGGCTACAAATAAACTACTCTTTATATTTATAGTTAATAAAATATATTTTATAAAATTGTAAATTAATGGCAAAAAATAAATTAACCGTTTTTCAAACCCTTGAAAGAGCGTTAAAGGGCAATTTTGCGTCAGACCAAGGCTTTCAACCTCACGTAAATTCGTATGATATGTCTGGTGCAAATTCTGTCATTTATAAAACGAAAGACAAGGATGATTATGAAAGAACGAAGCTAGAATTACAGCAGAATGCTTATCTTAAAGAAAGATGGCTTAAAGCAAATATAGATTTGTCAGTTACTGCGTTTGCAGGATTGACAAATGTTAAACTTATGTATCGTGATGCTGACCTTATGGATTCATTCCCTGAGATTGGCGCAGCACTTGATATTGTGGCGGAGGAAAGTTGTTTAAATGGCGAAAAAGGACAGATTGTTAATGTATATTCAAAATCAGATAGAATTAAAGCAATTCTTGAAGATTTGTTTGTGAATAGGCTTAATCTTCAAGTTACTGCCCCTATGGTTATTAGAGGTATGTGTAAATACGGAAACCAATTTATGATGCTTGACATTGATAATAAGTTGGGTATTAAAGGTTGGAGGCAATTACCAGTATTTAACGTTGAAAGACTTGAAAATGGTATTCAGAATCCTTATGGAAGTGGCCAAAGTTTAGCAGTTAACAATAAAGAGTATGACAGTGATGATTTTGCAACAAAGTTTGTTTGGTTGGATGAAAACAACAGTCAGATTCCTTTCAGAAATTGGCAGATAGCACACTTTAGATTGCTTACAAATTCTCTTTGTTTGCCTTATGGGTGTTTAGTTGGAGACACTAGAATCGAAACTGAGCTAGGCTATAAAGAAATGTCTAAAATAAACATTGGAGATAATGTATGGACATTTAATACTAATTCTCAGAAAAGAGAGTTAGGAACAGTAACTATGTTTATGCCAAAAGGAGAAAAAGACATATATAAAGTTTCAACATTTCATAATGAAATTGAAGGTACTGATGACCATAAATTATTAGTATATGATAGTAATGTACTAAAATATAAAGAAATAAAAGACATTAGAGTTGGTGATTTATTAATTGTTGATAATTCTTTTAACAAGTGTCATGAAAAAATTAAAATAGATAAATCATATCCAACAGAAAATGAAGCAAATTTAAATAAAACTATGACTTGGTGGAAAAATTATGTTAATTTTATACCAGATTATGTTGATGAAGAATTTGCAAAATTTTTTGGATTTATGATTGGGGATGGATGGATTACTCAAAATAAGTATATATATTTTGCAACCGGTGAATATGAAAAATTTAATATTGAATTTGCTAAATATGTAGAAAAAATTACTAATCATAGTTGTAGGTTTATAAAGCCATTTAATGCGAAAAACAATAATTATGAATATTCTTCTTGCGTAATACCTTCAAAATGCCTTGCGTTAATAATGCATCGAATGGGATTTGTTGATGGCTTTGATAAAAAAAGAATACCTGAGTGGGTTTTTGCCTCTAGTGATGAAATTAAAAAGAAATTTCTTAATGGCTTAATGATTGCAGATGGGTCTTATAATATTGATAAATATGGTACACTTAGGTGCAGCATAGAAATGTCTAATGAACAATTGGTAAAAGATATAAAAACTCTTGTACAATCATTAGGATATAAATCATCCAAAGTTTCAAGTAGAAACAGAATAGGAAAAAGAACATCATTAAATTCAGGGCGTAATATTATAACAAAAAACACTAGTTATTATTTTTATTTCTATGAAAGTTTTAATAAACAAGAGAAAAAATATGATTTAGTAAATAGATTAGAAGATGGATTTAAAACTGAAAAAATTAGAAAAATAGAATATATAGGCAAAAAACAAACGTATGATTTCACCGTAAATAATGACAATAGTAATTTTTTTGCTAATGGTATTGTAACGCATAATTGTTCATATTTGAATGCAGCACGTAGGCATTGGAGAATGCTTTCATTGATGGAAGATATGATGCTTATATATCGTCTTGAACGTTCAATTGAAAGGCGTGTTTATAAGATTTACGTTGGAGCAATTGACGATGCTGATGTGCAGGCATATGTTGAGCAGATTGCAAATAACTTTAAGAGAACTCCTATCATTGACCCAATGACAGGACAAGTTGACTTAAGAAAGAATATATTGTCAGTTGACCAAGATATATTCATTCCGGTAAGAGACCAAAATGCCCCAACTCCTATTGATACGCTTTCAGCAGCACAGAATTTGACTGCTATGGATGACATTAAGTTTGTACAGAACAAAGTGTTAACAGCACTTAGAATTCCAAAGTCATTCTTGAATTTTGAAGAAAATGCTGGTGATGGTAAGAATCTTGCTCTTATGGATATTCGTTTCACACGTGTTATCAATAGAGTGCAGCAAGCATTCTTGATGGAGTTAACAAAGATTGCAAGTATTCATCTTTACCTTTTAGGTTTTGAGGATGACCTTACAAACTTTAATCTTACAATGAATAATCCATCAACTCAGGCAGAACAACTTGAGATTGATAATTTACAGAAGAAGATTTCAGCAGTTAGAGACGCAGTATCTGACCCAGGAAATGGTTTACCAGTAATGTCACAAACACGTGCGCTAAAGCAGATTATGAAATGGTCTGATAAGGAAATCAAGGAGAATCTTGAAGAAATCAGACTTGAAAAGGGCCTTGCAGCAGAACTTGAAAAGACTACTCAGATTATCAAGAGAACAGGAATCTTCGATATTGTTGATAGAATGTATGGAGAACCTGGTGCTGAATATCAAGAAGAAGACCAAATGGGCGGACCCGACGGCGGTATGGGCGGCGGAATGCCTGGTGGCGGAGGCGGTGGCTTCGGCGGCGGCTTATATGAATTAGGGACACCTGGAGGAGAAACAGAAGGAGATATTTCTGGAAATGAGGGAGCAGAGCCAACTGCTGATATGGCAGGGGGCGCTCCTCCTGAAGGTGACACACTACCTCCACCACCCAAAAATGA
>Ga0247608_10003985_pt1 | contig 16823 bp, 15 predicted proteins | sample 176DNAGHGlowgp2_FD_193490 | JGI IMG/M metagenome (GOLD analysis project Ga0247608, IMG submission 193490) | Sheep rumen microbial communities from Palmerston North, Manawatu-Wanganui, New Zealand - 1766 DNA GHGlow gp2 | ecosystem: Host-associated > Mammals > Digestive system > Stomach > Rumen ... | reverse complement strand
TCCTGCCAACATCTATTCAAATTGTATAGGGGATATGCATTTATTTTTTATTTTAAGATACTCCGCATTCATAACGGCCTCTCTGGCTCTTTGATCTTCATTAATATTCGAATGCCACTTCTTTCCATTTTTAAAATTTACTGCATTTCCGGCAATATGAATATGGATCCTGGATTTATCATCTTTTCCATTTTGAACACTCGGTTTATGTACTGCATATACAACCTGGAATCCCAAATCAAAATACTGGCGAGTGCATTTACTCGCAAAATCAGCCAATACCACATCACTCTTTCCGGAAAAGAATTCTATTTCATCATCATCTAAGATATACTCTTCATGAAACATCTTAGGACCAAGTTTTCTGGAAGTACTAATTCGGCTAATCTGTTGTACCTCTTCAAAAGTATCAATAATATGCTCAACACCAAGTGCTTTAACTGCACCATAAACTCCCCATGATTTTAATTCCGCCCGCTTAGCTTCAGTGTAAGCATCATTCTCCCTTGTTACATATCGTATCAGATTTTCTGTTGATTTCTTATTTTTATAATTGTCAGTTTTTTTGCCTGGATCTTTTGCAATCTTTAGCATACCCATTTCATTTTCCTCCTTCCATCATCAAATCAAACTCGCCATGATAAGACAGAGTTCATGTAGTTCTTTACTGTCAACAGCCTGATCATACGACATACGTTCCGTTAATTGATTTAGCCTATCTAAACACATAATCTTTTCTGCTTCTTTGTAACGTCCACTACGAGTAATACGTTTTTCGTCTTCTAATACAGATTCCAGCATTATCCTCACAGACTCACTAAATACATATCCATATTTTTGAGACAATTCTTCACATCTATCTTTAAGTTGTGGACTTATCCTAATTGTTATTGAACACACTTTTTTATTCTTGCTTTTCATGATTATGCTCCTTAACTGATACTATTACTTTTTAAAAAATATATTTTTAGTTACTACACCTAATTATTCTTTTTTACTCTTTAAAATTGCGGTTTGTAAGTTGTTTCGCTACGCCAAACAACTTACAAACCGCAATAAAATGAATAAATAAGTAAGAAAGCGATTTGTATTACAATATTATTTTTTTTTAAGAACATGTACTACAATGCCGTCAAAAACAATTTCCTCCTTTCAATTTAATACTGATACTTCTTTATAGCGGTTTTATTTATTGTATTGTTAATAAATTAAATATAAATTTATTTTTATCAACATGGGATTAATTAGACTATTTAGTTTACATAGAACAAATAAATGAAAAGGAGATAAAAAATCATGCTAAATTCAAAAAAACAAAATAATCAATCTAGAATAATCGTTAAACCCTATAAGGTATCACGTCAGCAAAGCGAAACACCTAAAGATTGCATGGAATCTGTGGAATTCATGTCCGGTGTACTCCGTAACAACTCCGAAAGGACCTACTGTATTTCTAACCATATAAAAAATCCGGATAACCTTTTATCTAACCCTCAAAAAATAGGAAGACAATTCAATATTCATCAAAATAAATTATTTGGTGACGAAAAAATAAGAGGTAAAAGAGTATATTCTTTGGTATATAACTTCTCAAACGAGAACTATCCAATTGATTTTGATGAGGCAAGCTTATTTGCTCAAAGTCTATTAGAAAAATACCCTGACTATAAATCAGTAGCAGCAATAAGTGAACAAGCTAATGGGGATATTAATGTTGGGATTATATTTGATAACTACTCTAACGATGGCTCACATAAAATGACAAAGGATTTCCGACCTTATCATGGGACCAACATCTATAATACGATCATTTCTCACGGTCACTAAAAACTATTATATTCAATAAAATGGAGCGCTCACATGAGCGCTCCACTAATATAATCCGACTATTTCAGCTTAATGTGCCTTTAAAAACAATCTTACCATAGCATTATTCATCGGTTGAAAACTACTACATTACGTATCCCCAATAAAGGCAAATCAGATCATAATATTTTTTAGAAAAACGATACGTACATTATTTTTATTAAGGGAACGTAGCGTCGTATTATTTTACATATGCATAAATCATCTACATACAAGAACAACTATTCCATAGTGCAGCATTCTGCATCACCAATGTTGCACTATGCATCAATAAAGAGTTCACATATTACATACCCTTGGGAACAGCGTAAGTTGGGCGAAGTGTTTGAAGAATACTCCGAAAAGAAGCATGAAGAGCTTCCTCCGCTGACAATAATTCAGGGTGGCGGAACCATTTTAAGAGAAGAATCTGACAGGGCTTTACAGTATGATAAAAACAGTTTATCTGGATATAAAATGGTCAAGAAAAATGACTTTATTGTTCACCTTAGATCTTTCGAAGGAGGACTTGAAAAGGCAAACTCAGATGGCATCATAAGCCCTGCGTATCATACTTTTCATGGAGATAACACAGATAGTAGATTCTATTATCCATTCTTTAGATCAAGACGATTTATAGATGTTTTGCTGAAGCCTCATGTATATGGAATCAGAGATGGAAAAAGTATAGATATCGAGGGGATGAAAACCATTATGATTCCAGTTCCGTCATATGCGGAACAAAAGAAAATTGGAGAGTATATTGAGTCTCTCGACAACCTTATCACCCTTCATCAGCGTAAGTGTGACGAAACGAAAACACTAAAGAAATATATGCTTCAAAAAATGTTTCCGAAAAATGGCGAGTGTTTTCCGGAAATTCGATTTGCAGGATTTACTGACGCTTGGGAACAGCGTAAGTTGGGCGAAGTGTTTGAAGAATACTCCGAAAAGAAGCATGAAGAGCTTCCTCCGCTGACAATAATTCAGGGTGGCGGAACCATTTTAAGAGAAGAATCTGACAGGGCTTTACAGTATGATAAAAACAGTTTATCTGGATATAAAATGGTCAAGAAAAATGACTTTATTGTTCACCTTAGATCTTTCGAAGGAGGACTTGAAAAGGCAAACTCAGATGGCATCATAAGCCCTGCGTATCATACTTTTCATGGAGATAACACAGATAGTAGATTCTATTATCCATTCTTTAGATCAAGACGATTTATAGATGTTTTGCTGAAGCCTCATGTATATGGAATCAGAGATGGAAAAAGTATAGATATCGAGGGGATGAAAACCATTATGATTCCAGTTCCGTCATATGCGGAACAAAAGAAAATTGGAGAGTATATTGAGTCTCTCGACAACCTTATCACCCTTCATCAGCGTGAGCCACCAAAGAGGAGAACGTCTATGAATATGATAACCAGTGAAAACAATACAATTCTATTTCAAGATTACTATGAGCAATGGATCAGAGTATATAAGGAAGGGGCTATAAGGACTGTAACCATGAATAAATATTTCATGGCTCATAAGTGGCTCAAAAAAATCGTCCCAGAATTAAAGGTCTGTGATTTAGATCGAACAGCTTATCAAAAACTGCTAAATGATTATGCTGCTTGTCATGAGCGTCAAACTACCATGGATTTCCATCATCATCTAAAATGCGCGATACTTGATGCAGTAGATGAAGGATTAATTCCACGAGACCCTACCAGAAAAGCCATAATAAAGGGAAAGGAGCCACGAGCAAAAAAGCTTAAATACCTTAATCAGTATGAGTTACATAAGCTCATAGATGTATTGGATTTGTGTAACACTGTAAATCTTGATTGGTTACTACTGCTCATCGCTAAAACAGGTATGCGCTTTTCGGAAGCTCTGGCATTGACTCCAAAAGATTTTGACTTATCACACCAGTTAATATCTGTATCTAAAACCTGGGATTACAAAGGTACGGGCGGATTTCTTCCCACAAAAAACCAATCGTCTGTTCGAAAAATACCAATTGACTGGCAAACAGTGATACAGTTTGCTGAGTTAATTAAAGGTTTACCAGATAATGATCCAATATTTGTCAATGGAAAAATATACAATTCAACCATCAACGATTTGCTCTCACGTCATTGTAAAAAAGCCGGTGTCCCTATAATCTCCGTACACAGTCTGCGACATACACATGCATCTATCCTCTTATTTGCAGGTGTATCCATAGCAAGTGTAGCCCGGAGATTAGGTCATTCAAATATAACTACAACACAAAAGACATACTTACATATAATTAGAGAGTTAGAAAGCAAGGACATTGATCTCATTATGAGATCTCTCTCAAATCTCAATTCGTAACCATCATTATTCACGCTGATGATAATATAAAGACTGCCGCTTATGATACGGCAGTCTTTTAACTAGTGCGCATTTTTATTTATTCCATAAGCGGTGCTATTTCAGGAATCAGCAATTCTTTAAACTCTTTAATGAGCATGGTTCTAAATTTAAATTTCTTCACATCGCTACCATTCTTTTCACAGTACGCCGTGTAATCCGCATGCTCCTTAAGTTGATTCTCATTTGCCAACTCTCCGTTCCGAAAATTATATGCTTCATATCTGACTTCATCCGGTTTAAGACACCATCTATCAGCGAACTCACTTATCACTTTATCAATTGCACTATAACGCATCTCGTTAATAATAACTGACATATCCTTCCCTATATATCTGTCTTTGTTTTCTTCTATCTGATCAACAACCTCGGACAAAAGTATGCTGAGTTTAGGATTCGTCATGGAAAACTCACTGATCACTTCTCTGAGTGCAGCTATTTCAACCGCAAAATCCGCCTCATCATATCCCTTTGGTTCATGGTCAAAAGTATCTACAAAGCCCTGCAACAAATCTATGATATACTCGAAATTCACCCTCAGCTTGCTGTACGCCTTAAGCTCGTAATCGTCACGTATCGGATTGTCCTCTTCTTCCTTATCCGGCTTATCGCTTTTTAACTCTTCAAGTACATTCTTATACGCGGCGGCATAATCAGCATACTCCTCTTGAGAAAAAGACCAATGACCAAGGATTGATTCATCATATTTTGAAAACGCTTTCAAATGTGAAAAGCTATTATCCAACGCTCTGAACAAATGCACAAACGCCTTTTTCTGATCTTTTGACAGTCCTACTACATCTGAAGGCTTTTGGGCCAGTCCTCTTACCGCCCTGAGAGAAATAACAAAGGCTTCCTTTACCGTTTCCCAATCCTCAGCGATAGGCTCACCGGTTCCTCCCCTTGAATAAAGTGTCAAAGCATCATTTATTGCTTTCTTAAATTTTTCATGTGCCTGAAATGTAACAATTTGCCCATACTGCTTCTCATTATCAAAAAGACGATTTGTCCTTGAAAAAGCCTGAATGATATTCTGGGGAGCCATAGGCTGACGGTCAATATATAAAGTTGACAGACAAGGGGCGTCAAAGCCTGTAAGCAGCCGGTCCACCACTATCACCAGATCAAGCTGTTGCTCTCTTGCCATATATTTCTTTTCTTTTCTCGCCAGACGATCATTAAGATTCGCATTATATGCAGCAATCCTGTCAATGGCATATTTCGTTCCGAACATATCATTATAATCATATAATGCAAGGCTCATTTTTTCCTGATTAACCTGAGATGATTCTTCATTTTCCGAAAGGGAATACGTTATTGCAAACTTGGGGAAATCCGGAAGAGCCTTATGTATTGCCTCACTTATCTTAAGCTCATCCTCCCCTTTCTTTATCCTTGAAAGCAGTTCATAATACTTTTGAGCAACAGCTATAGAACGTACAGTAAGTATAGCCTCATAGCTTCTTCCCCGCCCATTTTGCATGCCCAGTTTATTATACGACTGGTTAAGGATCACATTCAGTACGTTTCGCATATGAGCCAGAGTATCATAATATTTTTCTGCCTCTTCCTCATCCAGCCCTTCCTCCCCCAGATTCTCTACCATAAATCCAAGGACAGCTTCATCATGTATGGCTTCTTTTATAGTATAGCTATGTAGAAGAGGTCCATACAGCTGTTCTGTGGTTTGAGGCAGATCGCCCTTTTGCTCATATTTATTCTCTTCAAATATAGGAGTACCAGTAAAGCCATACCATAACGAATTGTAAAAGAACCGTTCCAATTCTCGTTTGGTCTGGGGCGTAACAGCGCGGTGACATTCATCCACGATAAAAGCGATCCGCAATGACTTTATCTTGTCATACTCCTTAGTACCTTTCATAAGACGCTTTGTGACCATGATCTGCATCTTCTGTCTGGTAGTGACTATCATCTGACGGTTATCATCCGCCATTCTTTTTACTAGCATGTCCACATATTCCGTATCGTCCACATCTACGGTATCGTTTTCAGCATATGACTGAAAAGCCATTTTTGTCTGCTGATCTAGGTCCTTTCGGTCAATCAAAAATACAGTCTTATCAATAGACGGGATATCCATCAAGAGATTCCTGGTAGCCTTATAGCTTGTCATGGTCTTTCCGCTTCCTGTAGTGTGCCAGATAAAGCCTGATCTGCCCGTTTTTGAGGCCTTACGCATGGCTCCAATAGCATGGATCTGATAAGGGCGAAGGATTAAAAGCTTCTTTTTATCGTTGTCAAGCACAGTGTACTTGGATACCATTTCGTGCGCCTGCGGAATACGAAGCACCTGATCTGCGAAATCTATATAATCACTTACAGGGATATTTTCCTCATCCAACCATCCCGTTAAAAATTTTTGATTAAGTTCAGTATCCCTAGCAGCGGAAAAATACTTCGTATCTACAGCATTGCTGACCACAAACATCTGAACATTTGAAAAAAGACCACGAAATTTTCCTTCGGCAATATACTTTTTGATTTGTCTGTACGCATCCATATAGGAATGCTCTCTGTTTTTAAGTTCTATGTGAATCATGGGGATTCCATTTATCAACAACGTTACGTCAAAACGACGGTCACGGGTTTCATCAGCATCATCCATTTTGAATGCCTGATACTGATTGATCACCTGATAAACACTACTTCCTCCAGCAATATGCTCATTATTCATTACAAGAAGGTGAAGCGTCTCATTTCCTCTCTGAACATGAACATAAACCCTGCCATTTTCTCCAACAAGCCACTTTGCTGCATCATAAAATGAAGCATGCGAAAGGTCATTTTTAATCTTAGCGAACTCAGAGTCAGATAAGGGAATATCATTCAAACGTGCCTTGTTATTCTGTTCTAGAATATATTTAAAGTTTTCCCATAGTTGTTCCTGTGTACGAATATGAGGACAGTATGTCCACTGAGATTCACCACTACAGAGTTTGTCTATAAGCCGTTGTTCAATTAAAGATTCTAATTCAGCCATATTCTTTACTCCTTCGCAGGAAACATATTCTGCAACATATATTTCTTCACTTCTTTAAGTTCATCACACTTACGCTGATGAAGGGTGATAAGGTTGTCGAGTCTCTCCAAAAAGGCAGCAATTTTATCTTGTTCAGCTTTGCTTGGAGCCATAAGACTAAACTCACATAAATTCTTATAGTATAATCTTGTTCTCGTTCCACCAAGCTTTCTTTGAGAGCAAAATTTGGTAAAGTCAGGACTTGAATTTAGATACTGTATAAGGAACGACAAATTGCAATCCTCATTTGCATCAAACACAGGGTATTCCCTACTAACTAAGCCCTTTTCAGCAATTGTATTTATATTAAAATGAAATATATCGTCATCACTCATATGCCGATAAGTACATTTTCCATATGGTACTACACTAAACATAGTCTCTTCATTTTCAGTAGATGTTTTATCTCGAAATTCATTCTGAAACATCAAGCCATTTCTTGATGACGTAAGCAATGGATACCCTGATTGCAAGTTATCATATTCTGACAACTCTATAGTCATATCACCACACTTACGCTGTTCCCAAGCGTCAGTAAATCCTGCAAATCGAATTTCCGGAAAACACTCGCCATTTTTCGGAAACATTTTTTGAAGCATATATTTCTTTAGTGTTTTCGTTTCGTCACACTTACGCTGATGAAGGGTGATAAGGTTGTCGAGGTTCGAAAAAAACTCTCCAATTTTTCTCTGTTCTACATAGTTAGGGAATGCAACGGGTATTATGGAAAGCGTCGGAAACTGAACACGCTGTTTTTCAATCAATGAACCCGTAGCATAGGTTTTGTATAATAAAATTGCCTGAGGACTCTTTAACCATGTATTGATGTAATATGAATCATAGTTTTCTCTTGTTACCATAGTCGTATAATATCCAGATACAGCAACACTTTTAGCCATTCCGTTATAGCCAACAGCCCCTAATGTCATGTTCATAGGATTATATACAATATCGCCTGGACGAACCTCTTTAAAATTATCATCTTTTTTTACAAGGATCTCTCTGTTATATCTTTCTGATTTTGGAGTCAATCCATCCTCTACGGTTAAGCTCCATAATTCAATATTATCATCACTTGGGTTCACAAAATTCTGAGTCTGTTTAAACACCTCACCCAACTTACGCTGTTCCCAATCGTAAGTAAAACCTTTAAATCTGATAATAGGTGTATTAGCCATTTTACACCTCCTTCAACACGTTAATAAAGCCTTCAACAGCTTCTCTTGTATCATCATTCGCAAAGCTTAACTCATTTAACATCGACAGAAGTGCTTCATTCTCGTTTTTAATAGCACACTCTGTGTTTTTCATTTCTTCGTTCAATTTTCTTAAATCTATTTCTTGTTCTTCTTCGCTGGTATCCACATATCTGGGGATATTCAAATTATAGTCATTATTTTTAATGTCCTCAAATGAAGCAAGAAATGCTACCTTATCCATAGATTTTCTATCTCTATACAGTTCAATAACCTTGTTGATATGCTCCTCCCTCATCACATTCTGCTTCTTTTCTTTCTCATATAAGTTTGAAGCATCAATAAAAAGAACATCCCGTCCTTCTCTATGTTTTTTCAAAACGACAATACAGGTGGGGATAGAAGTGTTGTAAAACATATTCGAAGGAAGCCCTATAACAGCGTAGATCGAACCATTTTCCAGCAGTATCTGACGGATGGTTCCTTCAGCAGCGCCGCGGAAGAGCACTCCATGAGGAAGAACTATTGCCATGGTCCCACTCTGTTTAAGATGATAAAATCCGTGAAGCAAAAAGGCATAATCAGCCTTTGATTTAGGAGCCAGTTTTCCACCATAATCCATAAACCGTTCGTCCTGTTTAAAACCTTCTGCCGCAGACCAATTAGCAGAATATGGCGGATTCATGGTAACACAATCAAACTCCGTCTCTTCATCTGTCGGCCAGTCGGCATCCAAAGTGTCACCATTACGCAAATGCTGATTTTCCGGCAAAACCCGATGAAGAAACATATTCATACGTGCCAGATTATATGTCGATGGCATAAGTTCCTGCCCATAAAACTTAATATAGTCCGGTTCCTTGGAATAATTTCTACAGCTAAGAAGAAGAGAACCCGATCCCATACAAGGATCATAAACCTGTAATCCCTTTTTATCCTCCTGTCCGGTCATTGCAATTCTACATAAAATCTGAGCCGGTCCATGAGGAGTGTAAAATTCACCAGCCTTTTTCCCTGTCTCCGAGGCGAACTGGCCAATAAGATACTCATAGGCATTTCCCAAAACATCTCCCTGGGCATGTATTAAATCAGCCCCATCCAAGACCTTTATCACTTCAGCTATGGTTGAACTCTGTTTTTGATCACCTGTTCCCAGCCTATTTGAATACAGATCCACATCTGCAAACAACCCGTTAAACAGTTCATCGGACTCCTGAATACGGTTAAATGCAGCCTGAAGTTTCTCCCGGTTAAAGGAATTATTCTTTGTATCTTTAAGAATGCTCACATATGTCATATCCGGATCAAGAGTATAATGCATTGAATCCTTCAATTCCTGTAACAAATCCGGCGCATCTTCAGAATTCATGACCTCTTCATACTGAGATTGTGCTTCTTCAAGATCATCCGGCATCATATCATTCAGCAGATCATATACCTTTGCTAAATATGAATCTGAAAGATACTTATAAAATATAAGCCCCAGCAAATATGTCTTATATTCATTGGCATCCATCTTTCCACGCAAAACGTCAGCGCCACTCCATAACACCTGTAATAGATCCTTGCTCTCAGTCATCCCAATCCTCCAATATCACATTATCAATTCATTCTCTTAAAGGCCACAAATATGTACTCGCATACATGATAATGATATCACAAACAACATAAAAAAAGAACCTTGTAGGTCACTCGCGATTCTTTAAAGATATATTAAATCATCCTCAAACAAAAACAACCATTCTTTAGATTGTCTATACTAAATATAATCTGGGGATAAACTATTCAGCAATCCCCTTTTTTTGTCTCTCATAAGCAACAAAGTATGTCCAAATTTCAAAAAAATAAAATAAAAATCTCTATAAGCCGCTAAAATACAGGGATAAGCGATTATTTATTTTATTTTTTAGAAAAATGGACAGAGATAAAAATATTGTCCATTTTCTGAATGGTCACACTTTTCTTTATTTTTTTTTGTGACTGGCTTCCGTACGTAGAGCGGTTCAAAATACTGTTGAGGCTCGAATAACACGAAGGGTGATTATTCGATTAAGGCAATTTTCAGAAATCGAGTGACGCCTCGTACCGATTTCAGAAAGGACACTTTAATAATGAACAGCTATAATTATATTTCAGAAGATGGGGGCCTTACTGCAAAGGCTTACAGCGACAACAGGCCCAATGCTATCGTTCCCATTAAATATGATCTTAATCACGACGCGAATTACGAAATCCGCGACAAGGTCAACTACTCCAGTCTCCATACTCCTACTGACCGCTATCCCGCACAAACAACAACAACCGCAAATGCTTTGGGCTATGGTTTTGATAAGCTTCGTGCTTTGCCTGATCTCGAAGTCAATAATCCCTTAGTTCCTATAAGTACACCCTCAAATGCGTCTATCAACAATCCGTCGATGGCATACTTGTCAGACAGGGCAGGACTTAAAAACCTTATAGCAGATATCATAAACAAAGATCCTTCTTGTCATAAACAGATTGCCTCAGGGATTATTGGAAATGAGCTCCATCATGCCAAAGAGGTCGATTCGGCCGAAGTGTCAACCAAAGAATATAAAAACAAGCAAAAAATCAAACAAAGAATTCAGTTGATGACTCCTGAAATATCCATCAACGAAAAGAAGGATGTCATTCTTGGCTGGGGAGATAATGAGCGCATCCTTATGAAGGATTTCAGTGCGATACTTCTTGTTTCATACTATCCTTCTGTACACAGATGCCTGGAAGTCCACGCAAACGGTATTTCGACCAAAATCCCCACCGATAGATTAAAAAGCACAACCCTTACAAAAATATTACTTGAGTCCGGCATTACTCTTGACATTCCCCCTGCATTAAGAAAACCCGTGGAGGACAAACTTTTCTCCTTTATACAAAATATCATGAAAGAAAAGGAACTTAATCAGTACAAAGGGATGTATAAGAAACACAACGATCAGTGGGTTCGTGCTTTTCTACACTCTATTGATGATCCTTTATCTTCTATTGATTTTGAGTCAACAAACAAGCTGGAGATAGCTTCGACAACTACTGGTACAGTTGATAAAACCTATCGGATGATAGCCCTCTTAAAATCCTTAGGAGCAAATTATCCTATTCTTTCTGAGCTGGGTTTTAACCCTGGAGCCATTTTAGTTGTAGTCGATAGCGGTCAACTTGTTTCTCTTCGTGAAGCCTTGGCCATAACACATGAAGTGGCTTTAGCAATTGACACTCACCGAAATAAGATTAAGAAAGCCCTGCTTAGTCATGTATCTGAGGTCATCATGTTTAGCTTTAGGCCCACAATAGAAGCCTATTATAAGAAGCAGCTTGATTATATCGAAGACATCATCAAAACCGGAATGGTAGATGGAACCCCCATCTATTCATTACCTTTGTTTATTTGCGAAGAAACCCCCGAACTCAGTATTAACCCTCCACATAACGTCCTATTTTATAGGATAGCCGGAAGTATTCGTGGGACGAATCCTTCTGTATATGATATCACCTGTGACGATGAAGATCAGACTTTGGTCGCACACAGGATACAAAACATTATCTCATCAATCGATCTCAACAATTCTGAAAAAACGCTTGCGGCAACAGCATGCTACATTTGTAAAGGTTCAGATGACTTGTTCACTAAAGAGTTTGATGAGTATCGTGATCTGATTTACTCTATATCTGAGTATGATGCCAATATGTATAGGTCACAAAAACAGTCCTTGGGAGATGTATTCAAAACAGTTATGCATGATTACATAATAAACCATCCTGTATGCGCCTATCATATTTATGATAAAACCATCCCTCCCATACATACAGTGAAGGACTCATGCATCTTATTCGATGATAACTATCTGTATTTAACCAAGGATCTGTTCAAAAAAATACTGGCTCCTATAACTGAAGTATATGCCACCGGAAAAATTTACTCTAGTCTAATTGAAGAACACATCCTTATTCCTTACGGCGGCAAAAATGACTACCAGACACGCGTGAATCTTAAAACGGGTGAACGTCCCAGAATGTATTGCATCGACAGGGATGCGACCTCAATGGAGGGTTCACTAGACATTTTAGACTATATTGTCTGCAATCCTGAAGAAGGAGGTGACGTATAATGTGTTGTATCCTGGATTTAGGGTCACACGAAGGTTTAACCGTTCGTGTAGATCTGGAGAAAAGCTATAATAAACATTTATTTACGCTTGGATCAAGCGGAACTGGCAAATCAACGGAGAACCAGAAATTGATGTCACAGCTTGCCAACAGCGGCTGTACTATTATGGCCATAAACCGGCACCATGTTCTGGATAAAGACCAGATATACACAGCTATCTCTGAGAACTTTGAGAATTACAGTCGACGAATTAATGTGCCTGATGAAGGAGTCAAATGCAACCTGTTCTCCCCCATTTGTTTCAGTGATGAAACAAATGAGATACCTGTTTCTATGATAAACGGAATCAGTGAAATAATATGCGCCTCATTCCATTTAACCGGTTCTAAACAGTTTTTGACTGTGAAAACTGCAGTTGAGGAAGTATATTATAACGGCTACTATATTAAACATGGACTTTACGCATTAGATCAAGTCCTCAAAACAGGCAGAGGATATGAACGTTTTATAGCTGCAAGAATAAGCGAACTCACAGAATCCGGTATTTTTACGTCAGGAGATCTTGTATTACACCCCGGGAGAATAAATATTTTTGAAATTAGTAACTATACCGACTCGCTACAGTCCGCAATAACACAGATTCTTATGGCTTATATTTGGAGACAAGCCTTGGCGGGAGTATACATAAATGCTCCCATATATCTTTTTCTTGACGAAGTACAAGGGCTTTCATGTACAAGATCATCTATAATAACCAAATTTATCACCGAGGGGCGAAAATTTGGTGTCAACCTGATTCTTGCCACTCAAATGCTTGATCAAGAGTCTTATGCTCAAACGCAAGCACTTCAAAGCGGATTAGTGTTATTTTTCAAGCCTGCACTCGGAAAAGAAGCAGAAATAGCCAGGATGATCAATCCAGAAAAAAAGAAAGAATGGATCAAAACGCTTTCTAATCTCGGCATTGGTGAATTTGTTGCGGTTGGTAATAACCTCTATCTAGAGAATAAAAAAACCAACAAAATCGCAAATGTCAACAAGGCCATAATAGTCAATGGTCATATCGCAGATAAGGTTTCAACCTATTGAAACAAAAAAGCCAGCCATCTTCAAAGATGGCTGGTCTTTTTATTCTCCCCAATACTTGATAGACTCCAAACTCCTCATTGAAGTTCCAAATAATCGCTGCATAATATCTTCCCTGTAATCATACATTTTCAAGATGTAGACATGCTCATCATCCCACTTGTAAATATAATAATTCATTGGAATATATAAAACATGCCACGCAGGATTACAATTCACATTAAAACGCTCACTGACCGGAAGACCTTTTCCTGGGAAAACAGCTAACTCCTCGATTCTATCCACTATTTCACAAAGTGTTTTCTTACCTTTTTTCTCGCCTTGATATTCAATAAGGTTCTCTTTTAACTTATCCAGCCGGTCCATGACCTCATCAGAATATATCACATCCCTCATGACATAATTCCCAATCTCTCACGAAGCTGTGAAGAAGTCACATAAGCTCCTTGAGCTATCGCATCCTCTGCGGCCTGTACCTCCATAACAAATCTCTTCTCAGCGGCTATCCTCTCGGCATCTTTAACCTGGAACACTTCATTTATTATATCTCTCAATCTCGCAAATTCTATATCAGGCATTGTAGATACAAAATCCTGAACATCCGATCTTGTCGTAACCATATCTAACCTCCTCTGATTTAGAAGCAACTATACACAAATATTATACTACAGCTTCCCATTAGTATAAATACTTTATTCAAAATCTCCTGGGCACGAATTCCGTTCACTGTACCGCCCTGTCCGAATGGTCCGTTCAGTCCAAACAGATACCATATATTGATTTTTTAAACCGACAAAGCACTATATCTCGTATGCGAAATATAGTAGTCATAGTAGGATACAAAGTACTCAACCGCATTCTCAGGGAAGAACTCTTTCATCTCTGAATAGAGCTGTCCTGCCAGGGTCTTGTTGTGGGCTATGATCAGCGTGGGCACATTAAGCTGTGCGATGATATTCGCCATGGTAAAAGTCTTACCGGAGCCCGTAACCCCAAGCAAAGTCTGGCATTGGTTGCCCTCCCTGAAGCCTTTAACCAGCTTCTCGATGGCCTGGGGCTGGTCTCCGGTGGGGGCGTATTCGCTGTGTAATTTAAACTTATTTTCGCCTGTGAACACGATAGAAAAGTTCTCCTATTTTCTTTACTTTTTGCATGCTAAAAGTAACGTTAATTATACTTTTTTTCGGGGAAAAAGGCAATAAGAAGCGGCAGGCTTACGCTCTGCCGTTTCATACTAACTGATACTCATCAAGGAGATGATCTTCAATTACAATCCCACCCATTTCGTGCTTCCCTTTGGAAACTTAATCCGTCCGGAAACGACTTTACACTTCCAAAAAACGAGTTCAGATCACTTTCTTTACTTTTTCTTACATCAGAAACAAAAACATCAATCTCTTCTTCTGTCATAGGGTTCTGCGCACCATTCTCACATAATGCCGTAAAGATATCTTTAGGATCCTCCAATGAAAGCTGATTCACCAGATCAACCACTATCGACAACTTATCATCTGACAACATTTTCATTTTTTGTATTGTTGATTGAGGTATATCCATTACTGTTTCCTCCATTTATGATATATACTACGCCTTCCATCAATTCTTTCTTCTTTTTTATGCCAGAATTATATCGCATCTCTTAGTTACCCCAAGCAATCTTCTTATTTACAATAGTACTTCTTCGGATTATCCAGTTTATACTGGATTAGCAGTGTGTCACCCACCTGCAATTCATCCTTTCCATTAACTCTGGGGGTTGATCCTTTATATACAATGCCATCAACCATATACTCAAATATCAGCTTTGCTCTCCACGGCCTAACTGAGTATGGAGGATCCCGACGGATAACCGTGCCCTCAGCAACCCCCTTATAAGTCTTCTGCTTATGAAATTGAAACAGCAACATGGCAATCACCCATAATAGAGCAATGCCAAACAGTATTACGTTTTCCATAGCTTATGGCCCCATCTTTCATACCATTCAATCTTTTTTTGCAGAAAAGCAGACTGTATAGACAAAATATTATATCAAGAATCTACTGATGATTCCATCTCTTTCAGATGCAGGCGTGAAAAAACGGCTCAATCTAAAATTTTATGTGATGGCTGATTCCTGACATAGGGCTTCCTGCTCATATCCATAATCTTCAGGAAGAAGTATTCATCATCAGGATAGCCGTATCCGTGCCTGCGTAAGATCTTGATTTTTTGATTGATACCCTCGATCTTACCGGCAGATATTTTATAAGCTGCATGAGCTATGATTCCCGTAAAATGGGTATCTAATAGCTTTCCAAACCAAAGCAGATGTTTGTTTCTGGTGGCCTTACAAATGTCCATTATACCGCTGATAGCATCCGACATCTGGACTTCGTCTGTCATGGCATACGCAGCTGATAGTTTTTACGCTCTGCCGTTTCATACTAACTGATACTTATCATATAACACTCTTAAATTATGCAAACAGATCATCCATCGTGATCACATTATCAAAGCTCCATCTGTATTCATTTTTCTTAATACCAAATGTAGTGATCAATGTGCTGTGAACCGCACTCTTTTTAGGGATCATTTCATTGAGCAGATTCTTTCTGTGACGTAATACAGAATCATATCATCAAATATCCTTTCAATTATCTATATTGTTTTAACGTCAATACACAGCCGCGTAGTTATTCTGAATCCATTATAATCGTGCGATAAATAGCCGTCAATTAATATTTTCTGTTTTCGCGGCTAATTATCGTAATGTTTTATCGCTATATTGAGCCGATTGCGGCAGAGCCACTCTGTCTTCATTAGATACCAATGTTCTCATACCTTACTCCCTACTATGGCAAATTCAAACTTTGTCTTCTTTACAAGCTTCTTTGTCATCTTCCAGGATTTATCCTTCCAGGCCGCGCCTTTAAGGGTAACTGTGAAACAGGCGGTTCCGGCCTTCTTATTCTTTTTAAAAGCCAGTTTGTATTTGGTATTATCGATCACTTCATCAGTGGCTTTATTTATCACCACCACATGTACATCCTTTGTGAGCTTCCCGCTGTTTTTCGGGTTGTCTGCATTGACATGCTTCTTTCCGTCAAAGGGTACTGACTTCGTATATATCACTTCCAGTTCCTTCCCCTCTTCGCCCACGAT
>Ga0247608_10003982_pt1 | contig 16828 bp, 14 predicted proteins | sample 176DNAGHGlowgp2_FD_193490 | JGI IMG/M metagenome (GOLD analysis project Ga0247608, IMG submission 193490) | Sheep rumen microbial communities from Palmerston North, Manawatu-Wanganui, New Zealand - 1766 DNA GHGlow gp2 | ecosystem: Host-associated > Mammals > Digestive system > Stomach > Rumen ... | reverse complement strand
AAGCTGGAGATTCCGGGAATACCGACGCCCTCATCAAATCCTATACCGACAACGGTGGAAACAACCGCTACCTCGAAGAACTCTACTTCCAATTCGGGCGCTATCTACTTATCTCCTGCTCAAGGACTGAGGGCATACCAGCCAATCTGCAAGGGCTCTGGACACCCCACCTCTGGTCGCCCTGGCGAGGGAACTACACGGTGAATATCAATCTTGAAGAGAACTACTGGCCTGCCTTTGTGGCGAACCTCGCAGAGATGGCTCAGCCACTCGACGGCTTCATCCAGTCCCTCGCAGCCAACGGTGTCTATACGGCCAGAAACTACTACGGCATCGACGAAGGTTGGTGCTCGAGCCATAACTCAGACATCTGGGCGATGACCAACCCCGTAGGCGAGAAGAATGAGAGTCCGATGTGGGCCAACTGGAACATGGGTGGTGCGTGGCTCGTGAACACCCTCTGGGAGCGCTATCAGTTCACGCAAGACAAGACGTATCTGCAGAGGGTGGCCTATCCGCTAATGAAGGGCGCAGCACGTTTCTGCCTGCGCTGGCTCATCGACAACCCCAAGCAGCCTGGCACACTGATCACAGCCCCCAGCACCTCACCAGAGAATGAATACATCACAGACAAGGGCTACCACGGTGTCACCTGTTATGGAGGCACTGCCGACCTCGCCATCATCCGCGAGCTCTTCATCAACACCATAGCGGCTGGCAAAGTCTTAGGCGAGAGAAACAAGGACATCGAGAAAGCGCTTGCCCATCTGCACCCCTATACCATCGGACACTTGGGAGACCTGAACGAATGGTACTACGACTGGGACGACAGAGACTTCAAGCACCGTCACCAGAGCCATCTCATCGGCCTCTACCCTGGCAGCCATCTCACTGATGCCACCCTGCAGAAGGCTGCAGAGCGCACCCTAGAGATCAAAGGCGACGAGACGACAGGCTGGAGCACAGGCTGGCGCATCAACCTCTGGGCACGACTGAAGAAAGGGGAGAAAGCCCATCAGATATACCGTAAGCTGCTCACAGCCGTCGCACCCGAGAAGAGCAGGTATCCCAACTACAGTCGAGGAGGTGGCACATACCCCAACCTCTTCGATGCCCATCCGCCTTTCCAGATCGACGGCAACTTCGGAGGCACGGCTGGTGTCTGTGAGATGTTGATGCAATCTTCAATGGCCAGTGGGCAATGTTCAATAGAACTGCTGCCTGCATTGCCTGAGGCTTGGAAGGATGGTAAAGTGAGTGGGCTATGTGCACGAGGTGGCTATGAGGTGTCGTTTGAATGGAAGGGAGGCTATGTGCGCGACTGTAGCATCAAGGCCCGCAAGAGTGGTACCGTCACCTTAATATATAATGGCCAGCAGAAGACGTTCAAGCTCAAGGCTGGTCAGACGATGCCAGTAAAAACCTGGTGAACACTATAGATACCCTTGCGTCTTCAGTTCCTTGACGGTATTGAGCAATTCGTCATACCATTCGTCGCCAAAGCGACGGATCAATGGTTCGCGCAGAAACTGGTAGAGGGGGGTGTTTTCCTGTTCGCCCTTAACTACAGCCATCTTGCAGACCTCCCAACGATTGTAGTTCAGTCCTATGAGGTCATTTCCCAACTGCTTCACGCGGATGGGATACAATGCACAGCTGACGGGCTTGCAGAAGCGCGTCTTCCCTGCCCTGAAAGCCTTCTCCAAAGCACAGAGGCAGCAATTGTCGATGTTTACAGTAGACGGTAAACTATCGTAATAGGTAAAAACACAATCCTTTCCACGGACGATGCTCGTCACGAGGTCGCCCTCCTGATCGGTATAGGCCACACCCTGTTTGTCGATAACGCTCTGAGCTGAAGCCGAGAGGTCACCCCAGACTGCATCGAGACAATCCTCAATTTCCGCGATTTCATCGAGGGTGACGGGAGCCCCGGCATCACCCTCCACACAACACTGGCCCTTGCAAGCACTAAGGTCACAACAGAACTTCTCCGTCAGGATATCTGACGAGAGCAGCACATCGCCGACTTGAATGATGGGAGGTAATTGAGACATATTTATTTTTTGTTTATCGTTTTTTTGTTTATAGTTTAAAGTTTATAGTTTATAGATGATTACTTCTATAGGCAGTATAATCTGAATGGCTTGCTAGGTTATCAACTATCAACTATAAATTTAAACTATAAACAATAAAAAACTACCATAAAATCGGCGTCATACCGTTTTGTTCGAGATAGGCGTTACACTTTGAGAACTGGTGCTGGCCGAACCAACCACCACGGTTAGCGCTGAGGGGTGAGGGATGGACAGACTCGAGCACAAGGTTCTTCTGCTTGTCGATCATGTAGGACTTCCCACGGGCATAGCCACCCCAGAGCATATAGACCAGATGGTCGCGATGGGTGGCGAGTGCCTGGATGGCTGCATCGGTGAACTTCTGCCAGCCCAGCGTGGAGTGGCTGTTAGCCTGATGGGCTCTCACCGTCAGCGAGGCGTTGAGCAGTAGCACACCCTGCTCAGCCCAGCGCGTCAGATTCCCAGAAATGGGAATAGGCGTTCCGAGGTCTGCCTGTATCTCCTTGAAGATGTTCTGCAACGACGGGGGGAACTGTATCCCGTCCTGTACGGAGAAACTCAGTCCATGGGCCTGTCCAGGCTCGTGGTAGGGATCCTGCCCGATGATGACCACCTTCACCTTGTCGAAGGGACAGAGGTTGAAGGCATTGAATATCAGTCTGGCAGGTGGATAGCATGTCGTCTGCGTATATTCCTGTCGCACGGCCGTCGTCAGCTGTGCGAAATAAGGCTTCTCAAACTCTGCGCCAAGCTGCGCCTTCCACGATTCTTCTATCCTTACGTCCATAAACCGTCACTTTTCCGTCTTCAGTCTGGCCACGGCATACTCTGACTGGCTTCCGATACGGAACTTGCCACCCCAGATGCCGATGCCCGACGATACATAATAGCGGGTGTCCCCACGCTGGTGAGATCCCCAGGAACACTCATAGATGGCATCCGTGATCCAAGAGATAGGCCACACCTGTCCCCGATGGGTATGTCCGCTCAGCTGGAAGTCTATGCCTGCCTCCTCTGCCTTTTCGAGGTTGTAGGGCTGATGGTCGAGGAGGATCACGTAAGGATCCCTAACCTGTCCGTCAACTTGCCTGCGCGTCTCCTTCACCAAAGTTTCAAGTTCCTTGCGATGGCGGTTGGTACGGTCATCACGTCCTACGATGACAAGCGAGCTGTCTACTACAGCTGCAGAGTCGCACAGCAGCCGGATGCCTGCATCCTGATAGAACTGTCGTGCCAGAGGTGTCCTGCTGAAATACTCATGATTGCCCAGACAGGCATAGACGGGAGCCTTCAGGCGACGGAACTCCTCTGCCATGTTCTCCTCCAGCAGCGGGCGCATGCTCATGTCGATGATGTCTCCGGCAATGAGCACCAGGTCAGGCTGTTCGGCATTGATCATGTCAATCCAACTGGCTAGGTCGCGGCGAGTGTTATGATAGCCGATATGGAAGTCGCTGGCCATGACGATGGTATAGTCCTTGGCCAGCGCCTTCGTTGTCGACAGTTCCAAAGGCACACGCACCTTGTTCTTATAATGGATATTGCCATACAGGAACACCGCTACCATCAGACAGAGTACGACCAGCGACGTCACCCCGTTATGGCAGAGCCAGGAACGTGGCACGAGATGCACCAACCTTCCAAGATCGAGCACCAGGAAGAGGATGACAAGGTAGAGCAGCACGAAGATGGTCGATGTGCCGACTTCGTAGGATGCTCTCGCCAAAGGCAGAGGCATTCCCTCCAGAAAGCCTCTGAAGTTGACGAAGAGCAGTAGGAAACAGGCGATGCCAACGAGGATGATCAACAATTTCCAGACCTTCGCCAAGGGCAAAAGTGTCCACACATGCCAACTGACGTAGGCAATGCCAAGCAAAGGCAGGACCATGAGAAGTAACATCCACATATATTTCATCTATCTATACACGTCGGCGATGTCGTGCCACTCTAAAGCCGTAAACCGCACTTGCCTTACTGGTTATCAGAGATCAGGTTCTCACCCGTCATGTCCGAAGGCTGCTCCAATCCCATGATGTGCAGGATGGAGGGAGCCACATCGGCCAGACGGCCGTCCTTAACGGTAGCCGAGTTGTTGTTCGTGACATAGATGAACGGCACGGGGTTCAGCGAGTGAGCGGTATTGGGTGTTCCGTCGGGGTTGATGGCATTGTCGGCATTACCGTGGTCGGCGATGATGATGGCCTCGTAGTCGTTGGCCTTGGCAGCCTCGATCACCTCACGAACACAGTTGTCGACGGCCCACACGGCCTTGGCAATAGCGTTGTAGACGCCCGTATGGCCTACCATGTCGCCATTGGCGAAGTTCACCACGATGAAGTCGTACTCCTGGGTGTTGATGGCTCCGACGAGCTTGTCTTTCACCTCGTAGGCACTCATCTCGGGCTTCAGGTCGTAGGTAGCCACCTTCGGCGAGGGAACCAGGATACGGTCCTCACCCTCGTAGGGTGCCTCGCGTCCACCATTGAAGAAGAACGTTACGTGAGCGTATTTCTCGGTCTCAGCCGTGTGCAGCTGTTTCTTACCCTGCTTCGAGAGGTACTCGCCTAAGGTGTCCTCCACGTTCTCCTTCGGGAAGAGGATGTGCACACCCTTGAAATTGGCATCGTACGGAGTCATGCAGTAGTACTGCAGTCCTGGGATGGTCTTCATACCCTGCTCGGGCATATCCTCCTGTGTCAGGGCGATGGTCATCTCCTTGGCACGGTCGTTACGGAAGTTGATGAAGATGACGACGTCACCCTCCTCGATACAACCGTTGACGCTGGCATTGTGGATAGGCTTGATGAACTCGTCGGTCACGCCCTCGTCGTACGACTCCTGCATGGCCTGCACCATATCGGTGGCCTGCTTGCCCACTCCGTTCACGATCAGGTCGTAGCCCTCCTTCACGCGCTCCCAGCGCTTGTCGCGGTCCATGGCATAGAAGCGGCCCACGATAGAGGCGATGGCGGCATCGTTGGCAGAGCAGACATCGCTGACCTGCTGGATGAAGCCCTTACCTGAGCGGGGGTCAGTATCGCGGCCGTCCATGTAGCAGTGCACGAACACTTGGTTCTTCAGGCCGTAGGCCTTACCTATCTCAATGAGCTTGAACAGGTGGTCGAGGCTTGAGTGTACGCCACCGTCAGAAGTCAGACCCATCAAGTGCAGCTTCTTGTTGTTCTCCTTAGCATAGGTGTAAGCAGCCTTCACCTGCGGGTTCTCCATGATTGAGCCATCCTTGCAGGCGCGGTTGATCTTGACAAGATCCTGATACACGATGCGACCTGCACCGATATTGAGGTGACCCACCTCAGAGTTACCCATCTGTCCGTCGGGCAAACCAACGTCCTCGCCGCTGGCCATGAGCTGTGAGTGAGCCGAAGTCGCAGTCAACAAATCGAGATAGGGTGTCGGCGTATTGAAAATCACGTCACCCTTACCATGCTTACCGATTCCCCATCCGTCGAGAATCATCAAAAGTGCTTTCTTTGCCATAATCTTATTACTTTTAAACGTACGTTTCTAAATTGCGGTGCAAAGATACAAAATTTATTTGAACTGAGGGGATAGTGGCGGGGAGTTTATGATAAAAAAGGTGAAAACTCCGTCGTCATGTGCATACAGCTCATAGGAAAGTACTATCTTTGCAACGTCAATATAACAAAAAACAAGATGAAACGTATCGCATTATCTCTTGTCGCACTGGTCGTTGCATTGACGGCGGCGGCACAACTGGAAGTCAAGGAACTGAAACTCGCCAACGGCATGACCGTATGGCTGAACGAGGACCACTCGCAACCCAAGATCTTCGGAGCCGTCGTGGTGAAGGCGGGCGCCAAGGACTGTCCCAACACGGGCATCGCCCACTACTTCGAGCACATCATGTTCAAGGGTACCGACCGCATAGGAACCACAGACTACGCTGCCGAGAAGCCCTGGCTCGACAGCATCTCGGCACAGTACGACCTGCTCTCGCAGACCAGAGACGAGGCCGTGCGCAGCCGTATCCAGCAGCACATCAACGAGTTGAGCCTGAAGGCGGCCGACTACATGATCCCCAACGAGTTCAACCGGCTCGTCTCGAAATACGGCGGCAGCGAACTGAATGCCGGCACAAGCTACGACCTCACCTTCTATCACAACACCTTCATGCCGCAGTTCATCGAGCAGTGGTGCTGGCTGAACTCCGAGCGCCTGATGAAGCCCGTGTTCCGGGGGTTCCAGGGCGAACTGGAGAACGTCTACGAAGAGAAGAACCGCGCGGCCGACAATATGGCGGGCAACCTTCAGGAGAAGCTGTTCGGCGCCGTCTTCAAGACACGGCCCTACGCCTACCCCATCCTCGGCTCGACGGAGAACCTGAAGAACCCCAGACTATCCGACATGGCCGAGTTCTACAAGAAATACTACGTGGCCTCGAACATGTGCCTCATCCTCTGCGGCGACATCACGCCCGATGCACAGCTGACGGCTCTGCTCGAACAGACCTTCGGGCGCGTACAGACCGGCCCCGTGCCTGAACGCGGATACAGTCCCATGCCCGACATCAACGCCGGGGAGAAATACGAGATCAAGCTACCCATCCCCCTTATTGGCATAGAGGCTTGGATCTTCAAGGCTCCCACCGAGTACGAGTCCGACGCCAGTGCCCTCGACCTGGCCAATAAGATCTTGTCGAACGGCAAGGCCGGACTGCTCGACTCGCTGATGAACGAGCACAAGATCCAGATGACAGCCGCCCTCAGCGTAGGCTTAGACGACGCCGCAGGCTCGGGCATCGCCATCATCCCCAAACTCTTAGGCAAGATGAAGACCGCCGAGGAGCGCGTGGCAGAACAGCTGCAGAAAGTGATGGACGGACAGTTCAGCGACGAGCAGATGGAGACCCTGAAGAACGAGATGGTGCTAGAGGCCCAGCAGGAGCTCGAGACCATCAGCGAGCGCGCCCAGAAGCTGGTGATGATCTTCTCCAAGGGCAAGAAGTGGCAGGACGTGCTCGACCGCATCGACGGCATCCGCCGGCTGACGAAGGCCGATGTCGTGGCGGCCGCCAAGAAGTACTACAGCGCCAACCACATCACCGTCGCGAAGAAATACGGCACGCCCGACAAGGAGACCGTGAAGCAGCCCGGCTACAAGCCTGTCTCGCCCAAGAACCTGGACGCCAAGTCGGCCTTCGCCCGGCAGCTCGAGCAGATTCCCATGAAGCAGGCCGATGTAAAGACCGTGGACTTTGAGAACGACGTGACGGTGCAGAAGCTGAGCGACCACGCCACCCTCTACTATAAGGAGAATCCCGTCAACGACATCTTCACCTTCACCCTGCGCTACCAGGACGGAACGCTCCACACCCCGAAGCTCGCGCAGCTGGCATCCTACCTCTCACAGTTAGGTACCGACTCGCTGAAGAAGCAGCAGCTCGAGAGCGCCTGGCAGCGCATCAGCACCACCATGGAGGTGGCAGAGGGCGACGAACGCTTCAGCTTCAACCTCACAGGCCCCGGCCATCAGCTGAAGCCCGCCCTGCAGCTGCTGGCACACTTCCTGCGTGCCGCCAAGGGCGACAAGGACGCCCTCGACGAGATCAAGGACGAGAACAAGGTCGACCACAAGAGCTTCGGCAAGCAGAAAGACGGCGTGCTGAAGCCCGTACTCTTCAAGGTGGTCTACGGCGAGAAGTCTGAGTTCCTCCACCAGCTGTCGAAGAAGGAGATCAAGGCCCTGAAGGACGAGGAACTGATGGAGGTGTTCCGCGAGCTGCAGCAGTACGACTGCGAGCTGTTCTTCTGCGGGCGCCAGTCGCTGGCCGATGTCGCCGCCGTCGCTCAGGCATCGCTGCCGCTCAGCCAGTGCAGCCGCGGCAAGGCCGACACCTTCCGCCCGCTGCAGCAGTACCAGGAGCCGACGGTATTCTTCTACAACGTGCCCAAGTCGCGCCAGAACTATGTCGTGAGCTACGACGGTCTCGGTACTCTGCCGACCCTCGAAGAGCGCGTCAGGCTGATGCTGTGGGATGAGTACTTTGGCGGCGGCATGTCGTCGGTATTGTTCCAAAACGTGCGCGAATTCCGCTCCTTGGCCTACTCCACCTCCGGCCAGCGCATCACCACCAGCCTCGCACAGCACCCCCAGGAGCCTCAGGGATATATCACCGCCACGGGCACGCAAGCCGACAAGACGATGGAGGCCATTGCCACCATCGACTCGCTGCTGCGCCAGATGCCCATGAAGGAAAATAATCTGGATGCCGCCAGGCAGACTGTGCTCAGCGACATCCAGAATGGCTATCCGACATTCCGCGGCATTGCGAAGTATGTGGCCAACCAGCGGGGCTTGGGCTACACCAGCGACCCGCATGCCGATGTGGCAAGAATCGCGCCGGGCGTCAGCGCTCAGGACATTGTGCAGTTCCACTGGCAGCATGTCGCCGGCAACAAGAACCGTGTCTGGGTCGTCATCGGCGACAAGAAGCTCACCGACATGAAGGCCCTCGCCCGCTACGGAAAGATCGTCGAACTAAAGAAGGAAGACGTCTACAGATGACCGTCAACCTCCCGGGGTCATTCGGGGAAGGTGAAGTCCACCTTCTCCACACCCGGGCCGTAGATGGTACGGAAATCATCGCGCATCGAGATGACATTGTAGCCCGAGGCGCGCCACTGCTCGCCCAGCTTGAGGGCCTTCTCGCGGTTGGCGTGGTCACGCATGTCGTCGTCGGCAATGAGCATGAACACGGCATGGCTCAGCGGACTGCTCAGGCAGTAGTTGTGCATCGAGCAGTCGCCGCTGCTGTTGCCGAACGACAGCACAGGCACCTTGCCTATCTCCTGCGTGATCTGCAGCACCTTGTTCGTCTTCAGGTTCTTGATCAGCAGGCTGTCGGTGCGAATTAACTTCTCGTCGCTGGCCATGGTGTAGTTCACACCTTGCACCTTGCCCTGACCGCTCACCTCAAGCATCACGTCCATTCCGATCACCCTGTTGCGGGGAATGCCGATGGCGTCGACCAGGGCGCGGCAGAGAAAGCGGTCAGAGCCTGAGACAACGTAATAGGTGAACCCGTGGTCCTTCAGATAGTCGAACACCTCGAGCATGGGCTTGTAGAAGCTCTGGCCGTAGGTCATGCCTGTGAATCCGTTGGCCGGCAGGGCGGCGTAGGCCTTCACGTAGGCATCGAACTCGGCGATGGTCATCCCGGCGTATGCTTTGGCGGCAGCCCGGGCGTGCTTCATATCGAATTGTGCGGGAAGGGCCTTGCCCGTGCGCACGAAGTCCCTGATGTCCTGAGCCGCCTCGCGCACGTCCTCGGGCGCCTTGTCGCGGTAGGAGGGATCGTCGAGTACGCGGTATTCGAGCATGTTGTACTCGAAGTAGGTGGGATAGAGCTCACCGACGAACGTACCGTCCATGTCGAACGTGGCGATACGGTCTTCCTCGTTGATGAAGCGAGGCGACTGCGGGTCGGTCACGTCCTCCACATAAGTCTTCAGGGCCGTCAGCGCCTCACAATTGTTCCACGACTGGAAATAGTTCTTCGGAGCCGGTTTCGGGGTTACCACCGGGTTGTCGTCATCGCCGCCGCACGATGTCAGCATGCTTGCGCCGCAGAAAATGGTAAGGATGGCGGCGAGCATCCATAATCTTGTCTGTTTCATTTACCTTAACTTAATATGAGCGTACAAAACTACTAATAATCATCGACACGCCCAAGGATTTTTGTAAAATTAACAATTCGCGGGAGTGAGGAGCGTGGAGTGAGATTAGTGTTAGTGCAGAATAACGGATAAATCTGCAGCGGAATAGTTTGTACTATAAAATTAGTTTGGTGCCGGCCTTGCCCAGCACCAAACTAATTTAGTTTTTGCTCGGGAGAGCTCAAGCAAGCTTGGCTCTGCTCTCGCTTATTCGCCTATTTGACGCTGCGCGTCGAGTAGGCTCACGCTCAACAGAGCTCAAGCAGTGCTTGGCTCTGTTTTCGCTTACTCGCCTACTTCCAAGGATTGTCGTAGCCGACAGGACCGTTCTCGAACTTCTGGCACACGATCTCAATCTGCTCGAAGTGCTGCTGGCCGTCTTCCCACTTCTCAACATAGTTGATGCAGTAGCAGTTCGTACCCTTGAGCTCCTTCATGGCTGCGCCGTCGACCGTGTTCACAAACTTCACAGAGAAGTTCTTCGGGCTCGTCGGGTCGAGCATCCAGGCGATCAGCTCGTTGTTGCCGTCGTTCATCGCCTTCACGCGGATGCTCACCTTGCCGCCGCGGGGGATACCGGCGATCTGACCCTCTGTATCTGTTGCCTGATCGAACTTGTAGTCTACCATCATTACTTCTCTCTCTGCGAATCCGTCTATTGCCAGGACTACTGGTGTTACATTCTCTGCCATAATATTTTTCTCCTATTCTTTAATTATTCAACTTAATTCTTTTTACTCTCTTTGATTCTCTTAACTAATCATCTGTAAATTGTAAACCGTAAACTGTAAACCGTAAACTCTTTAAGCCCAGTCGTTCTCGTACTTCACGTTGCCGAACTCGATCTGCTTGCAGGTGATGGTGATCTCCTCGAAGTGACCCATCTTGTCCTCCCACTTCTCCTCGAAGTTCACGCAGTAGCCGTTGGTGAACTTGATCGACTTCATCTCCTTGTTGGTCTTCGTCTCCAAGAACTTGATCTCGCCGTTCTTCGGAAGGCTGCGCTCTGTCATCCAGGCCAGCAGGTCGGGGGTGCCGTCGTTGAGGGCCTTCACGCGGACTGTGATCTTGCCGCCGCGGGGGATACCGGCCATCTGCCCTTCTACGTCTGTTGCCTGATTGAACTCGTAAGTCACCATCAGTACCTCTCTCTCTTTGTAACCGTCAATGGTCATTGAAACTGGAGTCTTTGCCATAATTTTTGTTCCTTTCTTTAATTTAAATTGTTAATATTAAAATGTTTAATTATAAGTTCTCTTGTCTCGTCGCTCAGACGTCGTTTGTTCTGTTCGACGATGCAAAGTTACGACGGCTTTGCTCCCATTCCAAACTTTTTCTTTCTTTTTTTCTCAAAAGCAATGGACAAGGAGCTTGGCTTTGGACAAAACACGAAGAAGGCCCCCGATTTGTGTCCAAAGGAGGGTCTTCTTCAAGCGATTTCGTCCACCAAATCTTTATTCTCCGAAGTCCAGGCTCAGCTGACCGTCGCCAAGGAGATTATAACTTTTGCGATGATAGGGCGTGATGCCATACTGCTTGATAGCCTCACGATGCTTTTTGGTGGGATAGCCCTTATTAGAAAGCCAGTCATACTGGGGGTATTCCTCAGCCAGACGGTTCATGTAGTCGTCGCGGTAGGTCTTAGCCAGGATCGACGCGGCAGCAATAGACAGGTATTTGCCGTCGCCCTTGACGATGGTGGTGTGGGGGATTTGGATCTTGTTGACAGTTGACGGTTTACTGTTTACAGTTGATTTGCTGGCAAGCCCTTCTGTAGCCGCGGAGTAATCATCTGTAAACAGTAAACCGTCAACTGTAAACTCAAAATAGGGCTTAAAGCGGTTGCCGTCGACGATGATGGCCTCAGGGCGTACCTTAAGCTGATCCAGAGCCCGGTGCATGGCGAGTATCGAGGCGTTGAGGATATTGATCTTGTCGATCTCCTCGGGCGTGACGATGCCCACAGCCCAGGCCACGGCATCGCGCTCAATGATCTCACGGAGGGCGTAGCGGCGCTTCTCCGTCAGCTGCTTGGAGTCGTTGAGCAGTTCATTCTGGTAGTCGTCAGGAAGAATGACGGCTGCCGCATAGACACTACCTGCCAGACAGCCGCGCCCTGCCTCGTCGCAACCTGCCTCAACCTTGCCTTCATAATAATGGCTTGCCAGCATATCATCTATAAACTATAAACCATCAACTATAAACTGAATAAATCAGAACATCTGGGCTACGCGACGGATACCTGCCACGAGGGTGTCAATCTCTTCCTTGGTGTTATAAAGGGCGAAGGAGGCTCTGACCGTGCCGGAGATACCCAGACGGTCCATCAGCGGCTGAGCACAATGATGACCCGTGCGGACGGCAATGCCCAGACGGTCAAGAAGCGTGCCCATATCCAGGTGGTGGATGTCGCCGACATTAAAAGAGACGACGGCGTCTTTGGCCGTTGCCTGTGAAGGGCCGTAGATCTTCATGCCGTCAATGGTCATCAACTGCTCCATGCAGTAGCGGGTGAGTTCCTGCTCATGCTGGCTGATGACTTCGAAGCCGATGGAGCCGATGTATTCGATGGCCGTGGCGAGGCCATGGGTAGCCACGAAGTCGGGCGTGCCAGCCTCGAACTTGAAGGGCAGGCGCTCGAAGGTGGTCTTCTCCCATGTCACCTTGTCGATCATCTCTCCCCCACCCTGATACGGCGGCAGCTTCTCCAACCACTTCTCCTTGCCATAGAGCACACCGATGCCCGTAGGGCCGTACATCTTATGCCCGCTGAAGGCGAAGAAGTCACAGTCCATCGCCTGGACATCCACCGCAAAGTGAGGCGCACTCTGCGCACCGTCAACCAGAACAGGGATCCCTTGAGCGTGAGCGGTCTTGATGATCTGCTCCACGGGGTTGACCGTTCCCAAGACATTGCTGACATGGGCTACGCACACCAATTTGGTACGCGCCGAAAGCAGTGTATCGAGAGCGGAGAACTGGAGCTGCCCGTCATCGGTGATGGGGAGGTGCCTGACCACGATGCCACGCTTCATGGCCTGCAACTGCCAGGGCACGATATTGGAATGGTGTTCCATCTCGGTGACAATCACCTCGTCGCCTGCCTGCATCTGCGACTCACAGAACGAACTGGCCACCAGATTGATGGCCTCAGTCGTGCCACGGGTAAAGACGATCTCCTCTGTCTTCGCGGCATTAATAAATCGGCGCACCGTCTCACGGGCCGCCTCGTGAAGATCCGTCGCCTGCTGCGAGAGATAATGCACGCCACGATGCACATTGGCATTCACATTCAGATACTCGTTGCGCATGGCGTCAAGCACGCACAGGGGTTTCTGGGTGGTGGCGGCATTGTCGAGATAGACCAGCGGCTTGCCATACACCTCGCGCGACAGAATGGGGAAGTCCTCGCGAACCTTTATAATATTATATGTTTCCATTTGGGATGCAAAGGTACAATCTTTTTCCACGATGACGGGCCACCATCATGTTATAAATGGTTAAATACCACCAATTACGGATGCAGCGTGAAGCCAAAGGCCAGATAGGCTTTCTGGGAGCACGGATTAGCCATGACCTGCCCGAATACGGGAATCGAGAATGTGTCTGTCACCCTGATTTCCTTCTCTGCCCGTAACGACAGGTTAGTCACAGCGAAGCCCGTAGTGTCGTAAAAGGCTGTAGCGAAGGGCACGACACCGGCTGTAGCCTTCCAATCGACGGTGGCAAGCTTGAACGGGACGCTGGCCTCCGCATAACTGCTATAGGCCCGATTGCCGCTCTTGTTCAGCCCGTCGTTGCCGGCGAAATTGGTGTACCACTGTACTGAGGCCACCCCAAAGTCATAACCTATATTAGCCTCAAAGACATGGTTAGTGCCGTGGGCATCGTACTTGAAGTAGCGGTTCTCAGGATCAGGACCAGAGTCAAACCAGTAGTCAGTCACGCCGATGTTCAGACCCCCGAGGGTATAGGCCAGCGTCAGGTCGAACTCCTTGGTATCACTCGAGTTGCTCAAGCCAACATTGCCCCAGGCCGTCAGCGACAGTCCCTTGTATCCTACGCCGAGCACCGGCTGCAGCGACACGTCGCCCAGGTCCAAGCCACGCCAGACGTAATTGGTTACAAGATCACAGCCTATCGTCGTCTCAACCCGACTATGCTCGCCCTCCTGCAACACTTCCGGCTCACGATTCTGTGCGAGGGTTGCCACACTCACGGCCAGACCCAGTGCTAATAGTACGCCCCTTCTCATGCCTAATAGCCTAAACTCTCACCTACCAAAACGACCACGTGGCGACCCTTAGGCGAATTCCTGAGGAAGTGTACATAGTTGCAGATGGACTCCGGCGAATTGCAATTGTGGCACACGCCATCGGTCTGGCAGGGGGTCTTGATGTCAAATCGGGCTGCATTGACCGGCGATGCCGTCCCTCTCACCCTCGAGAGAGCCGCCTCTACGTCCTGGGCCACCTTGTTCAGGCCGATCACGAAGATCACCTTCTTCGGACCCCAGGTGATAGCCGCCACACGGTTGCCGTTACCATCGATGTTCACGATGACACCATCCTCGGAGATGGCATTGGCACTGGTGAGGTAAACGTCAGCCGAGAAAGCCCGGAGATACATGGCCTGCTTCTCCTCGGGAGTCTCCACGAGGTCGCGGTCGAGCACTTCCAGAGTGCCGCGTTCCCTGAGAAGATCGGGAATCTGAAGGTCTCTCACGGTCATTGTGCCGCCCCAGGTCACACTGCTTCCGTCCTCGATGAGTTCGGATACTTTTTGCCTCGCCTCCTCTGCCGTCGCGCAATAGAACCCTTCGATATGGCGGCGCTGCAGGTTCTTGATAATCGTCTTGGCCAGACGCTCGTTTCTTTGCTCTTGTGGTGTCATATTGGTCTGTTTTATTCGTTTGTCTCTATTTGCACGCCCTCAGTTCCAGGCACGGATAAGCTGGCCGTCGAAGGCTGCCTGGTAGCGATAGAGCTGCTTACCGCCATGATCGCTGACGACTGTGCCGTTGTTCACGTCGTAAGTACGGCCGCACTTGGCGCAGTTGAGCTGCTGACCGTTGTTCTGCCACGAAAGGGGATAGCGGGTGCCGCCAAACTGGTTGAGACAGTTGGAGCACTGACCCTCGTAGGCGATAAGTACATTGTCGTAGCTGCTGGTGCCGATGATGATGCAGTTGCCAGCTCCGAGCACACAACGCTGCTGCTTCTCTCGTTCGGTGCTGAGGAGGACGTCCTCTATGGCTCCGTCGTAGTTGCGGGTGGTCTTCAGGTGGCGGGCACCGTTCTTCACGTCGGCCTCAATCTTACAGAAGTGCCCAGGATTGCCGAGGATGGCAGTCAGCTGACAAGGCTGCGGGTGGAGCTGTGTGTCGAAGATGAAGTAGCACTGGTACTCGCGGTAGATGGCGTCTTCACTGTTACAGGCTGATAGAGACAGAAGAACAAGTAAAGACATGATGGCATACGAACATTTTCTTAAAGACACAATAACATAAGAACAGATACTATTTCCAAGGATTATCATGACCACCAATACGTTAATTAGTTAATATGTCTTTATTCGCATGCCATTAAGTCTAAAACAGTTACTCCGTCTCTCCGAGAAGGGCGGCTTCGGCCTTGGTCATGCGCTCGAAGTGGAAGCCGTCGAGGGTCTGCTGCATGAGGGCCTGTATCTGCGGGTTGCAGAGGTTGCCGATGGAGCCCTCGTGAGTGTGATGGATGTCGTGGCTGGCTCGGAAGGTGCCTGCCTCGATATCGAGTCCCACCTTCTTATAGGCATCGCGGAAGGGCATGCCGTTGGCCGCCAGGCGATTGACCTCTTCGACAGAGAACATCGGGTCATACATCGGATTGTCGAGGATATGCTCGTTGACCTCTATCTTATTAATAATGTAGGCAGCCATCTGCAGACAGTCCTTCAGCTCGCCGAAGGCAGGCAGGAACACCTCCTTGATGATCTGTAGGTCGCGGAAATAACCCACGGGGAGGTTGTTCATGATAAGCGTCACCTGTTGGGGCAGCGACTGGAGCTTGTTGCACTTGGCACGGATGAGCTCGAACACATCGGGGTTCTTCTTGTGAGGCATGATGCTGGAACCTGTCGTACACTCCTTGGGGAGCTTCACGAACGAGAAGTTCTGCGAGTTGAACAGGCAGGCGTCGAAGGCCATCTTGGCGATGGTGCCAGCGATGGTGGCAATGGCGAAACCTACGTTGCGCTCCATCTTGCCACGCCCCATTTGTGCATAGACCACGTTATAGTCCATCGAGTCGAAGCCCAGCAGCTCTGTAGTCATCGTGCGGTTCAACGGAAACGACGAGCCATAGCCTGCCGCAGAGCCAAGCGGATTGCGGTTGGTCATCTTATAGGCGGCCTGCAGGAAGAGCATATCATCCGTAAGACTCTCTGCATAGGCCCCAAACCACAGTCCGAAGCTCGATGGCATCGCAATCTGCAGATGAGTATATCCAGGCATGAGCACATCTTTATATTGATTGCTCTTCTGGATGAGTTCGTCGAAGAGTATCTTCACCTCGTCGGCGACATCCTTCAGTTCATGTCGTGTGAAGAGCTTGAGGTCTACAAGCACCTGATCATTGCGCGAACGGCCTGAATGGATCTTCTTGCCCATGTCGCCGAGTTTACGAGTGAGCAGCATCTCCACCTGAGAGTGCACATCCTCCACATCGTCCTCAATGACAAACTCACCACGCTCTGCCAACTGGTAGGTGTTCTTCAACTCCGCCAACAACTGCGTCAGCTCGTCTTTCTCCAACAGTCCGATGCTCTCAAGCATGGTGATATGCGCCATCGAGCCCAGCACGTCGTACTTCGCCAGATAGAGGTCCATCTCGCGGTCCCTTCCCACGGTGAACCGCTCTATCTCCTTATTGATCTCAAAGTTCTTCTCCCAAAGCTTCATAATAATTTGTTTACGGTTTACAGTTTACGGTTTACAGATGATTACATCTGCGGTAGTACAGCCTCCAGTCATATCAACTGTAAACTGTAAACCGTAAACTGTAAACAAGTTAT
>Ga0247608_10003981_pt1 | contig 16830 bp, 7 predicted proteins | sample 176DNAGHGlowgp2_FD_193490 | JGI IMG/M metagenome (GOLD analysis project Ga0247608, IMG submission 193490) | Sheep rumen microbial communities from Palmerston North, Manawatu-Wanganui, New Zealand - 1766 DNA GHGlow gp2 | ecosystem: Host-associated > Mammals > Digestive system > Stomach > Rumen ... | reverse complement strand
AAAGCAGTCTGTATGGATTGCCCAACGAAATGGTAGAACAAAAAACGGGATTGATACAACTGATCAAGGCATCATTAAAATGTTTTGCATGAGTGAACCCAAGGATAAGATTAAAGCCTTAGCAGATCTGCATATTGTTCCTATTTCCATTTCGTATGAATGGGAGTCTTGTGATGTACTGAAGGCTATTGAATTGTACGAATCACAATACGCAAAGTACATCAAGAAGCCTGGAGAGGATTTAAATAGCATATTAACAGGTATCCTCCAGCCAAAAGGAAGAGTTCATATTGAGTTGTGTAAACCCATATCAATTACAGAACTATCTGCTTTCGATAATCTGACTAATAATGAATACCACAAATCTGTTGCAAAGCTTATTGACAGTAGAATAAATGCTGCATATCGTCTGTATCCCAATAACTATATTGCACATGACATATTATATGGCAATACAAAATACAAGGATAAATATACAGATGAAGAATACAATGCATTTATGAAGCATTTGTCAGCTTTAGACAGATATGACACTTGCGATTTAGACTGTCTAAAGGAAATTTTCATTAGCATATATTCTAATCCTATAGATAATATATAAAAAGATGGTGGCAATAGTAATCAGAATTTTCGATTATATGAGAAAGTATAAGACGCATGGAGTCTTAAGCTTTATACTCATAACAACTATCTTAGTTTACTTCCTTGTAGGTCAGACCTACAAAGAAGACATCTCTGATTTCCTGCCACTTAACAACAAGTATAATAAGGCGCTAAAAGTTTATCAAGATGTTTCTGGAGCCAATAGAATCATTGGTATTTTTCAATATCGAGATTTGTCTGAAACCGATGCTGATACCATTATCTATTCCATCGAAAGATTTGTCGAACATCTAAAGAAAAATGATAAGGACAAATCACTAACTGATTTGACTTATCAAATAGATTTGGAGAAGGTAACGGAAACTACAGAATTTGTATATCGTAATATTCCTTATTTCTTGACTTCAGAAGATTATCATCGAATAGACAGTCTTTTGGAGACTCAGGATTATATACATACTCAGATTAGGAATGGCAAACAGATGTTGATGCTACCCGTTTCTGGAATTGTATCAGAAAACTTCCAACGAGATCCTCTTCATTTGTTTACGCCTATTGTCTCGCAACTACAAAAGAGCCAAAGTAGTATAGAATTTGAAAACTACGACGGATATATCTTTTCAAAAGATATGAAAAGAGCTTTTGTGATGATGACCTCTCCATTTGGTTCTAGCGAGACAGAGAAAAACGCAACATTCCTAGCTCTATTACGACAAAGTGCAGATGAAACGGAAGCTGAAATATCCGACATAAGTATTCACTTTACAGGAGGACCTGTTATTGCTGTAGGGAATTCCAAACAAATAAAGACTGATAGTATTATTGCCGTCATGTTGGCCATCGTACTTATCGTTGCCCTCTTGTTTTATGTGTTCAGAAGCATTTGGCATCTATCTCTTATCGTCTTATCTATTATTTGGGGTTGGCTGTTCGCTATGGGTATTTTGTCATGTATTCATCAGCAGGTTTCTGTTATCGTCATTGGCATATCATCCATTATTATAGGCATTGCCGTTAATTATCCCCTTCATCTAATAGCTCATCTTCAACACACCCCCGATGTAAGAAGTGCATTGAAGGAAATCATTCCACCCTTGGTTGTTGGAAACATCACCACCGTAGGAGCTTTTCTTGCTTTGGTACCACTTCAATCCGTCGCACTTCGCGACTTAGGACTATTCAGTTCTTTCCTTCTCGTTGGAACCATTTTATTTGCTCTTATCTTTCTCCCACATTTATTAAAAAATGGTGCAGGAAGGGAAAAAGGAAATATTATTCTCAAGTTTACTGATATTTCTATTGAAAACCATCGATGGGTAATTTATTCCATTGTATTGCTAACCTTATTCTTTGGCTATCTCAGTCTGCAAACAGGTTTTGACACCAACATGAGTAGTGTCAACTATTTGACTGACGAGCAAAAAGCTGACATGGCTTATTTTCGGTCGTTCGCTGCGAAATCGTCTGCAGACGAGAACATCTATGTCGTTTCAGCTGACTCTACCATAAACGAAGCTTTAGAAAAGAGCCAGGAGATTCAGCCTCTCTTGCAGAAACTAAAGCAAGAAGGGCTTATAGCAGATAAACAAGGCTGCTATCAATTCCTATGTTCCAAAGAAGAGCAAAGAAAACGGCTGGAACATTGGAATACTTTTGTGCAGAAACATGGCAACACTTTAGAGCATTCCATTATTGAAGAAGCAACAATGGAGGGCTTCTCTGCTCATACTTTCGATGATTTCTTTGATATTCTACATAAGTCATATAAACCTCAGGACTTTGGATATTTCAAACAACTCTCCAGCTCCGTTTTTGCATCTAATCTGATGATAAATGATAAACAAAAAGAATTTAATGTTATTGATGTCTTAAAGGTTAGTCCACAAAAAATAGAAAGTGTTGTTTCTAGGATTGAAAATCATTCTAGCGGACAATATGTCTTTGATGTAAATAGCATGAACACCTCAATAGCTACACGTCTCTCCGATGATTTCAATTATATTGGATGGGCATGTGGATGTATTGTGTTCCTGTTTTTATGGTTCTCACTCGGATGTCTTGAGTTGGCTATACTTTCATTTATTCCGATGGCAGTAAGCTGGTTGTGGATATTAGGAATTATGTCCCTCGTGGGCATTCAATTCAATGTTGTCAATATCATCTTGGCAACGTTTATCTTTGGTCAAGGTGACGATTATACCATATTCATGACAGAAGGCTGTCAATTTGAATATGCCTATAGACGGAAAATGTTGGCTTCATATAAGAATAGTATCATCATCTCTGCGCTCATCATGTTGATAGGCATCGGTTCCTTAATTATTGCCAAACACCCAGCCTTACATTCATTAGCTGAAGTTACTATTATCGGAATGTTTTCCGTTGTATTAATGGCTTATCTTTTCCCACCACTCATCTTCCGATGGTTAGTTTACAATAAAGGCTTAGAAAGAAAACGTCCTATTACTTTGCGAAACTTAATATGGAGGGATCGTAACAACACATCAAAGATTAGATTTATTGAAGATTGCTACAGATATAAAGGGGTGGACATTTCATCTTCTGTTTGTCATCAACTTAGGAAATATACGAAAAAAGGAACCCTCGAAAAGATAGAATCGTCTATTACCTCCTCTATCAAAACAATCATAATAATCAACAATGGGTGGGGTGAATTATCCATGCTACTGGCCCTAGAAAATCCCAAGATAAAATGTTTCGGTATTGAGAAGGATGAGGAAAAATATATCGTTGCAAAATATACTGCAGAAAACAGAGTGGACAATCTAACAATCTCAAAAGAAATAGATAGAGTGACATACGATCTCAATAGTACGCTGACGATTCTTATCGAATCGACAGACGAGGACAAAAAAAAATACGAATATCTTAAACCCATTATCATCAATTAAGTATATGAAAGATAAGATTAGAAACATTCTTGAGGATGTTCTTCCTCTTGTAGATTTTGATTCTGATTTTTTGTTCAGCGAATTAGATTCCTTGGGTATAACCACTATTCTGATGACGCTGTCTGATGAATTTGGCATCAAGTTAGAATCAACAGATGCAACTCCCAAGAATTTAAAGACATTAGACAGCATTGTAGCCCTTGTTGAAAAGAAATTAGCAGAAAAATAACTATATGATATTAGAGGATTATATAGATGTCAATGCACGGCTCTATCCAGACAAGACAGCAATAGTCTGCGATAACGACACATGTACCTATGAAGATTTAAAGAACAGGATTAAAGATAAGATGATTCTGTTGGAGAAAGTCTCATACCATAAGGGACAAATAGTTTGTCTTCGTGCTTTTACAAGTATCGATTATTTAGTGACCTATTTTGCACTTCACAAAATGGGATGTATCGTTACGCCGCTCGAAAAAGACATACCAGATGAGAGCTATAATACAATCTCCCAAGAGATATGTTCCAATAGGGTACCGGATGATACTGCAGATATCTTATATACAACAGGTACGACAGGGAAGTCAAAAGGAGTCATGATAAGTCATCAAACCATCATTGCAGATGCAGAGAACCTAATTGATGGTCAAGGATTTAGCCATGAATTAGCATTTGTTGTAAATGGGCCTCTCAACCACATAGGCAGTCTATCCAAGATTTATCCTGTTATTGTTTTAGGTGCCACCCTTATTCTGGTTGACGGTTTGAAAGATATCAATAAGTTTTGGGAAGCATTTGATTATCCTGCAACAAAGATGGCAACGTTCTTAGTTCCTGCCAGTATCAGAATCCTCCTGCAATTCAGTGCTGAGAAATTGGCTGATTATGCAGACAAGATAGACTTTATTGAAACGGGTGCTGCAGCTATCTCACAGGGTGACATGAAATCTTTGTGCGAACTGCTGCCCAACAGCAGATTGTACAATACTTACGCATCTACAGAAACAGGCATTATTTGCACTTACAACTTCAATGACGGCCGGTGTGTTGCCGGTTGTCTTGGCAAACCCATGAAACATTCCCAGGTTTTTATTACTGAGAATGGTCATATAGCTTGTAAAGGCGATACCTTGATGACTGGATATTTGGGCGATACCCAAAGGACATCAGAGATACTGAAAGACGGAGTGGTTTACACCTCTGACATCGGCATTCTTGATGATGAAGGCATGCTGCATCTTTTAGGTAGAGAGGACGATGTCATCAATGTAGGAGGTTTTAAAGTCGCACCTACAGAAGTAGAAGACATTGCCCTATCCTATCCAATAGTCAAAGATTGTATATGCATCTCCGTTGAACACAAAATAACAGGGAGCGCCCTAAAATTATTAGTAGTCGTTAAGGAAGGAGAACTGTTAGACAAAAGGGCTTTAGCCCAATATCTAAAATCAAAACTGGAATTGTATAAAGTCCCACTTTTATATGAAAAGGTTGAGAATATAAAACGAACCTTCAATGGTAAAATTGATAGAAAATATTATAAGTAATACACTAGTACATAAACATAAAAGCAAATACCTGAGTTTATCAAAAAACAAAAGACTGCGCTCGGAATGGGCGCTGCTTTTGTTACACCGATGTTGTAACGAGCATCAAGGACAAAGCTCTCATACTCGTAAGAAACACCTACAGGAATAGCAAAAGCAAAGTCCTTAACAGCATCTCCAAGTTTGACATCTTCGGTGAAAGGCTCAGTAAGGCCTGGGCCTAAAGAAGCGGTTCCATCAATCTTCACCTTCTTGGCAACGCAGAATCCAGACTGGATACCTGCCTTGAGAGCAAGACCCTTAACAGGATAGAACCTAAGAATACCAGTGTGGTCATCACCTGCTACGGCCGCGACGGTAAGGAGGTGAAGCGTGTGACCTGCACCGATGGCGAAAACGGTGGCATGGCATAAAGAATGGGGGCAGGTTTGATTGGACGCAATCGAACCTGTCCCCAATGATTATATCCTCAATGATTATTGGATAAATATGTTACTTCGTACCACCGCCCAGAGCGACGTACAGGGAAATGAGAGCCTGGGCACCATTATACATGTTTGATGCCTCGTTGAGCTGTGCATTGAGCAGTGACTCCTGAGCAGTGAGTACCTCTAGGTAACTAGCCTTACCATTGTCCATCAACTCATGGGTGCCGGTATAGGCTTCGTGCAATACTTCCACCTGACGGTGGTAGTAATCGTGCATTTCGCGGGCTGACTGACAATCGCTGATGGCTTCATTGACCTCGTTGCCGGCATCGATGATAGCCTGCACATACTTCTTCTTCAGGTTCTCCTCGGTCAACTGGGCTGTCTTGTAGTTGCCCTTGATCTGACCGCGGGCAAAGAGAGGCTGTGAGAGTGAGCCTATAGCCTGCCACAGGAACTTGGCGGGATTGATGAGGCCACTATTGTTAGACCAACCAGCCTCTCCCGTCAGCGTGATGCTGGGGAAGAAGGCAGCACGGGCAGCCTGCACATTATAGAAGGCTTCTTCCATGTAGTAGTTGGCCAAGCGGATGTCAGGACGACGCTCCAACATCATGGCGGGCACACCGATTTTCATGTATTTTTCCTCGAACAAGTGTTTATCTGATGCAGAGTGATACTGGGCTTCTGCTCCCCAATGAGCGCGCTGGATGTGCTGTGGTGTGATGCACAGCAAGCTGCATATATCATTCTCGGTGGAGCGGATGCTGCGCTTGATGGAAACAATCTGCAACTTCACGTCGAGATACGACGACTCTTGCTGGTTGACAGCCGTTGAATAGGCTTGTCCGTTGTCGTAAAGAGCCTGCATCGTTTCCAGCGAAGCTTTCCATAGACTGTCGGTCTCGGTGAGGATTTCCAGTTCGCGGTCGAGCAACTGGAGATAGAAATACTGCTGGGCTATGCTGCTAATGAGGTTGGAACGGGTGGATTCCTCGGTCATCTGGGCCTGCAACAAGGCAGCCTTGGCAGCGCGCTTCTTATTGGTGATGGAACCGAACACATCGATATCCCATGACACGTCCAGCGGTATGGTGTAGCTCTTGGTGGGCGTGGCACCGTCGAAGCTGTAGAGAGAGCCCTGTGGCTTGAAGTAGACAGAAGGCAGATAGGCCAGCTTCTTGGTCTTCAGTGAAATCTCACTCTTCTCAATATTGATACGGGCCGTGTTCAGGTCGGTATTGTTGGCCAGCGCCTGTTCGATAAGATTCTGCAACAAGGGATCTGTGAAGAACTCGCGCCAAGACATATCGGCGACGGTAGCGTCTTCAGCAGCTGAACCACTGAGCACATTGCTGCCGAAAATGTTGGCAGGTTCCTGCACGGTCTTCTCATATTTATTATATAGGCCGCAGCCCGTGAGCATCATACTCACGGCTGCAGCTGCGATTATATTCTTGTATCTCATAATTAAAACTTCTATGCGGTAGCAAATTATTCACTTTTCACTCTTCACTTTTCACTTCTACTATGCTGCCCTGGAACTTATCATGCAGCTTCTGGAAGATGATATAGAACGCAGGAACGACGAAGAGCAATGCTATGGTACCAACTACCATACCTCCGATGACACACATGGCAAGGGCACGGTTACCATTGGCACCGGCACCGCTGGCAATGGCAAGCGGAATCATACCGACAACCATACAGATAACAGTCATCAGAATGGGGCGCAGACGCTCCTGACAAGCTAAGAAGGCTGCTTCACTGATACCCATACCGTGTTTACGGTGCTCGGAGGCCACCTCGGTAATCAGGATGGCGGTCTTGGCCAACAGTCCGATCAGCATGACGACACCCGTCTGCACATAAACATTGTTCTCCATACCTGGGAAGCCAATGTTAGCACAAAGCCAGACGACGCAGAAGGCACCCATCAGACCGAACGGGATACTGAGCAGCACAGCCAACGGCGTGAACCATGAGTTATACAACGATCCCATAATCAGGTAGATAAGGACGATACAGATGCAGTAGATGAGGGTGGTGGTGTTCGAACCAGCCGCCTCAGCGGTCTCACGCGACATACTGCTGTACTCAAACGTAGCCGTACTAGGCATCGTCTCGCGGAACACCTCTTTAATGACCTCCTGAACCTGACCTTCACTGTAGCCGCTGGCAGGAGATACCTGACACTCAATACTTGAGAACAGGTTGAAGTGCTGGTTGTTAGATGGACCAACAATCTCCGTCAGTGAAACAAACTCTGAGAGGGGTGCCATCTTTCCGCTGCTCGTCTTCACGAAGATATTGTTGAGCGACGTGGGATCGAGACGATATTCAGGAGCTGCGGCAGTCCATAACTGATACACCTTACCGAACTGGTTGTAGTTGGCGACATACGAACCACTACAGTAATTGCCGAGCGTGCTCAGCACTTCCTTGGCTGATAAGCCGGAGCGACTGCACTGGGTGGGATCCACTTCGACACGATATTTCGGGAATTTCTCCGAATAGGTGGACATTGCCATACTCACTTCCTTGCGCTCCATGAGCTTGGCCAGGAAGTTGTCGGTCTTCTTAGAGAACTCCGACAGGTCGCCGTCGGTGGGGTCCTCTACGACGAGGTTCACGTTGCTGCTCGTACCATAGCCCGGAATCTGGGGCATCTGGAACGGAATGACCGTGGCATTCTTGATGTCCGCACACGACATATAGAAACGATACATGACCGCATCTATGTAGTGTTCTATACCCGAACGCTCTTCCCAGTTCTTCAGACGGATAACCATGAAGCCATAGCTGGAACCCTGACCTGAGATCAGACCGTAGCCGCTCACCATGGCATAGCTCTCCATTTCGGGAATAACCTTCACTTTCTCCTCCACCTGCTGCAGCAGGTCGTAGGTCTGCTCCAGTGTGTAACCTTCCGGTGCATCCACCTCAACCATGAACATACCCTGGTCTTCCTGTGGCACGAGGCCCGACGGCAGTTTCATCATAAAGAATACAAGCAGCGCGGCAGCAATGCCCATTAATATCCAAGACACACCTGGACGCTTGATGAACTTCTTCACCCCCTTGCTATATTTGTCGAAGAGGGCATTATAGCTGGCGTCGTAGGCTTTCTTGGTGTAGTAGAGCAGCGACTTTCCGCCATCCTTCTTGTCCTCCGTCACCTTCAGCATGATGGCACAAAGGGCGGGACAGGTGGTCAGGGCCTGCAGACACGACAGACCCACAGCCGAGGCGATGGTGATACCGAACTGGGTGAAGAACGTACCCGACGTACCCGAGATAAAAGTCACGGGGATGAACACTGCCATGAAGACAAGCGTACACGAGAATACTGCCATCGACACTTCGCCGACAGCCTGGCGCGTAGCCTCCTTGGCATCGGTGATACCATTCTCCATCTTTGCCATCACGGCCTCGACGACCACAATGGCATCATCTACCACCGTACCGATGGCCAGCACCAGCGCGAACAGCGTCAGCAGGTTCAGCGAGAATCCAGCCAAGGTGACGATGACAAAGGTACCCATCAGTGACACAATCACCGAGATACTGGGGATAATCGTTGCCTTGACGTTCTGCAGGAAGAAGAACACCACCAGAATTACCAGAATGATAGCGATGACGAGCGTCTCCACCACATTATGGATGGCCGCAAAGAGGAAGTCGTCGGCGTTCATCAAGGTGACGAATTCCAGTCCGTCAGGCATCGTGGCCTTCATCTCCTCGCACATCTGGTCGATGCGCTGGTTCACCTCCGTGGCATTGGAGCCTGGTGACTGGAAAATCAGCATGAAGGTACCCGGCTGGCCGCTGATATTAGACTTGAAGCTGTAGGTCTTGGCACCAATTTCCACTTCTGCCACGTCTTTCAGGTGCAGCACGTGACCACCGTCGGTGGTCTTGATGACGATGTCATTGAACTCATCAATCTCCTTCAGCGTACCCTTATACTCCATCGAGTACTGGTATTTGTTATCTGATTGCTCACCGAAGTTGCCTAAAGAGGTCACGAAACTCTGGCTGTTGATGGCTGTGCTGATATCGTCGGGAGTCAGACCGTATTGTGCCAGCACGTCGGGTTTCATCCAGACACGCAGGGCATAGGTGTTACCTAACGACGTCACAGAGCCCACACCAAAGATACGCTGCATACGCGGCTTGATGTTGATATCTACGTAGTTTGACACGAAGTCGTCGCTATACTTGCCGTTTGTACATTGAATACCGATGATGCGCAGAATACTGCTCTGGCGTTTTTCTGTCTCAATACCCATATTGACAACGGCAGAAGGCAGCTGCGACTGAGCCTTCGACACACGGTTCTGTACGTTCACCGTCGCGATATCTGGGTCAACACCCTGCTTGAAATACACGTCGATGGTCGCGGTACCCGTTGAGGTGGCCTTCGATACCATATAGTCCATACCGGCCACACCGTTGATACTCTCTTCCAAGGGGGAGATCACCGACTGAATGATGGTTTTGGGGTCAGCACCCATATAGTAGGCCGTAACCTCCACTTGCGGAGGTGCGATGTTCGGATATTGCTCGATGGGCAGCGAACTCATCGAAATGAAGCCCACCAGCGCCAACACGATACTGATGGCGCACGCCATCACGTACCTATTAATAAATATATTATTCTTCATAAAGCGGAAGCAAATTTTTCACTTTTCACTCTTCACTTTTCACTTCTTCTCCGGTGCAGCCGGGAAAAGCACCTTCTGTCCCTCGTGTACGTTGTTGGCTCCTACGGTCACAATCTGGTCACCCTCGTTCAGACCTGTCAACGCTATATAGTGCTTACCATCATAGATGTCCTGTGTAGTCACCTCAATAGCCGTTGCTGTGCTGTCGGGCTGTACCTTATACACCTGCTGCTTGTCCTGCAACTTCACGACAGCCTCCTGCGGGATTACCATGACGCCCTGTTCTTGCAGAGGAATCACCACATTACCCTGCATACCTGAGTAGAGCAGGCCCTTAGGGTTGGGGAAGGTAGCCTTCAGCGAAATAGTACCAGTAGAGGCATTCACCACGCCCGTAGCTCTGGTAATCTTGCCCTTATGCTCATACTCCGCACCGTTCTTCATGACAAAACTCACATCGAGCGAATACTTTGAAAGTGCACTGGGATCCGTGCTGAAACCTTCAGAGAGCATCATTGACAGAATCGTTTCCGGCAGTGAGAATTCTGCATCCATATTCGCGTTGCCGCTCACCGTGGTCAGATAGGTTGACGGCGACACCTGATCACCCGTACGCACGGGAATCTCACCGATGCTGCCCGTCACGGGGGCAGTAATGGTGCAGTAGCCGAGGTTCACCTTCGCACGGTTTACCTGTGCCCTGTATTGTGCCACGGATGCCTTTGCCTGGTTGTATGAGTTCTCTGAAGTATCGAGCGTATATTTGCTGACAATCTTCTTCTCATACAGATTCTTGTTAGACTCGTACTCGATTTTCGCACTTGCCTCTTGGGCAAGAGCAGCCTGGAGGTTAGCCTGTGCAGACTCCAGTTCCAACTGTGCGTCACGCTGGTCGATGATAAAGAGCACCTGACCTTTCTTCACCTGGTCACCTTCGGTCACGCAGATTCTCGTCAGCTGTCCACTTACCTGAGGCGTGATGGTTACATCCGTCTCACCCTTGAGTTTCGCACTGAACTTCATAGGCACTGTAATGTCTTCTTTCTTAATGGTCACCGTCTCATACGACGTCTGTTCTACTTGGGGCATTTCGCCACCACATGAGGTCAGTCCACCAACCACTGCAGCCAGTGCTACAACACCCATCTTCACATTGTTTCTTTTCATTTTCTTTATATTTTAGTAATAGTAAATTGTCTATTTGATAGATTTTTAACTCGCCAAAGTTACAAAGTTTTGTTGAAATAGCAAAATTTTATGCGAAAAGTTACTATTTTACTCTGCAAAAAAGTCGAAGCCAGCGATAACCTGGAAGAAACGATCAACATAGTCCCAGGAGGTGGGGGACCATTGGAAGCCCAGTCGGTAAAGTACCTGCATGGTGTAGTCGTTCGTCTCCTGAACGAGGATTGCATCCTGTCCGTGAGTCACGTCGGCGTATGCTACCAGACTTTGCAGGCGCTCGGCTTTCTGAGGGTCAGACTTGATCTGATCCAATGCCTGCAGGAACTCGTCTTGTTCTACCATTCGCACAGGTGTGCCTACTGAGGCCAGTTCGCCCAGCACGTCACCAAGGAACACGCTATGGTTGTTGTATGGATGGAACATACAACACTCGCGTGGCGTGGTGGCCAGCAGACAAATAGCCTGAGCGACCTCGTTGATAGGCGAGAACTCTACAGGATTTGTGAAATTGCCATAGGGACAGCAGCCTAACAAGCTATAGGCGCGCATCGTGCCGGCAAAGCTGTTGGTGCGGAAATTTACTTGGAATTCACCGTCTGTACTGCGGGCTGCAAGGTTGCCGACACGCATCACCTTACCCACGAGACCCTTGGTGGCAACAGCATCGAGAACGATACGCTCAGAAAGGTATTTCGAAAGCGTATATTGGTTACCCAAATACTGGTTCATGAAGAGACGCTGCTCGCTGAGGAAAGCCTTGTCGGCAGACTCGCCATGTGTCAGGAAACCGCCCACACTGACGGTGGAAATCTGGATGAGCTTGGCTCCCGTCTTCAGACAGTAGTCCACGCAGCGCTGTGTGCCATCTACGTTGACGCGTTCGATGTCGTTGTCCTTGGAGAAGTGTTTCACGATGGCGGCACAGTTGAACACCGTGTCAATCTCGACGGCGGAACCGCTGAGCAGAGAACAGATGTCGTTGGTGACGTCGCCATTGATGACGCGGAGACGTCCGCTCTCGAAGAGGTCGCGATAGGAAGAGGCGAAATAGTAATACAGGAGCGTCTGCAAGCGACGTTCTCCATCCTTTGGACTCTTGGCACGTACCAGACAGGTAATAGTCTTGGCATCGGAACTGATAAGCTCGTTGAGCAGGTGAATGCCCAGGTAGCCAGTGGCTCCCGTCAGTAGTACATGACCTAACGTGAGTGGCGTACCCTCACGGAAAGCTTCTATAGTACCTCCAGTCAGAACTTGGTCGATGGCAGTGTAGTCGAAGTCCTTCACCTCCGACTCCAGACTGACTTTCTCGGTCACCTGAGTACCGGTCAGCAGGGCAGCAATCTGTCGTGGCGTCGGGTTGTCGAAAACATCACCATAGACCAAATGGTGTCCAATCTTATCGACATCGATAATCAAGCGTGTAACGACAAGCGAAGTGCCACCCAATTCGAAGAAATCGTCGGTAGCTCCCACACGCTCTACTTGCAGGATGTTAGCAAAGATGTCGCAAAGCTGTTGTTCTAATTCATTTGCTGGCGCCACATATGCTGTCGTGATGGAAAGCGTGGGTTCGGGCAGTGCCTTCATGTCGGTCTTACCGCTGGGCGTGGTCGGCATCTTGTCGAGTTGCAGGTAAGCCGTTGGCACCATGTACTGTGTCAGGCTCTTGCCAATCTCCACTTTCAGTTCGTCAATGTCTACAGCATGATTGGCAGTGAAGTAGGCACAGAGATGTTCCTTGCCATTGATCTTGCGAATCATCACGATGACCTGACCGATACCTTCCTGTTGGGAAATGACACTCTCAATCTCACCCAGTTCGATACGCAGACCACGCAGTTTCACCTGGTTGTCGGTACGTCCTAAGATGGAAACGTAGCCCTGTTCGTCCCAGCGCGCATAGTCACCAGAGCGGTATAGCGTTTTGTCGATAGCGTCGCCGGTGACAAACGGGTTGGGGATGAAGGCCTCGCGGGTCTTATCAGGCAGGTTGTTATAGCCCAAGCCTACCTGCGCACCACCGATCAGTAGTTCACCTACAACACCCACTGGCACACGGTTCATGTCGGCGTCCACGATATATTCGGTCACGTTGACCAACGGACGACCGATGGTCACATGGTCGTCGTGTGTCACTTCGTGGCTGTTGCTTTCCACCGTTGTCTCAGTGGGACCGAAGCTGTTGAAGATATGCACTTGATGAGAACCGTCAGCACTTACCATCGTCTTTTGCAGTTCACGCAACTGGCTGTCTGAGAATTTCTCGCCGCCCAGCTCAATGATGTGACAACCTGAAAGCGCCTTGCGGAAGGTATCCGACTCATAGAGCTGCATCAAGCGTGACGGTGTGCCTTGGAACATACCCACGTTGTTTTCCACCATAAACTCCGCCAAGAGAATCGGGTCGTTGGCTATCTCGTCGCTGGCCAATGCCAGGGTGAGACCGTTGTACAGCGGAATACCAATTTCCTCAACGGAAGCGTCGAAGGAGATGGTGGCCAGTCCGAGTATGCACTTTACCTCTTGCATTACCGTCCAGTTGCGGAAGTTGAGCGGATGGGCAAAGAGCTCGTTGCAGATACCCTTGTGGTGAAGCATCACTCCTTTTGGACGACCTGTAGAACCTGACGTATAAATAATGTAGGCGAGGTCGCCGCCTTCCTGTGGAATAGCTGGGTTTGCCGTGTTTTCGCATTGCAACAGTTCTTCGACATTCAAGGCTTTCTCCAATACCTTGAGACTTCCCTCTCCGGCTTGCGCCTTCAGATTCTCCAGATTCTCATCGTCGGTAACGATATAGGCAGCCTCGCTGTCTTCGAGAATCAGCTTGATGCGGTCTGCTGGATAGTGCGGGTCACAGGGGATGTATGCTGCACCAGCCTTCATGATACCAAACATGGTGAAGATAAGGCGACTGGTACGAGGCAGCAACATGGCCACGCGGTCGCCACGCTTCACACCATGAGCAATGAGCGCATTGGCTATACGGTTCATCTCACTATTCAACTGGCTGAAAGTAAAGGTGCCGTCGCAGGCTACGAGAGCCTTCACGTCGGGCTTCTGCTCGGCATTCGCCTCAACGGCCTGATGGAACAGACGGGTAGGAACATCTGCTGTGCCAGCCATACGGAAAGAATTGACCAGACGCTCTTGTTCGTCGCTAAGCATCGACACCTTAAGCAGACTGTTCTTCGGTGCCTCCATGAAATGTTTCAGAACGCTGACGAATGATTCTGCCAATCCCTTGATCGTCTTCTCGCTATAGAAGGCATCGTCGTACTCCAGACAGATGACTGGCTGGCCGTCCTGTTGTATGATGATGATATCGAGTTTCTGTTTCGGCACATCTACGTCTATCGACTTGACAGTAATCTTCTCGCCACCAATGGTATGCTCTTCGAAGATTCCCAACTGATAAGTATAGGTCGTGTTGGCCGAGAAGTCGAAATCGGCAGCAATACGGGCGAAGGGATAGAGTTCGTGGCGCATCGTCTGCTCTAAATTCTCACTCGTGCGACGGACGAACTCTTCTACGGTCTGTTCCGTGATATGTCCTGCCAATGGAAGGGTGTTGACAAACATACCCGTCGTATCAGCCAGACGTAGGTTGGAACGTCCGTTACTAATCGTGGAGATATAGACATGACGGTTGTTGGTGTAGCGCGACAACGTGTAGAAAGACACAGCGAGCATCAGACTGGCAGGCGTCACATTCAACTGCTTGCAGAACTGCTCCACCTTGGTATAATCGAAAGGAGTGACTACCTGGGCAACATGACCGTGAGGCTCACTGGGCGTAAAGTCGTCGGTAATTTCCGTACAGCCCTCGCATTCCTTCATCACTTCGGCAAAATAGGCTTTCGCTTCCTGATATTCTTGGCCACTCTCAGCCTGTCGCTGCTCCTGCGAGAACTGGAGTAAGCCGAGTCTCTCTGGCTCGATGGTTTTCCCGTCCAGGACATCGCATAGCTGGCGTGTAAGCAAGTCGAATGATGCACCATCGAAGATGAGGTGATGCACATCTATCAAGATGACCACGCGGTTTTCCGTCTGCACGATTTCCATGCGGTAGAGCGGACCGCGGTCCAAATTGAAAGGCAGGACAAAGGACTGCTGATAGGCAATCAGGTCCTTTTCCGTCATCTCACTACGTGTCACTACCGGCACCAGGTCAGGGTCGTACACTTGGACGACGTCGTTACCCTGCGTCTCGAAATGGATGTTGAAGGCAGGATGCGCAGAGATTAGTTGCAAAAGGGCTTGTTCCACCTTATCACCCTCAATGCCTGGGGGAAGTATGATGGCAGTGGGAAGATTATAAGTCGTGTCAAGCGGATGCTTCATGCACTCGTAATAAACACCCAATTGGGCGTAGGAGAGGGGAGCGGACTTGGGATGGCTGATGTCTGACGGCTGAGGTGTTTCGTCTCCCGTCTTACTTCTTCCTTCATCCATCAGACTTCTTAGTATCTCATTCTCGATACTCTGAAGGGTAACTGATTTCGCCATCGACTTGGCATCAAGCTCTATGCCGTAGCGCTTATTGATCTCTACCGCCAGTTTCATGGCCGTAATGGATGTCAGGCCAGTGTGACCCAGTAACGTTGTGACGCCAAAGTCACTATTGCCCACCAACTTGGATATGATGTCGTGGAGTTCCTTCTCCAGCACATTCATCGGGGCGTTTTCTGTTTGTTGCGATTCTGTCGTAACAGAGCGTACGGGCTTGGGAAGCGCTCGCTTGTCCACTTTATGGTTTTGGTTCAGCGGAATGGCATCAATCTGCATGATGACCTCGGGAGCCATATAAGGTGGTTTCTTTTCGAGTATGAAGGCGTTCAGGGCCTCAACGTCTACAGGAGAATCGCTCACTACGTAGGCAGCAATGAACTTGCCTGCTCCTTCTCCTTCTGTATCGAAAGCATGGACGGTGGCGTCCTTGATACCTGGGAATTCACGGATGACGGCTTCCACTTCTTTCAGTTCGACGCGGAAACCGCGAATCTTCACCATTCCGTCGCGACGACCAACGAACACCAATTCACCGTCATCGCGGCGCATAACGATGTCGCCTGTCTTGAAAATCCTACCGTGAGTGTCGTCTTCCGTTATTTTCTGTGCTGTCAGCTCAGGAGCGTGCAGATAGCCACGACATACCTGAGGTCCCATGACCCATAGCTCACCCTCTTCGCCAACAGCGGCAGGCTGGCCATTATCGGCCATCACAGCCAGTGTCGTTTCACCTAAAGGGGTACCAATAATAGACTGCTCTTCACGTTGAGTAAGATTATGTCCGGCAATACTTGTACACTCAGAACTTCCGTAGAAGTTAACCATCCGGATATGCTTCGGAGGTGTCAGAGGTGGCAGTGCCTCGCCACCACAACTGAGTACCTCCAGGGAGGTGTCTTCATCCAGGTTGCCGGCAAACTGATAAGCCATCATGGTAGTCATGAAAATGTGTGTAATCTCTTCCTTGCGA
>Ga0247608_10003979_pt1 | contig 16834 bp, 6 predicted proteins | sample 176DNAGHGlowgp2_FD_193490 | JGI IMG/M metagenome (GOLD analysis project Ga0247608, IMG submission 193490) | Sheep rumen microbial communities from Palmerston North, Manawatu-Wanganui, New Zealand - 1766 DNA GHGlow gp2 | ecosystem: Host-associated > Mammals > Digestive system > Stomach > Rumen ... | reverse complement strand
TCTCGTTTGTGGGTTACAAGGAGCAGGTCGTCAAGGCTGCCAATGGCATGAAGGTGACACTGCAGGAAGAGTCCACAATGCTTCAGGGCGTTGAGGTGGTGGCCTACGGCGTGCAGAAGAAGGTGACCGTTACGGGAGCTCTCTCCAGCGTGAAAGCTGAAGAACTGACCCGCACACCGGTATCTTCAGTGAACAATGTGCTGGCTGGTCAGCTCTCTGGTGTGACAACCGTTCAGACTTCCGGTGAGCCGGGTAGTGATGCTGCCCAGATCTTCGTCCGTGGTCAAGGAACATGGGCTGACTCTTCCCCGCTGATCCAGGTGGATGGCGTAGAACGTGAGATGTGGGATATCGACCCCAATGAAATCGAGAGTGTCACGGTGCTGAAGGATGCCTCTGCTACCGCTGTGTTCGGTGTGCGTGGTGCTAACGGTGTCGTGCTGATCACTACCAAGCGTGGTGCTGAGGGTAAGGCAAAGATTTCCTTCAATGTCTCGTTCTCGGCTCTGACGCCGACAAAGATGGTAGAGCAGGCCAGCTCTTATGACTATGCGACCTTTCACAATGCCATGCGAGCAAATGACGGGAAGGACCCCTATTTCTCAAAAGAGATCATTCAGAAATTCCAGGACGGCAGCAGCCCCATCCTCTTCCCGAGCATGAAGTGGACTGACTACCTGATGAAGGATATTACTCTGCAACAGCAGCATAATGTAAACATCAGCGGTGGTAACAAGACTGTTAAGTACTTCATCTCTGCCGGTATGTTTACCCAGGATGGTATCTTTGAGGAGTTTGACCGTCCTTATGACTTCGGTTATCAATATCAGCGTTTCAACTATCGTTCAAACTTGGATATCAATGTAACAAAGTCTACTTTGGTCAGTTTCAATATCTCAGGTAAGATCGACGAGTCCCGCAAACCTCATACGGGTCAGTCTTCAGATCAGATGATCCGTGAGATGTACTGGGCTTCTCCTTTCAGCAGCCCAGGTTTCGTTGACGGCAGATACATTGTCACAAGTACGGCTGAGTCTGATAACATTAACGATGTTCCCGGTGAGAGTGCTCTGATACTTCCCTTCGGTACAAGTACGCCGATGGCTTACGCTATGAGTCAGCCTGGTGCTTACCACTACAATAACAATAAACTCCAGATGGACCTTGTGCTTGACCAGAAACTTGATTTCGTCACCAAGGGACTGTCACTGAAGTTGAAGGGATCATATAACAGCTCTTATCAGGTTCGAAAGGAGATCACCAACTCGGCTGCTACATATACGCCGGTTTATCACAAATGGCTTGATGAGAGTGGTGCCGTGAAGGAGCAGATCCAGTATCGCCTGAGTGGTGATAACACTGAGCCCGTTTACAGTAACTCTTCTCCTTCTACCGGCCGTAACTGGTATGCTGAGGGTTCGCTGAACTACAACCGTTCCTTCGGTCTCCATACGATTACCGCTCTGGCTCTGTATAACCAGAGTAAGGAGTACTATATCAGAGGTGACTATTCTGATATCGCCCGTACGTATGTTGGCTTCGTAGGCCGTGTGACCTATGACTGGAACAACCGTTATATGGCTGAGGTGAACTTCGGTTACAACGGTTCCGAGAACTTCGCTCCTGGCAAGCGCTTCGGTTCCTTCCCTGCAGGTTCTGTGGGATGGGTTGTCAGCGATGAGCCGTTCTTCAAGCCTGTCAAGAAATACATCAGCTTCCTGAAACTGCGTGCATCATGGGGTCTGGTCGGTAACGATAAGATCGGTGGTAACCGATTCATGTATATGGCTGACCCGTATATCGTCAACCAGACTAACACCTTCGACCGCTTCACCTATACCAGTGTGAACGAGCCTGCCTTCGCCTATATCTTCGGTATTGAGAACGGTACAGCTACAAAGGGTGCCTATGAAAGTGCCAAGAATAACCCCGACGTCAGCTGGGAGAAGGCCTTTAAGCAGGACTATGGTTTCGACATGAACTTCTTCGACGATCGCCTGCGTACAGTGTTTGACTACTATCGTGAGCATCGTACCGACATCCTTGCTCAGGACTGGACGATTCCCGGATTCCTCGGATTTAATCCTCCTTACACGAACTTCGGTATCGTTGACAGCCAGGGTTGGGAACTCTCTGTCAACTGGCAGGATAAGATTGGATCTGATTTCCGCTACTCGGTGAAGGTGAACCTCTCTCACAACCAGAATGAAATCATCGAGGACCGTCAGGCTCCGCAGCAGAACGACTACATGTACACGGCTCATCACCGTATTGGCAGCCGTCTGCAGTACAAGTTCTGGAAGTACTATTATGAGGGTGCCGAGGCCGACTATGAGAAAGAGTTCGGTTCTCCGTTCCCCACTCAGCTTGTCACAAAGCTGTATCCCGGTGATCCCGTCTTTGTCGACCTTGACAAGAACGGTGAGATCAATGCCAATGACCAGAGCCGTGACTACGGCTATACCGACGACCCGCAGTATATCGCAGGTCTGAATCTGGCTCTCTATTACAAGAATATCTCGTTCAGTGCCCAGTTTACGGGAGCATGGGCTGTAAGCCGTGTGCTTGGCGATGTGTTCCGCCGTCCGTTCCAGAACCGTTCGACGGTGCTCGATGGTGGACTGCTTCAGTATCACCTTGACAACACTTGGACAGTGGCTAACCCAGATGCTAACGCCGAATATCCGCGTGCCACTTGGGAGAACGCCAACCAGAACTATGCTGGTTCGACACTTTTCGAGAAGGATGCCAAGTATCTGCGTCTGAAGACCATTCAGATTGCCTATGACTTCCACTTCCCGTTCATGAAGAAACTCGGTATGAATCAGTTGCAGCTGGCTCTGAGCGGTTACAACCTCTTCACCATCACTCCGTATAAGTTCGGTGATCCTGAGGCTCGTGCCAGTACCACGCCTTCTTATCCTCTGCAGCGTACTTACACCGCCAGTTTGAAGGTCGGATTCTAATATATATAATAAATAAGGTATACAATTATGAAACTACATCATAAAATCGTAACAGGGGTTGTGTCGCTGATGATTGGCAGTATGGCGTTCACAGCCTGTACCGACGCCGTGAAGTTCGGTGACGCCTTCATTGAGAAGACGCCCGGTGGAACGGTATCGCTCGACACCGTGTTCAACAGTGCCGAATACACCAAGCAGTTCCTCGTCGGACTGTACGTGCTGCAGTACTACGGCCTGCCGTTTAAGAACGCCACCGAGGCTCCTTGGAGTGCCAGTTACTGGAACACGAAGATGGATGCTCTTACCGACTGCTACCAGCAGCACTTCAGCAATGGTGCTGCCTACGGTAAGTACTATGGCGGTATGCTTACTTCTGCAGATATTTCCAACACCGACCACCCGCTGATCTCCTATACCCATGACTATGTGTGGGAGACCGTCCGCCGCTGCTATCTGCTGATGGATAACATCGACAAGGTGCCCGGTCTGACGGATGCTGAGAAGAAGAACATGGTTGCTCAGGCCAAGTGTCTGATTGCAGCCCGTTACTTCGACCTCTATTCCATCTATGGTGGTCTGCCTATCGTAGATCATACTTATACGGGTCTGGAAGGCTCTTATGAGACTCGCCGTGCTACGGCCGAGGAGACTGCTAACTTCATGGTGAAGCTGCTCGATGAGGCTATTCCCGACTTGCTGTGGGCTTATAACGGCAGCACGATCGAGACCGATGCCGATAACAATACCGGACGTTGGACGGCTGCTGGTGCCAAGGCGCTGAAGGCCAAGATCCTGATGTTCAATGCTTCTCCGCTCTACAACTCAGACCAGCCTTACTATGATGGCTCTACCGAGGCAGAGAAGGATAGCATCGTCTGGCACGGTGGCTTCAAGCAGGATCGTTGGGAGCGTGCACTTGCCGCTTGTAAGGATTTCTTCGATTCGAATGCCGCCAATGGCAGCTGGTATCAGCTGAATCAGGTTTCTGCATCAAAGCCCGCTCCTGAGGACTATCGTCAGGCCTACCGTATGGGTTACATCTATCAGGGTAGCCGTGAGATTATCCACTGTACCCGTGTGACTGGTCAGACCAGTAACAAGGCTTCCTATCAGTGGGCTAACTTCTGTGGTCCTTTCGGCAACAGCAATGGTCCGTTCCGTCATTCTTATGGCCCCACGGAAGAGTATGTCGAGATGTTCCCCTGGAGCGACGGTACACCATTTGATTGGGAAGTAGACTCTGTAAAGAACCACAAGATTGGTGGTCCTGACGGTCAGCTGTTCTATAAGTTCGTCAATACAATCAAGACGAAGTCGAAGACTGCCAGTCGCGACCCGCGACTCTATGAGAATGCTATCGTCTGCAGCCAGACTCTTTCTCTGAACTGGACCACCGGCAAGCCCGAGGGCGATGTCTATGAGCTTTGGGTCGGCGGTGAGCATGAAGGTAAGGATGCTGCCGATGTAGTGGATGGCAACGTGGTTGTCATGGAGAAGGATATTGCACGTTTCTCTACCGGTTATGGTACCATTAAGTACTATCTCGGACAGGAGTACTATGGCAAGTACACCCAGTGGGTATACCTCTCTTATAGCGAGATGCTGCTGATGTATGCCGAGTGCTTGGCACAGTGCGGACATCTCGACGAGGCCATTGCAAAGGTTGACGAGGTTCGTGCACGTGTCGGCATGAAGGGTCTGAAGTGGGCTCATGCCGCCTTCAAGGGTGATAAGAGCACACTGCCTGACCTGAATACGAAGGAGGGCGTGCTGGCTGAGATTCTCCGTGAGCGTGCCTGTGAGCTCGGTATGACGAACAACCGCTACTATGATATGATCCGCTACAAGCGTACTGATTGGATGACGAAGCGTCTGCACGGACTGATCACCTTCCGTATGATGCAGAACTCCAAGAGAGAGTGGGTGCGCTCTATCCGTCCTTATATCGGCGACGACAAGAACAACCGTGAACCAGAGCCTTACTGCTTCACTTATCAGAAGTTCGAGATCCAGAACCGTGCCCGCTACTTGTGGGACCACAATCCTAACGATCTGGAGGTGAAGAAGTGGCTGCTGATGCCGATGCCACTGTCGGAGATTAACAAGAACTACGGCCTTGTTCAGAATCCCGGATGGTAATTTTCAAATTGATAATGGATAATTGAAAATTGAAATGATTATGAAGAAAAGAAATATAATGATGCTGTCACTGCTTGCTGGCCTGAGCCTGCCGGCAGCAGCACAGCAGGACAGCACGGGCATCAGCTTCGTTGACCAGGTCATCGAGGTGGGAGCCAACAAGGATTTCACCCGTGCCCAGTCTACGGCTGCCGTCTCTGTGATTACCAATAGGGATGTGAACAAGCGCTCGGCCAAGGATATCGGTAACTCGATACTCGGTCAGGGCAACGGCCTCGTCTCGCTTCAGGGAACGGGCACCTATTTCGAGCAGAATCCCACGTTCTACGTGCGTGGACTCCAGAGCCTGAGCACCAGCACACCGCTGATCCTCGTCGACGGTGTGGAGCGTGACATCACCTTCGTCAATGCCGAGGAGGTTGACCATGTGAGCATTCTCAAGGATGCTGCTGCCGTCGCCCTCTATGGCTATAAGGGTGCCAACGGCGCCATCCTGATCACCACCAAGCGCGGTCAGTACAACAGCCAGAACATCCGTGTCACCTACGACCATCTGTTCAACTTCCAGGCGAACCGTCCGAAGTTTGTCGATGGTGCCACCTTCGCCAGTGCCATGAATGAGGCGCTTGTCAATGAAGGTGCTGCTCCCCGTTATGGCTCTGATGAGATTGCCGCCTTCCAGAATGGCAACTATCCCTTCCAGTATCCTAATGTGAACTGGGTGGATGAGACCTTCCGCAAGAGCGGTGCCACCAATAAAATCGGCGTTGAGTTCAGCGGTGGTGGTGAGCGCTTCCGTTACTTCACGATGGTGAACCTCATCTCTGACAAGGGATTCATCAAGAACTTCAACGAGACCGACGGCTACTCCACTCAGGACAAGTATGTGCGTGGCAACCTGCGTACCAACCTCGACATCGACCTCACACCGACCACCGACCTGAAGGTGAACATGATGGGTATGCTGAGTGAGATGTCGCGTCCTGGCGGTCCCACCTCTACAGGCAGCTCTTCCAACAGTGCAAAGGCTGACCTCTGGGATATGGTCTACAGCATTCCTTCGCTGGCCTTCCCCATCAAGAACGAGAACGATGAGTGGGGCGGCAGCTCTACTTACTCGGGCGTGAACAACCCTGTGGCACAGTCGGCCGGTGCTGCCTACTATAAGATTCATGAGCGCGCCCTCTTTGCCGACATGACCCTCCAGCAGAGCCTGAAGTACTGGACTCCGGGACTGAGCTTCACGGCTCGCGTGGGCTATGATACTTATTCAACCCTCTATGAGGACCACTCCATGACTTATGTCTATGGTAACTATCCTTCTGTAGGTACGGTAGGTTCGAAGGGTGACTATTGGTCATCGGGCACACCGGGTACGATGAGTAAGAACTACGGTTCGCAGAACTGGGCCCGTCGCCTGCTCTTCCAGGCTGGCTTCAACTACGAGCAGACCTTTGCTGAGAAGCACTACTTCTATGGCCAGCTGCGTTACGACTACGAGTGGCAGAACACCACCGGTTCTACTGGCTATACCATCTACCGTATGAACGGATCGTTCCTTGGTCACTATGGCTATGACAACCGTTATATCGGTGAGGTGGCCCTCGTATATTCAGGCAGCAACCGTCTGGCTCCTGGCACAAAGTGGAATCTCTCTCCGACAGTGTCGGCCGCATGGGTGCTCTCTAACGAGAACTTCCTGAAGGACAACCCCGTAGTGAACTTCCTGAAGCTCCGTGCAAGCTTCGGCATCATCAATGCTGACTACCTGCCGGGCGACAACGTGTGGAACTACTATGCCAAGTCTTATTCTCAGGGCAGCTCCAATACAGGAAGCTATCCGTTTGGTGCCGGTTATGACCCCGTCTATGCCAATACGACACTTGGTCTGCTGCCGACAGCAAGCCCCTCTCATGAGAAGGCCTATAAATATAATATCGGTATCGACGCCACCCTCTTCGGCAGCTTGAATGTTGAGTTGGATGCTTACATGCAGCAGCGCAAGGATATCTGGGTGTCGGGTGCAGGTGCCTACACCGCCCTCATCGGTTTCGACGCGCCGTATATCAATGATGGTAAGGTCAATAGTAAGGGAATTGAAATCTCTGTTGATCAAACTCTGAATTTTGGCGAATTACAGTTCAATTATGGCTGGAATGTTAACTTTATGAAGAATGAGATCAAGGAGATGGCTGAGGAGCCGAAAGCTTATGACAACCTCGTCGAGACTGGCAATCCTCTGCAGTCTACCTATGGTCTGGTTGCTCTCGGACTGTTCAAGGACGAGACTGACATCGCTAACAGTCCTGTACAGAACTTCTCGACGGTCCGTCCTGGCGATATCAAGTATCTGGATATCAACAACGACGGTGTCATTGATGCCAACGATAAGACGAAGATCGGCTACAGTGCCTATGCACCTGAGATTTTCTATAATTTCCATGTTGGCGCAGAATATAAAGGATTTGGGGTTAATTGCCTTTTCCAAGGAGTTGGTAATTATACGGCTAATCTCAGTGCTAAGGGTATGTATTGGCCTCTCCTCAACTCTACTTCGCTCTCTCAGGAATATTACGACAATCGTTGGTCGCCCGAAACAAAGAGTTTTGAAAATCCGACATATCCTCGTCTGACCACGACAAGCAATGCTAACAACTATCAGACAAGCACGTTCTGGCAGCGCGACCGCTCGTTCCTGAAACTCCGTAATTTAGAGTTCTACTACAATTTGCCGGCTTGCCTGATGCAGAAGACTGGATTCATGAAGACTGCCAAGGTTTATCTCCGCGGTATCGATTTGCTCTGCCTTGATCATATTGACGAGTCTGATCCTGAGTGCTATGGTGTGACGGCTCCGTTGAACAAGAGCGTTGTCGCTGGTGTACAGTTGTCTTTTTAATTGAGAATTGAAAATTGAAAATTGATAATTATGATTACCATAAAATATAAAAAGCTGGCCGTAGGAGCACTCTCCTTCCTCCTTCCTCTTTCCTCCTTCCTCTTCTCCTCATGCAGTGAGCAGATGGACTATAAGGAGTACAGTATCTATGATACGGCCTACATGCAGAAGAAATTTGAGCGTGCAGGTGGATTCCTGTCCACCATCTATGCCGACCTTGACTCCGACTTCGGCAACTACGACGGTGCCACATTAGCCTCTGCTACCGACGAGTCGGTCTATTCCCACGACGGTGCCTCTATCGAGAGCTTCTATAATGGCGCATGGAGCCCCTCGAATGCCAATAGTTCGCTGTGGACGACCTGCTATCATGGCATTGCATACTGTAACCTCTTCCTCGATGAGTTCACGGGTCTGAAGTTCGAAGACTATGTGCTCGACAAGAACTACATGGCCGAGATGTATCAGTACAACAACTATCAGTGGGAGGCTCGCTGGGCTCGTGCCTACTTCTACTTCCTGCTGGTGCGACAGTATGGTGGTGTGCCCCTCATCACGACCAATATGAGCGCCGACGAGGCTTCTCGTCAGCCCCGTGCTACTGCCGACGATGTGTTCAAGTTCATCGACGACGAGTGCGTGGCCATCAAGGACTCCATTACGAAGGACTATGGCGACCTGGGTGACCTGGCTATGACGCCCGCCAACAACGGTCGTGCCAACAACCTGGCTGTGCTCGCCCTGCGTGCCCGTGCTGCCCTCTATCATGCCAGCCCGCTGTTCAATGCCAACAACGACCAGAGTCTCTGGCAGAAGGCTGCTCAGGCTAACAAGGATGTGCTCGATGCCTGCTCGGCCCGTAAGATGAAACTGTCGTCCGACTACAAGGGATTGTTCATTGGTAACACCAGCTGGAGCGATGCCAATGCTGTGGGTGAGATTATCTTCGGCCGTCGTATGCCGACAGAGAACCGCACCTTCGAGACCAACAACTTCCCCGTTGGTATTTCTGGTGCAGGTGCTAACGGCGGTGGCGGTAACTGTCCGACGCTGAACCTGGTGGAGGCCTATGAGCAGGGTGATAAACGCTTCGCTCAGACCATTGCCTGCAACGGCGACTCTTGGCCCAATGCCAACACCATTCCTCTGGAAACCTTCATCGGCGGCGTGAATGGACTGCCTACGGCCTATGCCACACCGACAGGCTACTATCTGAAGAAGTATGTCACTGAGTCGGTTCAGATTGCCGGTAACGGTGCCAACACCTGCAAGCATGTCTGGGTGACCTTCCGTCTGGGTGAGTTCTACCTCAACTATGCCGAGGCCCTCTTCAACCTCGCTGGTAGCGGCTACACTGCTCCTTCAGGCTACTCTGCATCAGCAACGGCTGCCTATTACATCAATCAGATCCGCAAGCGTGCCGGCCTCGGCAACATCGCCGAAGGGCTCTCAGCAGCAGAGTTCAAGGCTGCCTACGAGAAGGAGCGCTTCGTAGAACTGGCTTTCGAGGGCCATCGTTTCTTCGACGTGCGCCGCTGGAAGGAAGCCGACAAGTACTTCACCAATATCCGCGGTATGGAGATCACGAAGAATGCTGATGGTACGTTCACCGAGACACCGAAGACGGTCCAGACCCGTCAGTGGAACGATAAGATGTATCTCTTCCCCATTCCTCAGAGTGAGATCCTGAAGTCGGGTGGTGCACTGACACAGAATCCTGGTTGGTAATATATGCTTTATGCTGTGGGCGCCTTTGGGCGCTTCACAGCATAAATTAGTGTTAAATTTGCAATTTGTTTTGCATTTTACGATTTTATTAGTATCTTTGCACTCGATAACGACTATACTTATAAACCACTTTTTATATTAACAATTAAAACTTATCGATTATGAGAAAATTTTATCTCCTTTTCGCTGCTATGTTTGCCTACTCAGTAGTTGCAACGGCAGGAATCAAGAACCTGTTCAAGCAGGACTTCGAGACAGTCTCTACTCCCGCTGATGCCGGATGGACGTCTCCCAACCTCGCTGGCGGTATGAAAATCGTGTCTACCGAAGAAGGTGGATGGTTCGAGTTCGACCTCGGCAATAACAACAACCGTAATGCCGTGATGAATTGGAACCCTGCTGAGGGTACCATTTTCGACGGTCAGGATGTCAAGAAGTACACCGTGAAGTTCCAGTGGGGTCTCGTCGCTCATCCGAAGAGCAACGGTACCGCTAAGAACACCCAGTTCTCTTCTGAGATTGCAGTGCTCTCACCGCACAACTATGTTCCCTCTGAGACAGAGGCTGCTGCTGGCGTGAAAGCTACGAACTCCATCAACAACGGCCAGTATGCTATGGCTGACTCGCTGCGCCTCTTCTCCATCACACAGCTGAAGGGTGCTTGGCAGGCTGCCGACGCTACCAAGGAGCCTCCTGTGGAGCAGACCCCGTACTGGGAAGACGAGAACGACCTCAGCAATTTTGCCAACGTATTCTTCATCGACGGCGACACAGAGAACAGAGTGGAGCTCGACGAGGACAAGTGGTATGACATCACGCTGACAGTCGATGTTGAGGCTCGTACCACCAAGTATGAGATTGCTACTCTCGACGGTGAAGTCCTCAAGGAGGGCGAGGGCAAGATCGCTGCCAACTGCGATCCTTATGCAAAGGGCATCAACGTACTGCTGGGCCGCTACTACAGCATCGCCGACATCGACGAGGTGAAGGTGCAGGTTGAGACCGAAGGCGACTACGCCAATGTCCCCTCTATCGCTCTGACAGGTGTTAACATGAGCGAGCGCTCTTACCTCATTTTCTTCGAGGAGGGTGAGATCCTGCACGTGAAGGGTACTGACGGTAAGGAAGATACCGCTACCGAAAGCCCCTATGAGTATAAGACCGAGACCTCTGGTAAGCTGGAAGCCTGGACTGAGAGCGGTTCTGCTCTGTCTGAGCACGCTATCCTCGACGTTGACGCTAATCCTATCACACTGCCTGAGGCTGTCGTTGACATCACAAAGGTGAACGCTGGTTATGTGAAGACCTATAAGATGACTGTCGACAACTCCAAGGTTCCCACTCAGCCGACCATCACGCTGACTTATGAGTACAATGGCAAGGCTTCTGAGGGTGAGGTTCCCAGCGGTTCTCTCCTCGACGTTACAGAGAAGGGTGTCCTGAAGGTGACCACTCACGCTTTCGGTTTTGTTGAGTCTACTATCGAGGTGGCTAACGACACTGAGTTCGCCGTTGACGCTTCTGTCGACTTCCAGCACATGGAAGAGGCTAAGCTCACTGAGCTCGGCTTCGCTGAGATCGATCCTCTGCAGGATGCTAAGATGAGCGGTGAGACCAACTGGACAGGTCGTGGCCGTCTGTGGTTCGGTATCGAGAATGGTGAGACTGCTGACGATGGCTCTGCCAAGTATGACAAATACGTTGTCTACGGTGCCGAGGGTGCCAGCGAGGTTGTTGAGCCTATCCGCCGATTCACGATCGCTCCTGCTGCCCTGACCAAGGAGGCTGCCTACAAGATGTTCGCTCCTGTCTACACATGGTACACCGGCCAGGATGATCCTGCTGTGGCTGACGGTACTGACGTAGGTGGCATGAAGATGAACTATGGCATCGGTCTGATCAACGACGGTATCAAGGGTGGTCAGGAGCCAGGTAAAGAGAAGATCAACTATGCTAACGCTCCCATGGGTGTTGACGGTCTGACCGACAACGACTACTACATCGCATACGTTATCAGCGACTACGGTTCTTCTTCTAAGCACCCCGTTTATGCTCAGGGAACGAAGCCCGCTGACGGCAAGGCTCTCTACAAGGCTGAGAACCTCGGTGACGGCACGAACGTACAGGTGAAGCGCGGTACTGAGACTTTGAGCCTCTATCGTATCGACACCGCTATCGCCCGCATCGACGTCTTCAAGGCTAAGGGCCAGAGTGGCATCGAGACGCTGCCTTACAACCAGATCGTTTCTGATCACAATGCTCCTATCTACAACCTGAACGGTGTTCAGATGAACCCGAACACGCTGAAGAAGGGCGTCTATGTGAAGCAGGGTAAGAAGTTTGTGATTAAGTAAGAGTAAAGCAAGCTCGATTGCTTTACCGAACGTGAACAAACTAGAGCGTAGCTCAAGTTGTGGTTAAGTAATTAATCCAATATCCTCATAACAATCCCCACAGCCTTGCTGGTTGTGGGGATTTTTAATCTCAAAAGCTCGCACAGCATCGTGGACAACATAATGTAACAATGTAACAGTGTTACAATGTTACAATCCGAAAGTGTTACATATTAGAGTGTAAACATATTTCGTTATCTTCGGATTAATGGGATATTTATGGTATACGTCTGATTATCAATGCTTTATGTTTGGCAATTTTAGGGCTAATGAAACTCGGACTTTATAGGCATGAAACTCCGACTTTACAGCCACCTTTCTCCCTGAAAGGTGGCTGTTTTCTCCAAGAAAGCGTACGCAATAATCATTTGTAAAATAATTTCGATTCGCTGTTTGTCTCGTTTTGACATCATTTATAACGCTTTTGTAACAGTTTTGTAAAATTTTCACCAAATATTGAATGTAACATTGTAACACTGTTACATTGTTACAAAACTGCCAAAAAGCGCCCTTTTTGCTATCTCGACATTGCAAAATGACTGCTTGGGGAATTGAGGAAAAATTGTATTTTTCTTCTTTGTTTTCATGTTTTTGTGCAACCTTTGCAGCAGAAAGCTGCGAAACAATACCAACGACTGAAAGCCGAGGAAGCCGATGTATTTTGGCTCAGATTTTTGGTGGTCTGAGCCAAATTGCCTATCTTTGCACACGAAATTACAAACTACTCCAGATGAAGAAAAATGTTACTTTGTTCTTGTTCTCTTTGATGGCCTTCTTTGCAAATTTGCAGGCAAAGGTGGTCTATATGGCTACGGACGGTAGCGATAGCTCAGCCGGAACCGTCGATGCTCCCTTGGCTACTCTCCCTGCTGCATATCATCAGATAGCCTCTGGCGATACGATATGCGTCAGAGGTGGCAGATATGCCATTACCGATGAGCAGGTGATGAAGACCGACAGGAACTATGCGTTCGTCTTTGCCTTGGAGAAAGGTGGCTCGCCCTCTCACCGCACCAGTCTGATGGGTTATCCTGGCGAGCGCCCTGTGTTCGACTGCTCTGCCCTTCAGCTCGACGGGCAGCACCGTTTCGCGGTCTTCTATCTGGGGGCCGACTATCTGCACCTACGGAACTTCGACATCGTCGGTGTGCCTGTAAGGATGAAGGGGCACACCCAGTCGGAATGTGTCTCGGCCCGCAAAGGCTCGCACTGCATCGTGGAAAACATTGCTATGCACGACGGAATGGCTATCGGGTATTACCAGACGGCCGGTTCCGACAATCTGGTGCTGAACTGCGATGCCTACAATAATTACGACGACTATAGCGAGGGAGACTACGGCGGCAATGTCGACGGCTTCGGCGTCCATGTGCAGGACACTGCTTTTACAGGGAACGTCATCCGCTATTGCCGGGCTTGGCGCAACAGCGACGACGGCTTCGACTTGATTAACAATCTGGCGCCTGTCGAGTTCGACCATTGCTGGGCATTCTATAATGGTTTCAGGCCTACCGCCGATGCCCGCGACACCTCCACCTTCCATTCGGCAGGCGACGGCAATGGCTTCAAGGCTGGTGGATACGGCATGAAGCGCTGGAGGACGAGATGCCCGGCCGTGTGTCCGCAGAACTATATCCACCATTGCGTGGCCTATCATAACAAGGCTCACGGTCTGTATGCCAACCACCATCTGGGCGGTTGCCGATGGGAGAACAACTCTGCTTGGATGAATCGTTCCAACTATAATATGGTCAATCGGAAAACCACCGACGAGGCTGTCGATGTGCCCGGCTATGGCCACATTCTTAGGAATAACGTGTCGTATGCCTTTGCCGATGCCTCGGATGGCGGCCACCTGATCAACTGTGACGTAAGCCGATGCATCGTCGAGAATAATTCCTTTGCCCCGTCGGAAACAACCGTTGCGGTCAGTGCCGAACAGTTTGTCTCTCTTGACCCAGCCTCCCTCTTTCTTCCTCGCGATGCAGAGGGCAACCTGCCAGAGATGACATTCCTGCTGGCCAAACCAGGCAGTTTGCTGGCAGAGCGGAAGATGGGCTGGCATGAGTGAGTGCTCGGCTGTGTTTCATGATAAATAAACTATAACTTATGATAATTATTTGGTGATTTCATTGTTTTTTCTTACTTTTGCAGCTATAAAACTAAAATGTATCATCATGGTTAATTGGAAAAACTACTTGTTTCTCGCGGGGCTGTTGTTGTTGGGAGCCTGCTCGGAGGACAGCCAGCAGGGCTACGACGAGGCGAGAGCCCAGCAGACGCTGAACGAGATGAAAGGTGTCTACGACGGTACGGTGATGGTGAACAATCTGCCGCAGGCGGTGCAGATCGTCATCGGCACGGACTTTACGGTGAAACGGCTGCCCACGGAGCCTATCCTGAGTCATATCTTCAACGGCGGCGAGCTGGAGGCGGCTGTCAGTTCCGTCGAGACGGTGAACTTCACCGCCGCGACAGAGACGATGGCGATGGGAGATAGGAATATATCCCTGAGCATGAAGCCGGGCGACCTGCTGTTCACTGCAAAGGTAGGAGAGAGCAGTCACGACGTCACCGTCACCTTCCAGACCGTCGCCTACCGCAGTACGCTCTACGACGACCTGTCGGTGACGATGCAGGCCTCGGAACTCTATTGCGACGGCAAGGCCTACAGCCTGACGGACAACGGAATCACCTATGTTATTGACAATGCTAAAAAGGTAAAAGAATGAAGTACAAGAGTCTTTTTATCGCAGGTTTGCTATTTTGCAGTCTCAGCGTCTTCGGCCAGCGGATGACTGACCGTCTGGATCGCGGACTGGTGGCCGTGCAGACAGAGAGCGGCGTGTATTGCTCCTGGCGTGTGCTGGCAGAGGAATACTATGACGTGACCTATAACCTCTATCGCGACGGTGTGAAGGTGAACCAGGAGCCGTTGAAGGTGTCGAACTATACCGATGCCGCAGGAACGGCAGCGAGCAAGTACACCGTGACAGCCATCGGCCTCCGCAACCGTGAAGGCGAACCGTGCAAGGAGGTGGCAGTATGGAACCAGCACTGGCTGGAGATCACGCCTGACCACGGAGACCTGAAGTCGACCTATGTACCCAACGATGCCTGTATGGCCGATGTTGACGGCGACGGCGAACTGGAAATACTGATGAAGTTCGACAACCAGAGTGAGATTCAGGCTAGTTATCCGAAAGAAGGCTACTACGGGGAGTACTCCATCGTGGAAGTGTTCAAGCTCGACGGCACGAAACTGTGGTGGTTAGACTTCGGTCCGAACATGGGTGACTTCCAGAACAACGAGCAGAACATCATCGCCTACGACTGGGATCAGGACGGACGCGCCGAGGCCGTGATGAGGGCTGCCGACGGTACGACCATCCACATGGCCGACGGTACGACCTATGTGGTGGGCGATGCCACCAAGAACTACCGCTCGGCCACTGGCGGCGGTACCAACTGGTTCATGCATGACGGTGCCGAATACCTGGTCTATATGGACGGTGCCACGGGCAAGCCTTATCAGGTGATGGACTACCCCCTGAAGCGTCTGGAGACAGGCGAGACGGATCTGAATGCAGCCTGGGGCGACGGCTACGGTCACCGCTCGTCGAAGCATTTCTTCGGTGCCCCTTGTCTCGACGGCCGCAAGGCGAGCATCTTCCTGGCTCGCGGCATCTATACCCGTCATAAGATGATTGCCCTCGACGTGAACCCTGATACCCACGAGTTGACAGAGCGCTGGAGATGGTACAACAATACACCTGGCCCCTGGTACGGACAGGGCTATCACAACTATGCCATCGCCGATGTCGACTGGGACGGCAGAGACGAGATCTGTTTCGGTTCGATGGTGATCGACGACAATGGTCATGGTCTCTCCACGACAGGTCTGGGTCACGGCGATGCCCAGCACCACGGCGACTTCAACCCCTATATTCACGGCCACGAGATCTACGCCTGCAACGAAGACCGTCCGGACAATAACTACCGCGACGCCACCACCTCGAAGATCTACTACCGGCAGACGAGCGACAAGGACGACGGACGAGGCATGATGGGCAATTTCAGCAATGAGTATCCCGGCTGTCTGGGACGCTCGGGTCACGATACGGCCATCAGCAGCGTGACCAATGAGCACATCCCCGTGGATATCCCCTTCGACGTGAACTTCCGCATCTATTGGGACGGCGACCTGTTGGAAGAGACCTTCAACGGTACAGGTACCCGCAACTCTACGGGACGCATCTACAAGCCCGGCAAGGGAGATCTGCAGCGGCTGGAAGGTTCGCTGACGAACAACGACACGAAGGCCACGCCCTGCTATCAGGGTGATGTGTTTGGCGACTGGCGTGAGGAGGTCGTCATGCGTACCAAAGACAACAAGATCCGCATCTATACCACGACCATACCGACAGAGTGGCGCATACCTACACTGTGGCACGACCACCAGTACCGTCAGGCGATGGCCTGGCAGATGTGCGGTTACAACCAGCCGCCTCACGTGAGCTATTTCGTAGGCGAGCTGGAAGGCATCACCCAGGCACCGCCGTCGTTGACGATGACCGGACGCCAGGAGATCGGCAACGGCGGGACGATAGGCATCGGACAAACACGGACGGACGCGGACGATGCTGTGATTCTGTGTGAGCCAAACGACATGACAGTCAGTGTTGCTGACGGCGCAAACCCCGATATTT
>Ga0247608_10003976_pt1 | contig 16849 bp, 16 predicted proteins | sample 176DNAGHGlowgp2_FD_193490 | JGI IMG/M metagenome (GOLD analysis project Ga0247608, IMG submission 193490) | Sheep rumen microbial communities from Palmerston North, Manawatu-Wanganui, New Zealand - 1766 DNA GHGlow gp2 | ecosystem: Host-associated > Mammals > Digestive system > Stomach > Rumen ... | reverse complement strand
GGAATTGTGGTTACTAGTGATGGGTCTTTTGGTGAATTCCAACGAAAAGATTATGTACCGGCAGAGGAAACTGTTATTAACGAACTTAAGGAAATTGGAAAGCCTTATATTGTTCTTTTAAATAGTGCTAATCCTTCTAGTAATGAAACTGTTAATTTAACTAATGAATTAAAAGATAAATATGATGTACCCGTAATACCAATAAATGTTGAATTAATGCAAGAGAGAGATATGTTAAATATTTTAAAAGAGGCTTTATATGAATTTCCAGTTGTTGAAGTTAAGGTAAATATTCCTGATTGGATTTCAATTCTAAACCCTGATCATTATGTTAAGAGGGCATATATTGATAAAATTAAGGAAAGTGTCGTAGCTATTGATAAGATAAGAGATGTCGATACAATTACAAATTATTTTAATGATAGTGAATTTATTGATAAGGCTTATTTATCTGATATTGATACATCTACTGGTGAAGTTACGATTAATCTATCAGCTCCAGATGGATTATATAATCAGATTTTAAAGGAAATAATAAATGTCGATATAACTTCTAAGGCTGATTTGTTATATTTATTTCAAGACTTTAATGAAACTAAAAGTGAATATGATCAAATTAAATCGGCACTTAAAACTGTTAAACAAACAGGATATGGTATTGCTTCACCAACGCTTGCTGATATGAAGTTAGAAACACCAGAGATAATTAAACAGGGTAGTAGATATGGTGTTAAACTAAAGGCTAAGGCACCATCAATTCACATGATTAAAGTTGACGTAGAATCTACTTTTGAACCAATTATTGGAAGTGAGATGCAAAGTAAAGAACTAATTAATAGTCTTACTAACAATAACAATAGCAATGACATATGGAAGAGTGAGATATTTGGTAGAAGCCTTGATGTAATTGTTCAAGAAGGAATACAAGCCAAACTTGCAATGATGCCTGATAATGTACGATATAAACTATGTCAGACACTTACTAAAATCATTAATAAGGGAAGTTCTACAATGATTGCAATTGTTTTATAAGACACAATTATTGTCAAGTCAGTAAAAAAAGGTTATAAAACATAACTTTTTTTTGTTAACCTATTGATTTTAAAGGGAAAACGTGCTACCATATTCTTGTAAGCATAGGTTATGTATGCTTAGTAAGAAAATGGAGGTATACAAAAATGACAAAAGCAAGTTTAGTTGATTATATCGCTGAAAATGCTGATTTAACAAAGGCTGATGCTGCTCGTGCTTTAGAAGCTGTATTAGCTGGTGTAACAAAAGGATTAAAGAAAGAAGGAAAAGTAACTTTAGTAGGATTTGGTACTTTTGCTGCTAAAAAAAGAGCTGCTCGTACTGGTAGAAATCCTCAAACAGGTGCTGAAGTTAAAATTGCTGCACGTGTAGTACCTAGTTTCAAAGCTGGAAACAAATTAAAAGATGCTTTAAACTAATTGATATATAAAACAACTCTAAAAGTTGTTTTTTTATTAAAATAATCCACTATGTAGTGGATTATTTGATTTCTCTATGAACTGCTATGACTTTTCCTAAAATCATATCTGGTGAAATAATATTAACATTAATACTTGGATATTTAGGATTCATTGCCTGAAGAATAATACCTTTAGGATATTTATATAATTTTCTTACTGATAGAATATTACTTTTAGTGGCAATGACTATGTCATCACCATTTTTATAATCTGATTGTTTAGAAAAATAGATTTTGTCATTTTTTAAATAAAAGGGACTCATGGAATCATCTAATATTTTGACGGTTAGTTCTGATTTACCAATTAGGGGTTCATATGTAGCATTCTTGTATGTATTAATAATTTTTTCTTTTTGAATAGTTAGATTTTTATCAATACGATTGCTGTTAACATAATTTTTAACAAATTTATTTTCAAGCGTCTTTTTTTCTTCGTCACTCACCGCTACATCATTTAAAATAGTCGTATCAATATTAAAAATATTGCATATTTCAAAGAAAATATCATAGGGAATATTAAGTAGTCCTGTTTCATATTTGTGAAGAGTTTGACGGTTTTTTTGATGATTTAGAGCTATCGATAAATCTTCAAGGGAATAATTATATTTTAGACGATTCTCTCTAATTAAGTTGCCAACGAATGGTTTTAATTCATCACTGATTAATTCTTTTTTTCTAGTTCTCATAATTCAACTCCTTACTAATTAGATTTATTAGTTATATATAGTGGAATAGTTCCAAAAAGGCCAATTATTACTTTGATTGTATATCTAAATACGATACATAAAGCAATATCTATAGGTTTATATTCTGATATATAAGTAATTGTTACAAAGATAATATTTTCTATGAATTCTACGATTATGATGGAAAAAATATTACTTAAAATTATTTTATTTTGGGTTCTTTTTAGGAGATAATATAATTTACTACTTATCCATATTGATGTTATTAAAGAAATTATTAATCCAATATAATATTTTATATTTAGGGTAAAAATATAATTATATGATTTATTAGCAAAGTAATTATAATTACTATCTTCTATAAAAACCGATAGATTTATAAAGCAGCAACTAATCAGGAAGGTTATTAATATTAAGATAAGATAAGTTTTTATGGCTTCTGGCCCTCTTTTTTGTGTTATAATATTTCCACCAATAATTAAAGATGTTGTTAGGCCAAATCCTAGTGGTATACTAATATCCATAATTGAAATTTTTTTAAGTCCGATAATACATGATAGAATAGTTGCAATAATACCATAGACGTAGATTCCATCAGTTTTATATTTTTTTGATAGTATGAAAAGGATTGTTAATGATACGATAACTTCTAAAACAATAAGGATGGTATTGATCATTTTTTCACCTTCCTATCAGTTAAATATTTTATATATATTACATTAATAATAGTTATAAATACTCCAATGATATATGTAGATATTCCAATAAAAAGTGATTGTTTAATTTCTAAAACATTAATGTAGTATAAGGTAGATGCTAATATTGTATACACTAGTGATGTTATTATATATGTTAAAATTATACATACTGGTATATTACTTTGAATTAGAGAAATTAAATTATAAGTTTTAGCAATAATAAACTCGCTCAACAATATTATGAATGGATATATTATTAATATCTTATAATTATACTCAAATGTTCCTTGCATGTTTATAGAAATTGTTTCGGTTATTGCTGGAATAAAATAATTCATAATAGTGATAATTAAAGCAGTCATTATATTGGCAATAAAGGTAATTTTTAATAAATTTTTTAAGTCTTTGTCACCATACTTGATAATAAGGATATATAATATTGAAAACGTTTCTATTAGAGTTATAATTCCGGTATTTATATTCATTTTTAAAATAACTGATATTTTAAATGATAAAATAAAGGAAATAATATTAAAAATTATTAAAGCGAAATACAGACCTCTTTTGTCTAAAAATTTGTATAGACAAAAGATTGTTAGTAGTGTTAAAATGATTATTAATATTGTAATTATTTCTCCCATGTAACCACCTTCTTATTCAATTTAATTATATCATAAAAAATAAAGATACAGAATATTTTTGTATCTTTTTCTTAAAATTTCTTTTTTTTGGCTTTAATCATTTCATAAAAGGCTTCTAATTTAGTATCAATATTAGAAATATTGTTTTCTCCATCAAAACTTAAATATAGAATAGGGGTTTCATATTCTTCACAAATTTTACTTAATATTGGAATAGCATTAATTTCAGGTACACATCCGTAACTTTTAACATGAATAATGCCATCAATACCACTTTTACAGTGTTTTAAAGTATAATAGACTGATTCTGCGCCATCAGCTCCTAGTGAATATTGAAGATATTTTTTGCTTTCATTTAAAATTTTACCTTGGTTAAATTTCTTTTTTAATAAAAGATATGTTAAATCAGTATAACGGTAGACAATAATGTTTTCATTAATAAGATTTTGTTCTAAATGATTACTAGCTTCACTATCCATTAGAGTATAAAGTTCACCAATTAGTAATATTTTAATCGTATTTTGATTTTCTTTCAAAGGAATTTGATGATACTTTTTTTTATAATAGTGGTATTTTGAGATAATTTTGATAATACTAAGTTTATCTTTAGAGAACGATTTTAACATTTTTTTGTTTTGAACTTCAAATAATTCTGGATTCTCAGCATTTGCTTGGTTAATTCTTTTATATTTATTTAGTTTATCCATAAAAATGATAATTATGAAACCTTGAATTAGGTAATAAAAATAACGGAAAATATTTAATTTTGGGTTTATTTCTTTAGCAAATTCGTACATTTTTTTTATTGATACATGATTATTTTTAATGAGATTAACAAACGTAAAATTATAGCCTAGTTCTTCAAGTATTCTCTCTTGAAGTTCGGCAAAATAGCCATATCGACATCCTCCTCCAGCTTGGATAAGAATATTAGCACCGTGGTTTAGGGCATCAATATAATTACCTAAATTATATTTAAATGGCATACATATATCTTGAGGACTATATTTAGATCCTAAAACAATGGTTTCTTGATTATTTAATGGAGGAATGTAAATTTCGCATTTAGTAATTTTAGATATTATATACTTGATTGGAATATAGTACGTGGATAAATGGGGAAACGAGATTATTTTATTCATGATACTCTCCTTTAACAATATCGATAAAACTTTCTAATTTTGTTTCTAGACTTACTTCAGAAATATTTTCATCGATTACTAAATTTAATATTGGTAGAAAATTATTTTTATAAATGGCAAGATTATTAACTAGGGCATCAATACCACATGGGTAGGTTGATATAAAAATAATTCCATTTATTTGATGACGGTAATAGTAGAGTGAGCCAATCATTTCTTTAGAATATTTCCAGTACAGAGTATCTGAAAAATATTCTGAAAATGACGATGCTAAAGAGTTATCTAAATTATCGGAATACAAGATGGTAAGGTCATTATTTTCTAAGTAATCTTTAATATATTTAGATATAAATTTATCATTTAGATTATAGAAATGTGAAATAATTAAAATTTTTTTATTTGGTTTATGAAGTTTATTTTTTTCTTCATTTTCTTTGGTTTGATTATATTTTTTTTGTTTCTTTTTTGCATTGATATAGCTATATATTATTTTAATAGGGTTTTTAGAAATCTTAAAACCCATTTTTAGAAAACCAAATAATTCATATTTAAATTTAGTATTAGTAATGTTATATGATATAATTTGATCTTTAGGAATTAAATATTTAATATTATCATACGTGCCATTAAATCTTGTACATACTTTATCTTTTTTACCATAATCACAAATTCTTGTCACTAAGATGCAGTCACACTTATCTTTTAAATATATAACATGTCCAATATATATTTTATATGATAAGCAGCTTTCATCAATGGTATTGTTTTTACCCAATGTTACTATTTCTTCATTAGTTTCTGGGCTTAATATAATTTTGCATCCTAATGATGTAAAAAAATTTTTCCATAGTACTCCATATCTGTGATATAAAAATGCTCTTGGTATGCCAATTTTTATTTTTTTCATAAGTCACCTAACAAATTATATGTTTTTTCTTTATTTATATTACAAAAAAAGATAGTTATTCACTATCTTCTAACTCTTCTTCATTCAAAATTGTAAGATCTCCTAAATCTTCTTCGGCATATTCTTCTTCATCATCGATTGAGTTATATTCATCATTATCATCTTCAGTGTTATCTTCTTCAGTATATTCTTCATCTTCTTCTTTATCTTCATATATTTCATCCATGTCTATTTTTATTTTATGATGGCTTTTTAAATCCCATTTACCATCAGGCAATAAGATAAATTCTTTAGATGTTGTTAACGATTGGAAAAAGTCAGCAATTTTATCTTGATATTCACGATCTGACATGGATAATAATTTACATATTTCTTTAAATAAGTCAGCAGTATTCATAGTTATTTTATTTTCTTCAAGATATAGTTTGGCAATAGTTGTATATGATAATAATTCTAGTTCTTCTTTTGTCATTTTTGTTAATTTCATAATAACCTCCTACATTTCTTCTCTTGGAATAATACCAATTAAGTTTAATGCATTATTTATAACAATTTTAATGGCTTTGATTAAAACCATTCTATCACGGGTGTATTCTTTATCATCTGTAACAAATTTTTCACTACTATAATATGAATGAAATAGCGTGGCTAATTCGTAGATATAGTTACATATTATATGGGGGGCACGTTTATTTGATGCAGAAATTACTGTATCTGTAAACATCATTAATTTGTTTATGATATTATATGCTAATGGATGATTTAAGGTATGATAATTATCTTGTAGTGACAAATCTTCTTTATAATTGTTTAAAATACTACATATTCTAGCATTAGCATATTCGATATAATATACAGGATTTTCATTACTTTTTTTAATTGCTAGCGATAAATCAAAATCCATTTGGGTATCTAGGCTTTTTGAAGCAAAGAAATACCTTGCGGCATTTATACCTACTTCTTCAATTAATTCATTTAGAGTAACTGTTTTACCAGTTCTTTTGCTAATTTTTATTTCTTCGCCATCTCTTAAAAGTCTTACCATTTGAAGAATTTTAACGTCAAGCATATTACTATCATGTCCTAATATTGTAAGAGCTGCTTTTAATCTATTAATATATCCATGATGATCAGCTCCTAAAACATCAATTAATTCTTCATAGCCACGATTTATTTTATCATTATGGTAAGCAATATCTGGTAAAAAGTATGTATAACTGCCATCGCTTTTTACTAGTACACGATCTTTTTCATCTCCGTATGATGAAGTTTTTAACCATAAGGCGTCTTCATTAATGTAACATTCGTTACATTTTTTTAATTTATTTAAAACGTTTTCAACGGCTCCTTTATCATAAAGTGATTGTTCACTAGTAAAGATGTCAAAGTTAACGCGAAAGTAATCTAAATCTTTTTTAATTTTTTCTAATAATATTTTTAAACCAATTTGTTTAAAGTATTCAGTCGATTCGTTTAATACTTTATTCTCATATTTTTCATAAATATCTTTTGCGATGGCAATAATTTCTTTTCCATGATAGCCATCCTCTGGTAAATTGCAATCTAGGCCACATAATTCTCTATATCTTTCTTTAATCGATATTCCTAAATTATTCATTTGATTTCCGGCATCATTAATATAATATTCTCTAGTTACATCATAGCCACAATAAGTCATTATTTTTGATAAATTATCTCCATATGTAGCACCTCTTCCGTGACCTATGTGAAGAGTTCCTGTTGGGTTCGCACTAACATATTCAATATTTACTTTTCTTGATAAGCCAATATTGGATTTACCATAATTTTTATTTTCGGTAATAATTTTGTTTAATTCACTAAATAGTTTTGATTTTGATATATGAATATTAATGAATCCTGGTGGGGCTACTTCGGATGATTCAACAGTTATATCTTTTATGTTATCAACAATACTTCTTGCTATTTCTAATGGATTCATTTTTAATTTTTTAGATAATAATAAGGCTACATTGGTGGCATAATCACCATTTGAGGTATTTTTAGGAATTTCAATAATGATATCGTCTTCATTAATAGAAATTTCTGCGAATGATTTTTCAATACTCTTCTTTATTATTATTTGTAATTCTTTTTTTATACTCATATTTTATCACTCATTTCTACTTTATAACAATAATTATCAGAACTGTCTATGATATTATAATTAATTTCAATATTATTTTCAGTTATTTTTATTTTTGTTGTTTTAACTGATATATCGATACTAGTATTATATTCTTTAATATAATATTCGGTCTTAGTTATTTTATTTAAGTCAAATAATAATTTATGACTAAAGTTATTATTTTCTCTTAATAATAATACTTTATCTTCTTGAATTGTTATTTTATATTTTGTTTCATTATGAAGATAACTAATAGTGTTTTTATTTTTTATGCCTGTAGTATCGATTGATTCTTTTGTATTTTCAGTTAAATTTGCCAAATATCCTTTAATTTTTATTTTGATAAAAACACCTCCATTTGGAATTCATCAAACATTATATCATAACTTATATAAAATTAGAACTTATATTTTTACTTTTTTGATAAATAATAAAGATAGATAATGAAATGTGAGTGATTATATGAAAATTTTAAAGAGAATTTTAAAATTATTTACGTTTTTAGGTATCATGTTTCTTTTAGGTAATATTGGATTATATATATATTCTTTGGTTAGTCCAAAAATTCAAGTGTCAAGAAATCAATCTTATTATTTATATGATAACAATAATAACCTTATTTTTAATAATTATAGCTGGTTAGAGTTAGATGAAATTAGTGATTATTTAATTGATGCTACATTATCAACTGAAGATAAACATTTTTATAAACATTTTGGGTTTGATTATTTGCGTATTTTAAAGGCTGTTATTAACAATATTACCTCTAGAAGTCTTTCTGAGGGAGCATCTACTATTACACAGCAATATGCAAGAAATTTGTATTTAAATTATGATAAAACGTGGAAAAGAAAATTAGAGGAGGCATTACTGGCTTTAAAATTAGAAACACACTATACAAAAGATGAAATACTAGAGGGATATTTAAATACTATTAATTATGGTGGGGTGTATGGAATAGAGAATGCTTCAAGATATTATTTTAACAAGTCTGCTAGTGAACTTACTTTGGCGGAGGCATCGATGTTAGCAGGAATTCCACAGTCTCCTAAAAATAATTCTCCAATTATTAATAATGAAAATGCTAAAAATAGACAGAAGATTGTTTTACAGTTAATGGTTAATAATAATAAAATTACAGAGTTAGAAGCAGATGAAGCTTATAATAGTCCACTATCATACGTTGGAGTAAGTAATAGTAATATGACTTCAGGAAGGTTATATTTTAAAGATGCAGTATTAAATGAATTAAATAATATTTCTAGTATTCCTGAATCAATTTTAACCACTGGGGGAATAAAAATATATACAACATTAGATAATTATGCTCAAAATGTTTTAGAGGCATCTGTCAACAATATAGTATGGAACGAACTTCAAACGTCTGCGATTTTAATGGAACCTAATACCGGAGAGATTATGGCTTTAATTGGAGGAACTGATTATAATGTTAGTCAATTTAATAGGGCTATTAGTGCTAAGAGGCAAGTTGGTTCTACAATGAAACCTTTTTTATATTATGCTGCTTTAGAAAATGGATTTACGGCTGCTTCTTCTTTTATTAGTGAAAGAACAACTTTTTCTTTTTCAAATAATAAAAAATATACACCTAAAAATTATAATGATAAATATGCAGATGGACCGTTATCAATGGGAGCAGCCATTGCTTATTCTGATAACATATATGCTGTTAAAACGCATTTGTTTTTAGGTGAAGATAAATTAGTAACAATAGCAAATAGACTAGGAATTGATGGTAGTTTAGAGGCTGTTCCTTCGTTGGCACTGGGAACAGAGGAGATAAGTTTAATAGATATGGTTAATAGTTATGCTACATTTGCTAATATGGGAAATAGGGTAAATGGACATTTTATAAAAAGAATTGAGGATAGTAATGGGAATATTTTATATGAGTATAAAGTTGATGAAAAAAATGTTTTAAATGAAAGTTTAGTATACATTTTAAATGAAATGTTAACTTATACTTATGATAAAGATTTTATTGATTATAATTATCCAACATTAATTAGTTTATTACCAAAAATAACTAATCGCTATGCGATTAAGTCTGGTACTACTAACACTGATATGTGGATTATTGGATACAATGATCAAGCTGTACTTGGAGTTTGGACAGGATATGATGATAATCGTAGTTTTGGTGATAATGTGCATAGTTATCAAAAAGATATTTGGATAGAAACGATGGAAGGATATTTGAAAGATAAAAAAAGTAATTGGTATACTGCTCCTCAAAATATTGTTGGAGTATTAGTAAATCCAGTTACTGGAGAAATTGCTAAAAAAGATGATAAAAAAAGCAAAATGTTTTATTTTATAAAGGGGACTGAGCCTTATACTGATACCGGATATAATCTTGATGCTGTATTTAATGAAGAAAATGATATTAGAGCGCAAGTAAGTGACAAAGAAAAAATTGATGAAGAAGAAAATTAAAAAAGGTTCTCAGAACCTTTATAATTCAATTATTATGCAATGACCGGTTTCATTACTATATTTTTTATAATTTATACCATTATTGTTTAAAAATGTTTCTACGTCTGCTAACTTATTTTGGGGTTCTACGGAAGGTAGTGGTATATCAGTTGTAACTGGTATTTCATATGATGGAGTAGGTTGTGACATAGTTGGTTCGATTTGTTGAGGTATTTGACTACTTTGATCAAATAGTGGTTGATCCATCATTGGTGTTTGATTAGTTATTTCATTTGGTAATACTGGTCCAACTTGTGGAGCAATACTAAAGTTATTGTTTATCTCCGGCTGAACTAGTGATGGCTCAAAGCTTGGAATTGTTTCTTGAACTTCTAATGTTGGATTAGATATTGGAGTTTGTTCTGGCATTTGAGAAACATTAAAATTTGGTATTGGTGATGGATTTGGTATTTGATTTACTGGTTGACTTTCCGGAACCGGTTGATTATATACTAATGGCTGATTAGATGGTTCAAATGATTGAATCATTGTTGGCTCGATTTGTGGCATAATTCCTTGTGAATTTTGAGCAGACATTGTATTTAATGTTTGCATATTCATTGCATTTAATGTTGCATTTTGATTTTGTCCTAAATTATTGTTTGGAAAAAAGTTTCCATTATTCATTTTATCACTTTCCTTTTCTTCTTCTTTATTAGTTGATTCTGAACTAATATTCAACGATTTCATAATATCGTCAATAGCTGACTTTATTTCAGCATCTGTTATTTCTTTTTCATTAATAATGGTTTCTAATTCTTTTACTGTCAGTTTTTCATTGATAATACGATTTAATAATTCGTTTTGTCGTTTAGAATCATTTACTACAATTAAACTTCTTGCATGTCTTTCACTAATTTTTTTATTGATTAAGGCATCTTGAATATTTTTGGGTAATTTTAATAATCTTAATTTATTTGATATATAAGACTGTGATTTTCCAATGATAGTGCTTAATTCTTGTTCTTTTAAATTTGATAATTTTAAAATTTCTTGATATGATTTAGCTTCTTCGATGGGGCTAATATTCTCACGTTGGAGATTTTCAATTAGGGCTATTTCTGGTATTTTTTCTTCGGCAATATTTTTAATTATGACTGGTACTTCTTTAAGACCAATCATTTTGGCAGCTCTATATCTTCTTTCTCCAGCAATGATTTCATATAAATTATCTTTTTTTCTTACTAAAATTGGATTTAAAATACCATATTCTTTTATCGATAAAGCTAATTCTTTAAGTGATTCATCATTAAATACTTTTCTTGGTTGATTAAAATTTGGTATCATTAAATCTATATTTATTTTAGTAATATTTTCTTCTGGTTGCATATACCACCTCTTTATCCTTCTTACCCTATAATAGTATAATACAATAATTTTTTTTTTTTTTCAAGAAATATTATAATATTTATAATAATTTTTATGATATACTTTGATGGAGATGATTAATATGAAATTAAAAAATACTAATATCTGTATTGATGATGCAATTAAGTTCTCTGATTATGATAATTTATTATTAAAAAGAAGGGATAATAATATGTTACTTAGTGATTTTCAAGTTAATGTTTTATTAAATAATGGCATTGATTATAAAATTTATAGTAATATACGGGAATTATTATTTAAGATAAATATCATTTTGGCAGATAATTATCAAGAGGAGTTGGATTTAGTTGCTAGTCAAATAAGTGAAATTATTTATTATTCTGAAACAAAAAAATGAGATTTATTTCTCATTTTTTAAATATTTTTTTTTAGTATTTGACTATATTTTCTAGGATATATTGATGGAGTTTCTTTTATTTTAGTTATTTTATAAAGACTTCTTTTACTATTTTCAAGTGGGAGAGAAAAATTTATAATTGATTCATCTTTTAATCCTAATTTTTGGTAATAATTGGAAATATTAGTTAATTCTGATTCAAGATTAGATTTTAAGGCAATGAATGTACCATTAATTTTTAACATAGGTATTCCATATTCTAATAAATGTTTTAGGGGGGCTACAGCACGGGATGTGACAATATCGTATTTATTACGGTTATGGATTGCATATTCTTCAGCTCTTGTATTAATAATATTGATTTCTTTAAGATTTAGATTATCAATTACTAATTTTAAAAATTTACATTTTTTTTCAGTAGCATCAAGAAGATCTATTTTTATATTTGGAAACATTATTTTTAGCACTAATCCTGGGAAGCCAGCACCACTACCTATATCTAAAATATACTGATTATTTAAATTAATACTTTTTACGATTGTTAATGAATCATAGAAATGTTTTAGATAAACTTCTTTTTCTTCAGTTATAGATGTTAAATTATATTTTTGATTTTCTTGATATAGTAATTGATAAAATTTATTTAGGTCAGATAATTGTTTAGTAGTTATTTCAATATTTATTTTTTTTAATTCATTTATAAATTCTTCTTTATTCATGATAATACTTCCTCAAATAAATCATTAAAATAGAAATATCCGATGGGTTAACGCCACTTATTCTTAGTGCTTGGCCTAAGGTAGTAGGATTTATTTTAGATAATTTTTGGCGAGCTTCACTAGCAAGGTTTGGAACTTTTTGGTAATCTAAATCTTTTGGAATTATTTTTTCTTCATATTTAAGCATTTTTTCAGCTTCTTTTTTTATTTTATTGATATATCCTTCATATTTTATATTTATTTCTACTTGTTCAATAACTTCTTTAGAATAATCTATATTTACAAGACTATTTTCTTTTAAAATTGCAATAGTTATTTCATTTCTTTTTAATAAATTATAAAGACTAATTCCATCTTTAAGTTCAGCGCTATTTAACTGTTTTAATAATTCATTATTTTTTTTAGTTGGAGTTATTTTATTGTCTTTTAAATAATTTAAAAGTGCTTCTATATCATTTTTTTTCTTTAAAAATTTATCATATCTTTTTTGTTTGATTAAACCTACTTGATAGCCATAATCCGTAAGTCTCATATCTGCATTATCGTGTCTTAAAATTAACCTATATTCAGCACGTGATGTTAGCATACGATATGGCTCAATGGTTCCTTTTGTTACTAAGTCATCAATTAAAACACCAATATATGCTTCATTTCTTTTTAATATTAGCGGTGGTTTATTATCAACTGCCAAGGCAGCATTAATTCCAGCGATAATACCTTGACCAGCGGCTTCTTCATAGCCACTAGTGCCATTTATTTGTCCAGCTGTATATAGATTTTTTAAGACTTTTGTCTCTAAATCACGATTGATTTGGGTAGGGTAGATGGCATCATATTCAATAGCATAGGCATATTTTTTTATAATAGCATGTTCTAATCCTGGTAATGAATGAACCATTTTTTCTTGAACATCACGTGGCATACTTGTGGAAAAACCTTGAAGATACATTTCGTCATAATAGATACTTTCTGGTTCAATAAATAATTGATGCCTTTCTTTATCGGAAAATCTTACTACTTTATCTTCGATTGATGGACAATATCTAGGTCCAACACCTTTAATGTCGTCTCTACCACCATACATTGCTGATTTGTTTAAATTATCTAAAATTATTTTATGAGTTTCTTTGGTAGTATATATTAGATGGCATGGAATTTGTTTAGTTACATCATAAATATTATCTTCTTCTGTATTAAAACTATAACAAACTTGGTCTCCTTGTTCTTCTTTTGTTTTGGAAAAATCAATAGAACTTTTTTCAATTCTTTGTGGGGTTCCGGTTTTTAATCTTAAAATATCAAAGCCATATTCAGCTAGTTTTTCGCTTAAGTGCATTGATGGTCTTTCGCCATGAGGGCCACTTCTTGTTCTTTCGGAACCTACTAAAATGTCTGATTTTAGATAAGTTCCAGTAGTAAGAATTACCTTTTTACTAAATATTTTTTCATTTTTTTCAGTTATAATACCTAAAACACAATTGTTTTCTACAATTAAATCTTCGACCATTGATTCTTTTATTGTTAAGTTTTTAGTATTTTCTAAGACTTTTAACATTTCTTTAGGATAGGTTACTTTATCTACTTGGGCTCTTAATGATCTTACAGCTGGGCCTTTGGAGGAGTTTAACATTTTCATTTGAAGGGATGCTTTATCGGCAATGCGTCCCATAATACCGCCTAAGGCATCTATTTCTCTAACAATAATACCTTTAGCGGAGCCTCCGATTGAGGGATTACAAGGGCAGGTGGCAATGTTTTCTTTATTTGAGGTGATTAATAATGTTTTTTTACCAATATTGGCAGCAGCATATGCCGCTTCACATCCGGCATGGCCACCACCTACGACAATAATATCATAGTTCATAATATCACTTACTTTCCTAGACAAAATCTTGAAAATATTTCATCGATTAGTTCATCTTTATAAGTTTCTCCAATTATATCTCCTAGGACATTCCAACATTCTTTTAAATCCATTTCAATAATATCTATAGGAGTATTATTTCTAATATTTTCAATAATTTCATCGATTATTTTTGATGATTTTTTTAATAACGCAATGCTTCTCGCATTACTTAGATATGTCATATCTTTAGTAACTATCTGACCTAAATTAAATATTTCAATAATTTTATTTTTTAAGTCTTCTAGTCCTATATTTTTTTTAATACTTAATTTTATTATATTATTATTTTCAATCTGTAATTTATTTGATAGATCAATTTTATTAATAACAATTAAATATTTTTTATTTTTTAATTTATTTAAAATCGTTTTTTCTTCTTCAGTTAATGATTCATTGTTATTTAAGACGAAGAGAATTAAATCGGCATTATCAATTATTTCTAAGCTTTTATTTACACCAATTTGTTCTACGATGTCATCTGTTTTTCTAATACCAGCTGTATCTAATATGTGAAAAAGAACACCATTTATAATAAAGTTTCCTTCAACAATGTCTCTAGTTGTTCCTTCAATATCAGTAACAATTGCTTTTTTTTCTTCCAATAAGGCATTTAAAAGACTGCTTTTACCAACGTTTGGTTTTCCTATTATACCAATTTTAATACCTTCATTTATTAATTTAGCATTTTCGGCATTTTTAATAATTTCTGTTATTTTTTCTTTAAAATTGATGATACTTGGATATATTTTATTATTCGTTAGTACTTCGATATCTTCATATTCTGGATAATCAATATTAACTTCAATATTACTAATAATATCTGTTAATTTTGTTCTTAATGAAGAAATAAGACTTGAGACATTACCAGTTAATTGATTAATCGCCATTATACGACTAGCATCGGTTTTTGATTCGATTAAATTCATAATACCTTCAGCTTGGGTTAGGTCGATACGACCATTTAAAAAAGCTCTTTTGGTAAATTCGCCAGGTTCTGCTAATCTTGCACCACTAGTTAAGAGTAGTTCCAATACTTTGTTAGTAGTGCTTATACCACCATGACAGTTTATTTCAATTATATCTTCTTTTGTAAATGTTTTTGGGGCTAACATGATACTAACTAAAACTTCATCAATAAGTGCATTATTTTCAATAATATGTCCATAATGAATAGTATGACTTTTTGCTTTAGTTAAGTCTTTATCAAAAATTTTATTTACAATACTAATTGATTCTGGGCCACTAACTCTAATTATTGAAATAGCTCCCACACCTAAGGCAGTAGAAATAGCGGCAATTGTGTCTTCCATAATATTTCCTCCAATTCCATAATATTTTAGCACATAAATCAAAAAAAAGATATAAAAAATATAGTTAAGCTTTTATTTAACTATATTTAGACTTCTTTAGGTTTAATAACTACGCATCTATTTGGTTCTTCGCCATCTGACTCAGTATAGACGTATTTATCATCTGATAAAATGCTATGAACAATTCTTCTTTCATAGGAATTCATACTATCTAATTTTGTTTCTACTTTGGTTTTAGCAACTTCTCTGGCAACTTTTTTAGCTAGAAATTCAATATTTTTTACTCTTTTTTCTTTATAATTTTCGACATCTAAGATTATATTTATGTGTTCATCAACTTCGTTACTAATAATTTGTCTTATGATTGTTTGAAGAGCAGCTATTGTTGAACCATTTCTACCAATTAAAACAGCGTTATGATCTGAGAATAATTTAATAGTAATACTATCTTCTCGTCTTCTTACTTCTAAATTAACGTTCATACCCATCAATTTAGTAATTTCAAGAATATCTTCTTTGATAGTATCAACAATATCATTATAATTAATAACTTCTATTTTGACATTTTTTTTAAGAAGTGTATTTTTTTCTTCTAGTACTTTAATAATTAAATTTTCTTTGGCAATATTTAATTCAGTAAGGCCTTTTTCGATGGCCTCTTCTTTTGTCTTTCCATCATAATAATATTTTTTCATGCTTTAACCTTCTTTCTTTCAACCAATTTATTTTGAAGTATTGTGAATATGTTTGATGTTATCCAATAAATACCAACAGCACTAGCAATAGTAAATGAACTATATGTAATAATTGCCAACATAAAATATAGAGTATATTTCATATTTACGGCTGATGTAGCTTGATCTTTCATTGTTTTTCTAAATGAGAAGAAAGTAGCTAAAAAGATTAAAATTACTAATATAATATAACCATATTCTCCGGCGGCAATACCATTCCATGGTGTTTTACCCAAATTAAAGAAT
>Ga0247608_10003974_pt1 | contig 16850 bp, 11 predicted proteins | sample 176DNAGHGlowgp2_FD_193490 | JGI IMG/M metagenome (GOLD analysis project Ga0247608, IMG submission 193490) | Sheep rumen microbial communities from Palmerston North, Manawatu-Wanganui, New Zealand - 1766 DNA GHGlow gp2 | ecosystem: Host-associated > Mammals > Digestive system > Stomach > Rumen ... | reverse complement strand
GCCATTGAGCCATCGTCCCTCCTTCCAGCAACACGGCTCCTCGAACTCGCCCTCAGTGACCTTGGCCAGTCCTATGTAGCCTTGGCCGCTGGCAGGGAGGAAGGTGACGCGCGCGTTGGAGCCAAGGAACAAGTAGCCGTCGGCCTGCGTTATGGCCATCACATAGCCTATGGCCTCTGGGTCGTAGGTGCCTCCGGTGAGTTGTGGCGCCCCGCCATTGCGCATGCCGCTCGACACCAGCTCGCACACGGCGCGCACCTTCCCCAGGTCGAGCGTGTCCTTCACCCGCCGGGGATTGCTGCCCTTGAGCCAGGCGGCATCGATGCGTCCCTGGGCCTGTGCGGCCAGGATGGTGTCGGTGGCGTGGGCCAGCTCGTTGTAGAACTGCCGGAAGGTAGCGTTGACCTCGTCGCTGCAGTTGCGCTCAAAGCCGAAGGGCGAATAGCCGATGGCTCCCAAGGCACCGATGGCGTAGGCGGCATTGGCGGCCCCGTTCTGTCCAGAGCGCGACTCGGGCACGAACACGGGATTGTTGCTGCGGGCGTAGAGCCTCAGTATCTGTGGGAAGTCGTCGAGGTAGATGTCGGGTGCAAGAATATCTATGTGGGTGGCTGCCGCGCGCCACACGTCGTGGTTCTGCGCCTGCGGCCCGCCCGACGGGTAGTTGCCGGGGCGGGTGTCCTCGGGCTGCACTATCCAGGCATTGACGAAGGTGGGCAGGCTGTACTCTTGCTTGCCTGCCGCCGCCACGGCGTCGATGTATGCGGCATAGTGCCAGGCCATGAACAGCTCGGCGGCGCGGTCGGCGGGGCCAAACACTTCTTCCCAGCTTCCGCTGGTCTTGCATCCGCGCTGCTGCCAGGCCTTTAGGGTCTCGGGCAGCAGCGACTCGCGGTGGGCAGTGAGCCAGTCGATGAGGGCCTTGGGCACGGGAGCCTTGAAGGCCTCGTTGGCCAGGGCGCAGTAGTCGCGTGGATGGCCGTGCAGTCCCACCTCGTTCTCCATCTGCACCATTACCACGGTCTGCTCCGTGGCGTCGATCTCCTTGACATGGCGCATTAGGGCTGCAAAGGCGCGGGCGTCGGCCTGGCAGGTCTGCTGCCCCAGGGTGGTGAGTATAGGCAGTGGCTTTCCCTCTGGTGTCTGAGCCAGGGGGAAGCGCTTGGTGTCGCGCTTCACCCAGGTGGGTGTGTAGCTGGTGATGCCGTTTTTCCACGAGCCGAACCAAAGCAGTGCAAGCTTCATCCCAGAGGTGCGGGCATTTTTTATGAGGTCGTCGACCACGGTGAAGTCAAACTTTCCCTCCTCGGGTTCGGTCTGCTCCCACGACACCACGGCCAACACCGTGTTCACGCCGGTGTTTCTGAGTTTGGACCAGACGTCAAGCATATAGTTAGGACTCGACGACGTGGAGTTGCCCAGCTCGCAGCCGAGCACGAGCCAGGGCTTGCCGTTGACGATGAGCTGTGTGACGTTGCCGCGCTGTTCCAGGTGGGGCTGCTCCACGGAAGTCTGTTGTTTGACGCGGGCCTCGTTGCAGCCCGTGGCCAAAAGCCCTGCCAGCAGGGCCAGTAGGATTGTCTTGTTCATGGCGGTGCTACTTTTTGTTATAACGTTCAATGAGCTGTTGCGGCAGCTTGACGATGCAGATGTTCATCGAGCGTCCGTCGTCGCTGAGCATGGCCGACTGTATCTCTATCTCGGTGCCGTCGGGCTTGAAGGTGGGGTGCACGTGGTCGCGGGCCGTGGTCTTATGTCCGGCGGTGAGCAGTATGCGCTCCTTGGTGTGTCGGTCGATGAGCCACAGCTCGCGTGCGAAGTCGTCGCCTGCCACCCAGTGGCCGTCGTCCGAGCCTGCCACGTGCCAGAAGCTGTCGCCGTCGACTTGTCCTTCGAGTGTAAACGCTCGCGTGCGCATGTTGACCACGGCAATGCCCGTGGCATACTCCTTGGTGCCGGCGGGCCCCCAGTCGTTGGAGAAAGCAAACGACTCCAGGCCGTCTGTCTGTCCGCCGTTGAGGTCTATGGGCCGGTGGCCCACGATGGCAATGACCAGCTCGTCGGCACTGATGACAGCCTCGTGGGTCACCCAGTCGTGCTCGGTCTCGCGGTAGATGGGGCGCAGGTTGGTGCCGTCGGCATTGCACATCCATGTGCGCGTCGGAGCCTTGCCACCCGTTTCCCAGCAGAAGATTACCTCGCCGGGATGCCAGGGATTGCCCTGTATGTGCCCTACCTTGAAGTGGACGCCCACCACCGGCTCGGCCTTGCCCGTGGCGAGGTCCATCTTGCCTATTCCACCCGGCCCTGCGCCCATGTTTCGCGGCCCGAAGTTGGGGGCTATGGGCTGGGCTATGGGCAGCTGTCGGGCGCAGTCCTTGGTGAGTCTGAAGTAGACAATCTCCTCGCTGCCGTCGAGGGCCATGTCGCCCTCGTTGCACATTTCGGCTGGTATGACGCCGCAGAGGCGCTCATAGTGATTTTTGTTTTTTAGTTTGTTATTTTTTGAGTCGGCGAGCAGGCTGCCCAGGTTGACCTCGACCACGGCCATGCCGGTGAGCTTGCCCTGCTTGTCCTTCACCTGGCGCATGTGGTATAGGTTCATCGACTTGCGGGCCACGCAGAGCATGCCTGTGAAGCCACCCTCGGTCACTTGTACAATGTCGCCTGTCTCTTCGTTGACGGCCATGGCCTCGCCCTTGACGCGGTCGGAGCGGAATACCACCCATTGGCCGTCGGCCGTCCACTGGTTGTGGGTCTGGTAGATCTTGGAGTCGCCGGTGCCGCTCTTGCTGGTGAGGAACACCAGCTCCACGCCCGTCTTGGGGTCGTTGATTACTTTGCGCTCCGAAGGGAAGCGCGTGCCCATTTGTGCTGTCGCCATCGTTGTCGTCAACGTGGCTACAAGACAAAGAATAAGCCTGTTCATGGTGTGCATGATAGTAAAGATTAGTAGTTGTAGTTGCTTAATGAGTGCAAATATACATTTTTTTTTGGAATAAAGACTATATTTTTTGCAAAAAATGTGAACAATCCGAAAAAAACACTACCTTTGCATAAAACGACTAAAAACACTACTACTATGAGACAAATTATCTGCGCAGTATGCATGGCCATGCTCACCGTCTGTGCCTCTGCACAAACGCCGCAGGCCCAACCCGACACCAGTCTTTCACGTCACAACTTCTTCTATGCCGGACAGAGCAAGCAGCGACGCATGTTCATTGTCAAGGATGGCCAGGTGGCCTGGAGCTACACCGACCAGCTCCATCGAGGCGAGATTAGCGATGCCGTGCTTATGAGCGACGGCCATATCCTCGTGGCCCACCAGTACGGCGTGGCCGAGGTCGACGCCAATGGCCAGACCCTGTGGAGCTATGCCGCCCCCGACGGCACCGAGATACACACCGCCCAGCCCATAGGCCGCAGCCACGTCGTGTTCGTGCAGAATGGCAAGCCAGCCAAGTGCGTGGTGATGGAGATTCCCACCTGCCGCATAGCCACCGAGTTTGTGCTGCCCACTACCGAGAAAGGCTCCGTCCACGGACAGTTCCGCAATGCGCGACTCACTACCCGAGGCACACTGCTTGTGGCCAATATGGGCATGGGCTGCATCCACGAGTTCAACAGCTACGGGCGCGAGGTCGACCGCTGGGGCGGCATGTTGCCCTGGTCGGTCCAGGAGTTGCCCAAGACGGGGCACCTGCTCATCACGGGGCGCAAGGGCCTCATACAGGAGATAGACCGACAGGGACACACCCTCTGGCAGCTCAACACCACCGACTACGGCGTTGCGTCGCCGCAGAAGACGGTGCGCCTGAAGGACGGCGGACACATAGTCAACAACTGGTACAACGAGTGGAACAAGGAGCCAATGGACACGGCCAACGCCCCGGTGCAGGCCATCGAGATAGACAAGCAGGGCCGCCTGGTGTGGCAGCTGCGCTCTTGGCGCAACCCCGACCTGGGACCCTCTACCACCATACAGCTGCTCGACGAGCCGGTGAACCGCGACCGCCTCTTCTTCGGCCACTTTGGCCCGCAGCCTGCGCCCAAGCTCTTCGTCGCACCCAACCAGCCCATGGGGCAGGGTAGGGGCATCTTCCCCGGTCGCGTGGCCTGGATCCATGCCCCAGGCGTGGCCACCTGGGACGGGCACACCGGCCTGTGGGTGGAAGACCGCTGGAACAGCCAGCAGCGTGCCGACCAGATGGTGGACGAGGCCGTGATGCAGCTCACTGGCCAGCCCACGGCGAAGAAGGCCTGGCAGGCCCTGTTCCGCCATTTCAACAAGACCCACGGTCGAGGCAACCGCGGCTATAAGCGCGGAGAGAGCATAGCCGTGAAGCTCAACCTGAACAACGCCATCACCCACCACGACACCATAGAACTCAACTCCTCGCCCTTCGTCACGCTCGCCTTGGTGCGCTCCATGGTCAACCATGGAGGCGTGCGCCAGCAGGACATTGTGCTCTGCGAACCTTCGCGAGCCATCACCGACTCTATATATAATAAGGTATATAGGGAATTTCCACAGGTGCGCTTCGTCGACAACATAGGTGGCGACGGTCGCGAGAAGTGCGAGTACTACAAAGACCAGATAGTCTACTCGGTAGACAATGGCAAGATGGCCACAGGCCTGGCCAAGTGTATCGTCGATGCCGACTACCTCATCAACTCGGCACTGCTCAAGACCCACAACGGCCCCGGCGTGACGCTCACCACCAAGAACTGGTATGGAGCCACCGACATCAATCTGCTCTGGCGGCAAAACGCCCATAACAACGTGTCGCAGGACAAGCGCCATGGCAAGCCTGGCTACAAGACCTTCGTCGACTGGATGAGCCATCCCCACCTGGGACAGAAGGCGCTGCTCTTCATCGTCGATGGCACATACGGCTCGCGCGACGTCAACGGCGCGCCCAACCCCAAGTGGATGAAGGAGCCGTTCAACGGCGACTGGGCCTGCTCGCTCATCGTCTCGCAGGATGAGGTGGCCTGCGATGCCGTGGCCATGGACATCATCATCGGCGAGTGGCCAGAGTTTGGCAGCCTCAACTACTGCGACGAGTACCTGCGCGAGGCTGCCAGCCTGCCCAATGCGCCCAGTGGCACCGTGTACAAGCAGGACGGCAAGCCCCTGGACCATCCACTCGGACTCTTTGAGCACTGGAACAATGCCCAGGAAAGGAAGTACACCAAGATAGACCTTAGATACAAGAAGCTATGAAGAAAGTGTTTTTCGCCATGACCTTCGTCGCCCACCTCCTGTCTGTCGCCGCTTCGGCCCAGGTGGGCGATGCTTTCCAGGGCATACTGCCTGTTACCGACCCCGCGGCGATGAAGTCGCTCAACGGGCAGTGGCAGCTCAAGGTCGTCGAGGGCATCGACGACACCAGTGGCGTGCCCGCTGCCGACGACACCTGGGGCACCATAGCCGTGCCCGGGTGCTGGGAGGCCTACGGCTTCGCCAAGCCCAGCTACGACAGCGCACGCCCACTGACGGGCTACTACCGCACCACGTTCACCGTGCCAGCGGCATGGAAGGGCATGCGCATCGTGCTCCGCCTCGACGGAGTGCTCTATGGCTACGACCTGTGGGTCAACGGCCACGCCGCCGGCTCGTGGCGCTCGGCCTACAACACGGCGCTCTTCGACATCACCGACCACCTCAGCCATCGCGACGGGAGGCAGGAGCTGGCCATGAGAGTCATCACTCAGTTCCCAGGCAGCGACTTCGACTACAACGACGACTGGGCACCCTGCGGCATCTTCCGCGACGTGACGCTCATGGCAGTGCCCGACACCCACCTGAGCGACCTCACCATAACCACCAAGAACACCGGCCAGGTGAGCGTCAAGACACTGCTGGCCGGCAAGGGCGACGTGACCCACGAAATCATCGACGCACAGGGGAAATCGCTCGCCACCATGGGGACTAACCAGGCCACAACGATAGCCAACCCCCATCTCTGGACAGCCGAGACACCCTATCTCTACACCCTGCGCACCACACTGACGCGCAAGGGCAAGGTGCTGCAGGTGTTCAGCCACAAGTTCGGCTTCCGCGAGCTGACCATCGACGGCAATGTGCTCAAGCTCAACGGACAGCCCGTGAAGCTGCGCGGAGTGACCTGCCACTCCACCGACCCAAGGACGGTGAAGGTGGTTGGCGACGACCTGACGCTGAAGGACATGCGCCTGATGAAACAGGCCTCGGTGAACTACATACGCACCAGCCACTATCCACGCGAGCCACGCTTCTACGAGCTGGCCGACTCGCTGGGCTTCTACGTCATCAGCGAGGTGCCTTTCGGCTTCGGCGACAAGAACTTGTCGAAGCCAGAGTTCTACCCCGTGCTGCAGCAGCGGGCCCAGGCCACCATACGCCGCGACAAGAACCACGCCTCGATACTCGTCTGGAGCCTGGGCAACGAAAACCCGCTCACCGACATCTGCATACGCCTGGGCGACTACGTGAAGGCGCAGCTCGACCCCACGCGCCCCTACTGCTACCCCCAGGTGGGCAGCTACTTCCGCCGATTCTTCGAGGGCAGCCGCCCAGGGCAGCAAGGCCAGCCGGCCGCACAGGGCAGCAAGGAAAGCCCCTTCCCGTCGAAGGCACCCATCTATGCGCCCCACTATCCCACCACTGGCCAGATAGCTGGATTCTACCAAGGCCTGGACCGCCCTGTAATCTTCACCGAGTACTGCCACTCGCTGGGCATATCGCTTGAGGACCACGACCGGCAGTGGAGCATCATTGAGCGCACGCCGGGCATCGCCGGCGGCTCGGTGTGGGAGTGGGTGGACCAGGGCATGCCCTTCGCCGACACTGCCTTCAGTCCCTATGGCTACGAGGAGAAGGTGTACACCTCTGAAGGCAGCGGCTTCGAGATGCACGGCAACAAGGGCACCGACGGCCTGCTCTACGCCGACCGCACGCCCCTGCCCAACTACTACGAGCTGCAGCACAACTATGCGCGCGCCTTCGCCAGCGACAGCACCCTTGCTGCCCACGGGCGACAGCTGACCCTGCATGTATGCAACCGCTACGACTTCCTGAACCTGAAGGACAACGTCACCTTCCACTGGGCATACAGCGAAGACCGCGACACACTGGTCCAAGGGGCCTTCTCGCCCGACTGCGCCCCACACAGCGCCACGGAATACACGCTGACATTGCCCACGGAACCCTGCACCACGCGCATCGCACTGCTCCATCTCACCCTGACCGACGCACAGGGCATCACTTTTCTCCGACAGTCCATCCCCGTGGACCCGGTCGACCTCACGCCGAGGCTCCTCAAGGGCCTCGACAAGCCGGCAGCCAGCCCCCTGGAGCTGCTGCAGGAGGGCCTCATGGTACGGGCTGGGCGCAAAGCCACGCTGGCCGAGACCGTACAGGTGGGCGACAAGCGGCTGAAGCGATACCTGCTGCCACTCGCCGACGGAACCCATGCTGGCCCCATCGCCGCCACCGTAGCTACCGAGACAGTGGGCAATGCCACCCACCTGAGCTTCACGCTCACCCCCGACACCACTGCCCGCGAAGGCGTGGCCACACCCATCCACCGCGACACCTTCCTGCCAGAGCTGGGCATAGCCCTGCTGCTCGACAAGGCCATAGACCGAGTGCAGTGGATAGGCCAAGGTCCCATGCCCACCTACCCGGGACGCTACCGCGCCGGGCGCTATGGCTTCTGGGCCATGCAGCAGGGCGACCTCTACTTCGAGGGCAACCGCAGGGGCGTGGATGCCGCCTTGCTGACCGACAGGCAGGGTGAGGGACTGCTGCTGTTCACCAGCAACGGCAATGTGAGCTTCGAGCAGACCGACCGCGGCATCGTGGTCACCTGCAACGCCGCTGTGGCAGGCCAGGGGCCGAAGTTCCGCCGCACGGCCTTCCCTGTAGTGGCTGGGGAAACGGGCACGGTGAGTGGCGATTTCTACCTCTACCGCGTACAGAAGCAGAGCATACCGCAGATGGTTCACGACCTCTTCGACCACCCCTCCACCATCGCCGCTCCCTTCCGGCCCTTCCTGACCCAGTACGACACCTACCTCATGCGCTTCGACGACATCGTGCAATAGTACCGTGCCAGCGGGTTTCCCCCGCTGGAGAAAGCGGTGGCCTCGCCCCTGTCGCCTCAAACGGCCAACGGCCTGCGCTCCAGCTGAGCTGGAGGCAGGCCGTTGGCATGTCTTGACCGCCGTGGTCGGCGTGGCGGCTACTCGTTTTCGAGAGGCACGGCGAAGTAGCCCTTCTTGCCTGTGGGATAGATGCCCTGGATGTAGAGCACCGGCTCGCGCGAGGTGCTGGCCTCCTTGACTATCTTCTGCAGGTCGTCGATAGACTTGACCGCGCTGTCGTTGATGCGCTGGATGACAAAGCCCTGGGGCACGCCGGCATCCTTGAGCCTGCCGCCGCTCACCTTGATCACCTGCAGGCCGTAGCCTATGTTGAGCTGCTCCTTCTGCTGGTCGGTGACAGCGCGGAACTGTCCGCCGAGCACGTCGAGGTCGGCGTTCTTCACCACCTTGGTGTTGCCTTGCTCGTTCTTGAGCGTGAGCGTGGCGCTCTTCTTGCTCTTGTTGCGCAGGTAGCTGATGGTGATCTTGTCGCCGGGGCGCTTCTGGGCAATGATGTTCTGCAGCTCGCCAAACTTGGTCACCTTCTGGCCGTCGATGTGGGTGATGACGTCGCCCTCCTTCAGGCCAGCGTCGGCAGCGGCGCCGTCGTCGACCACCTTGGCCACGTAGATGCCCTCCATGGTGCCCAGGTCAACCTCGTTGCCCTTCTCCTTCTCGGCATCGACGTAGGCGTTGACATCGCTGCCCTGTATGCCAATCATGGCGCGCTGCACGGTGCCGTACTTCTTGATGTCGTCGACCACCTTGTTCATAATCGAGGTGGGTATGGCGAAGCCATAGCCAATGTTGGAGCCAGTCTGCGAGTAGATCATGGCGTTGATGCCTATCAGCTCGCCGCGGGTGTTGACCAGCGCTCCGCCGGAGTTGCCTTGGTTGATGGCAGCGTCGGTCTGTATCATCGACGACACGCCCTGGCCCATGGAGCGCGCCTTGGCCGAGACGATGCCGGCGGTGACGGTGTTGTTCAGGCCGAGCGGATTGCCCACGGCCAGCACCCACTCGCCTACCTTCACGTCGTCGCTGCTGGCAATCTGTATGGCAGGCAGCTGCTTGGCGTCGATCTTGATGAGGGCCAGGTCGGTAGTGGCATCGGCACCGATGATGCGGGCCGAGTATTCCTTGTTGTCGTTGAGGGTGACCATCAGCTCGTCGGCACCGTCGACCACGTGGTTGTTGGTGACGATGTAGCCGTCGGTGGAGATAATCACGCCGCTACCAGCGCCCACGCGCTTTGGTGTCTCTACCTGGCGCTGACGGCGCTGCCCGTTGCCACGGCCACGGCCGAAGAATCCGCCGAAGGGGTCGCTGAAGAAATCCTCGAACGGGTCGCTGTACTCCACGGTCTGAACCTTGGAGTTCTGCGTGTTCTTGATATAGACTACGCTGGGCAGGGCCTTCTCTGCGGCGTAGGTGAGGTCTACCGGCTGCCCGGCAGGCAGGGCGGTCACGGCGCTCACCTCGGGCGAGGCGGCGGGGGCGGCGTTGGTCTTGGTTAATGCTGCTACCGAGAGAACTACAGCTACCAGGCACGAGGTTGGCACTGCAATGTTGACAATCTTTTTCATATCCACTTTCATTTTACTTAATAATTTTGATGATTACACTCTTAAATATGTTATTCTGACGACGAACATGTCGCTTTGTCAAACGATGGTGCAAATTTAAGCGCAAAAATTGGGAAACTGACAAATTGTCGTAATTATTTGTTGCTATTTAACAATTCCCCACTGCCAGTTAACGCTACTTTGCGGTAAGTGTGACATTTGTTAATTGACAGACAAAATTAAGAATTCGGCACGGTTTTAGTTGTAAATACGGAACTAACGGCCCTCGCTCGCCGCAGAAACTGCCTCTCGCGCAAAAAGCACTGACTTTTTTTCGAAAAGCACTGACTATTTTCTAAAAAGCACTGACTATTTTTCGAAAGTCAGTGCTTATTGCGCGAAAGTCAGTGCCTCCCTGCGAAAGCGCCATCTGGCCTGGCGGAAATGTTGAGAGTTTTCGTTGAAGAGGGTGGCGAGGTAGCTATGGACAAGGCGGAAATACCGCCTTGCACTTGACCTTCGATGGACAGGGTTTCCTTTTTTTTGCACTCTACTTTTCGTAACTTTGCCACTATGTGGCGAAGTTACTCAGCACTTGGAAGAAAAAACAAACGCGTTTGTTTTGTTCTTCTCTCGTTTTTTCGTAACTTTGGCTTTGCCGAAGTTACTAGCACTCGGAAAAGCAAAAGAAAAACATGTTTTCCTTTTGCTTTTCTCTCGTTTTTTCGTAACTTTGCCACTACGTGGCGAAGTTACTTCGTCTCGGAAGAAAAAAACAAACGAGTTTGTTTTGTTCTTCTCTCGACTTTTCGTAACTTTGCAGCGGAAAGCAGTGCCACGGTCTGCCGCTGGTGGAAACACGAGAGGAAAGTCCGGGCAGCGCAGGACACCCCACTTCCGAAAATAGAAGCTGTTGGCGACAGCAGGATCTGCCAGAAGAAAACAACCGCCTCGGCCCCGTCGTGGGCACGCCTAAGGGCGCGCTCGCTGCGCTGTGGCCCTGGTAAGGGTGAGAAGGTGGTGTAAGAGACCACCAGGCGGCTGGCGACAGCCGTGCTGTGGCATCTGGGGGCTGCAAGTTCATGTATACCGCCGTCTGAGGGCTGTCCGTCCGAGCCTGGCACGGTGGAGGGTAGAACGCTTGAGCCACGCGGCGACGCGTGGCCTAGACAAATGGCAGACGCTGGCCTCTGGCCAGCACAGAACCCGGCTTACAGGGGCACTGCTTTCCTTTCTATTGCTCATAAACGCTATGATAAGGGACTGGATACGCAAGGCCTTGACGCTGCTCAGGCTCACCATACGCTTCTTCACTGCCAAGCGTGTGCTCACCCACGCGGCGGCGCTCACCTACTCCACGCTGCTGGCCATAGTGCCCATCATGGCCGTGGTGTTCGCCATAGCCCGCGGCTTCGGCTACAACCGATATATAGAGGTGTGGTTTCGCGATGCACTGGCCTCGCAGCCACAGGCGGCCGACACCATCATCGGCTTTGTGAACAGCTACCTGGTACACACCAAGAGCGGCATATTCCTCGGCGTGGGACTGGTGTTCATGCTCTACACCGTGCTCTCGCTGGTGAGCAACATCGAGACCACCTTCAACGAGATATGGCAGGTGAAGAAGCCCCGGAGCATCTTCCGCACCGTGACCGACTATCTGGCCATGTTCTTCCTGCTGCCCCTGTTCATCATCGTGGCCACGGGACTGAGCCTCTACGTGACCACCATAGCCATGCAGGTCACAGCCGACTACATGCTGGTGGGGCCGGCGGTGAAGACCCTGCTCGACGTGGCACCCTTCCTGCTGATGTCGGCACTGTTCATTGCCCTCTACGTCTTCATGCCCAACACCCACGTCAACCTGCGCAGCGCCGTCGTGCCAGGACTGCTTGCCGGATGCGCCATGCAGTTTCTGCAGCTGCTCTACGTCAACTCGCAGCTTTGGGTGACGGGCTACAATGCCATCTACGGCTCGTTTGCAGCCCTGCCGCTGTTCATGCTGTGGGTGCAGCTCTCGTGGGCCATCTGCCTGTTTGGCGCCGTGCTCACCTATACCAACCAGACCCTCGACTACTACGACTACAACGGCGATGACCGCCAGCCCAGCCACCGCGCCCAGCTGTTGCTCAGCGCCCAGCTCATGGGGGCGGTGTGCCGTCGCTTCGCCGACGGCGGCAGGCCGCTGACCGCCATGGAGCTAAGACAGCTTACGAACATACCCATACGTGTGGTCAACGACTTGTTGTACAAGCTCATAGAAGCCCGGCTGCTCATCGAGATCAGCAGCGACGAGAAGGGCGAGGCCTCGCGCTACATGCCCTCCGAGAGCCTGTCCAACCTGAGCGTGGGCTCGCTGGTGGACCGCTTGGAGGCACAGGGCAACTGGACGGGGAGCACCAGCCTGGACCTGAGCCAAGCCCCGGCGTGGCGAAGGGCCATAGCCATCCGCAGCCAGTACCTGGCCCACCTGAGGAGCATCAGGCTTGAGGACCTGGCCATAACCAATAAGCAAGAAAAGGAAACAAGCCATGAAAACCATGACAAGAAGTGAGAAAAAGTGTGGCATAGGGCCGAAGGCCGTCGTGGCCTTGGCCGTCGCCGCGCTGGCCGTGCTGGCCGCCTGCCAGGGAGGCAGCATGAGCCAGGCCGAGATGCAGCGCAAGATAGACAGCGTGAGGGCGCTCGACAACCTCGACATACTGCGGGCGCAAGGCATAGACCTTGAGGAGCGCAGCCCCGTGGAAGAGTTCTACGACAGCCTGGCCATACAGACGCTGCCGCTCCAGGCCACGGCCGACTACGTGGGGGGGCTGCCAGGATTCGGCGATATGCCCTCAGAGTACGCCAGGCTCTTCGGCATCAGCATCGGTGGCCAGCTCAAGGCCAAGGCGCTGCCAGAGACGCTGGGCACCAGGCTCATGCTGCTTGCCGCCGACGGTGGGCAGGGCGAGCCTACCATCTGGCTCTGCTCGCTCGACATGGACTACCGCCTGGTAGACAAGCTACTGCTCTACGCGCCAGCTGCCAACGCCGACGCCTTCAACCGCAGCGACACGCGCGCCTTCCTCATCACCAGCGGCTATACCATAACCATACAGCAGTACGATGCCGAACAGGGCACCGTGCTCCAGCAAAGCTACGCCATAGACGATGGCCGCCGCTTCTTCAAGGCAGAGTGAGGCGAGGAGGAAATAGTCGGGTGCGGGGAGCGCGACAGTAGGGGCAGAAGCTACTCGTCCTTCATCAGTTTGGCAATGAAGTCGTCGAGATCCTTGTCGAGGCCAGACATCAGCTCCGGGTCGATGATTACCGTGTCGTCGTCGACCACGTACAGCTCGGCCACAGGCTCCTTGTCGTCGTCCTCAAGCACGTAGGAATAGGGCTTGAGCAGCGACAGCCCCTCCATGAGCTTCTTGTTGCGCTCTATGCTCTTGCGGATGATGGGGGTGACTTGGGTGTAGAAGTCATCGTCCTTGTTGTCGATCCACTGCTCAATGACGCAGCGCGTAATCTCGTGGTCGTCGTCGTCGAACACGGTCAGCTCGCCCGTGTCCTGCGTCACGCGGAGGTGAATGTCGGTCATCAGCGACGGCTCGTCGGTGAGGGGAAACTTGTCAGCTATTTTCCGCATGGCCCGCGCCAGCTGCTGTTGTGTCTGCTCGGTTGCTTTCATCGTAGTCATGGTTTAGAAATCACGCTACAAAAGTATAAAAAAGATTTGTATCTGCAAACGATTACGATTTTTTTTTGAAAAAAAACGGGGAACCCACCTGTTTATTCATAATTTATTAGTACCTTTGCCGATAAATAGGCGAGGCAGCGTCGGCCGGACAGAAAAGTGAGCAAGTATCCTTGTTTTGGCTACCGGCGTTTCGCTGGCTTGCGCAGAAGATAGACTAATCTACCAGCAGTACTAACCAATGAGTGAGACCATCAGCCATTCGGGTGTCGTAGAAAGCATTTCGGGCAACAGCGTGAGGGTGAGAATCCTTCAGACCTCGGCGTGCGCTGCCTGCAAGGTGGCCAGCCACTGCAATGCCTCGGAGGCCAAGGTGAAGGTGGTCGACGTGGACTGTACCGATGCCCATCGCTACAAGCAGGGCCAGGCCGTGGTGGTCACTGCCTCGAGGGCCGTGGCCAACAAGGCGCTGCTCGTGGGCTTCGGGCTGCCACTGATGGTGCTCATGGGCACCCTTGTGTGCCTGCTGGCGCTGGGCTACGACGAGGGCACGGCGGCCCTGGCGGCCCTGGCCATGCTCGTGCCCTACTACAGTGTGGTGTGGCTGTTGCGCAGGCGCATAGGCCGCAGCGTGGCTTTCGCCATCGAGCCTGGCACAGCCCTGTAGGACGATAAGCTAAGAATATAAAAACAATTAATACAAAAAACAAACGCTATTATGAATTTCATCCTGATTGCAGTGATTGTGCTTGGAGCCATAGGCCTCATAGCAGCACTCGTGCTGTATGCCTGCTCCAAGAAATTTGCTGTGTACGAAGACCCCCGCATCGCCCAGGTCAGCGAGCTGCTGCCCGGTGCCAACTGCGGTGGCTGCGGCTTCGCAGGCTGCGGGGGAATGGCCGACGCCCTGGTGAAAGGGGCCGACGCTGGGAGTCTTGACGGTCTGAACTGCCCCGTGGGCGGTGCCGACGTCATGGGCCAGGTGGCCGACCTGCTCGGTATGGCAATTGCCAATGGCGAGCCTAAGGTCGCAGTAGTAAGATGTAATGGCACCTGCGAGCACAGGCCCAAGATTGCCGAGTATGCCGGGCTGCGCACCTGCGCCGCCATGCACGCCTGCGGCGCTGGCGAAACGGCCTGCGGCTTCGGTTGTCTGGGATGCGGCGACTGCGTGGCTGCCTGCCAGTTCGATGCCATCCACATCAACGCCGAGACCGGCATTGCCGAGGTAGACGAGGAGAAGTGCGTGGCCTGCGGAGCCTGCGTCAAGGCCTGTCCGCGCAACATCGTCGAGCTGCGCAAGAAAGGCCCCAAGGGCAGGCGGGTGTACGTGTCGTGCGTCAACCGCGACAAGGGAGCCGTGGCCATGAAGGCCTGCCAGGTGAGCTGCATAGGCTGCGGCAAGTGCGAGAAGGAGTGCAACTTCGGAGCCATCACCGTGGAGGGCAACCTGGCCTACATAGACCCGGAGAAGTGCCGCCTGTGTCGCAAGTGCGTCACCGTGTGCCCCAAGCACGCCATCGTCGACGTGAACTTCCCCAATCCGGCGCCAGCTCCCAAGCCCAAGACCGCGGAGGCTCCCGCTGCCAAGCCCGCAGCCGCCCAGGCACCGGCCAACCCTACTACTAACGAAACGAAAGAGGAGGCAAAAGCATGAACGTAAAGACATTTAGCATAGGTGGTGTACACCCAGAGGAAAACAAGCTCACCCATGAGGCCGCCACGCAGGTGGCAGCACTGCCCAAGCAGGCCATATTCCCGCTGAGCCAGCACATTGGCGCGCCCACGAAGCCCGTGGTGCAGAAGGGCGACACGGTGAAGGTGGGAACGCTCATCGCCGAGGCCGGAGGATTTGTGTCGGCACCCATCTTCTCGTCGGTGAGCGGCAAGGTGCTCAAGATCGACACGGCCATCGACGCCACTGGCTATCGCAAGCCCGCTATTATAATAAATGTGGAAGGCGACGAGTGGGAAGAGTCCATAGACCGTAGCGACAAGCTCGAACTGGTAAAAGACCACCCCGAACTCACGCCCGAGGAGATAGTGAGCCGCATCAAGGATGCTGGCGTGGTGGGCATGGGAGGCGCCTGCTTCCCCACGTTCATCAAGCTCACGCCACCGCCCACGGCCAAGGCCGAGTGTGTCATCATCAACGCTGTGGAGTGTGAGCCTTACATAACCGCCGACTACCGGCTGATGATGGAGCACCCCGACGAAATCATCGTGGGGCTGGAGCTGCTCATGAAAGCGGCCAAGGTGACCAAGGGATTCATAGGCATAGAGACCAACAAGCCCGCAGCCATAGAGCTGCTTACCAAGAAGTGTGGCGAAGCCTTCGGCGGCTCCGCCTACCAGGTGGAGGTAGTGCCCCTGGCCCAGCGCTATCCGCAGGGAGGCGAGAAGCAGCTCGTCGACGCCGTCACCGGCCGGCAGGTGCCCGCGCCTCCTGCCATCCCGGTCAACGTGGGGGCCATCGTGCAGAACGTGGGCACGGCCTTCGCCGTCTACGAGGCAGTGATGAAGCACAAGCCCCTGTTTGAGCGCTACACCACTGTCACCGGCAAGCAGCTCAAGAACCCCGGAAACTTCCTTGTGCGCATGGGAACGCCCATGCAGGACCTCATCGATGCCTGCGGAGGCATGCCCGAGGGCGACAACAAGCTACTCGCCGGCGGACCCATGATGGGCAAGGCCCTCACCTCGACCGAGGTGCCCATCTGCAAGGGCACCAACTCGGTGACTATCATATCGGGCGACGAGGCGCGCCGCAAGGAGCCGCAGCCCTGCATACGCTGCGCCAAGTGTGTGGGTGCCTGCCCCATGGGGCTTGAACCTTACCTGCTGGCCAAGGTCTCGGAGGTGAAGAACTGGGAGCGTGCCGAGCACGAGGACATCACCTCCTGCATAGAGTGCGGCTCGTGCCAGTTCACCTGCCCGGCCCACCGCCCCCTGCTCGACAACATCCGACAGGGAAAGGCTACTGTCATGGGCATTATTCGTGCAAGGGCTGCAAAGAAATAATGCGCAATGTTCAACCTTCAACGTACAACGAAATAAAATGGGAAAACTAATCGTATCATTATCGCCACACGCCCACGGCACCGACACCGTAGAGCGCAATATGTATGGCGTTATTATTGCCCTGATGCCCGCACTGCTCGTGTCGTTCTACTTCTTCGGCATTGGCTCGGCCATCGTCTGCGCCACCAGCGTGGCTGCCTGCGTATGCTTTGAGTGGGTCATCAGCAAATACATCATGAAGCAGGAGCGCTGCACCATCGCCGACGGATCGGCCATACTCACCGGACTGCTGCTGGGCTTCAACCTGCCATCGAACCTCCCCATCTGGATCATCATCCTCGGAGCACTCTTCGCCATTGGCTTCGCCAAGATGCCCTTCGGCGGACTGGGCAACAACCTGTTCAACCCCGCGCTCGTGGGACGTGCCGCCCTGCTCGTGGCCTTCCCAG
>Ga0247608_10003971_pt1 | contig 16863 bp, 4 predicted proteins | sample 176DNAGHGlowgp2_FD_193490 | JGI IMG/M metagenome (GOLD analysis project Ga0247608, IMG submission 193490) | Sheep rumen microbial communities from Palmerston North, Manawatu-Wanganui, New Zealand - 1766 DNA GHGlow gp2 | ecosystem: Host-associated > Mammals > Digestive system > Stomach > Rumen ... | reverse complement strand
ATAATTCCCACTGTCAGATTTTTGAATTTGTTTCGAGGGCAAAATGTTAGCTGATAAGGGAGCATAGCGGGCTATGTGACCGCAGAAGCTAACAGTTTGCACCGAAAGAAAACAAAAAGATGACACAATGATATTCACATAATTGACTAATTAAACTCGTGGGAATTTTTAGAACCCACCTTTAAATATATTCAATAGGAAAATGCTTAAGAGAACTATATGCCTGTGCGCAACCGCCTTCATGGTGCTGTCTGCCATGGTTACTACGGCGCAGACACAGAGCGCCACAGCAAGCAACGACAGCGTAAAGTCTGACGCTGTTACGCCCAACTACATCGACGAGGTGTTGTGGGTAGTTGGCGATGAGGCGATTCTTCGCTCTGACATAGAGGTCATGCGACTGCAAGGCGAGCAGGAAGGTGTTGATTGGGGCGGCGACCCTGATTGTCGTATTCCAGAGCAATTGGCTGTGCAGAAACTGTTTATCAACCAAGCTGCCATCGATAGTATCGAGGTGACGGAGGCTGAGATAGCACAGGGTGTAGAACAGCAGATCAACGCATGGATTCAGATGATCGGCTCTAAGGAAAAGCTGGAGGAATACCGCAAGCAGAGCATTTCACAGATGCGTTCTGAGATGCACGACGAGTTCAAGAACCGCGAACTCGCACAACGTATGCGACGCCAACTGGTAGAGGACGTTACCGTCACTCCTGCCGACGTACGCAACTACTTCCGCAATGTTCCTGAAGACAGCATTCCTTTCGTACAGACAACGGTGGAGGTGCAACTGATCACCATACAACCACGCATACCTATTGAGGAGATTAACAAGGTAAAGGATGAGCTGCGCGACTATACCAACCGTGTGCAGTCTGGAGCTACATCTTTTGCAACATTGGCCCGACTCTACTCTGAAGACCCTGGCAGTGCACGTCAGGGTGGCGAAATGGACTATGTAGGCAGGGGTATGCTTGATCCTGCTTTCGCACAGGTGGCTTTCAACCTTACCGATCCTAAGAAGATTTCCAAAATCGTAGAGTCTGAGTTTGGCTTCCACATCATACAGCTTATAGATAAGCGCGGCGACAAGATTAAGGTACGCCACATTCTGCGTAAGCCACGCGTTTCACAGGAAGCAATCAACGAGACTCTTGCACGTCTTGATTCTATAGGCGATGATCTGCGCGCCAACAAATTCCCATTCGACGAGGCTGCCACCGTCATCTCTGACGACAAGGACACCCGCAGCAACCATGGTTTGATGAGCATAACGACCGACGATGGCAAGCGCACCTCACGCATAGAGATGAAGGACCTGCCTACAGAGGTGGCTCGTGCCATCAGCAACCTGCAGCCTGGCGAGATTTCCAAGTCGTTCACGATGGTAAACTCTCGCGGCAAGACAGTATGTGCAATAGCCAAACTGCGCAACCGTACCGAGGGCCACAGGGCCACCATCACAGAGGATTTCCAGGTGATGAGCGACGTGGTACTGGCTAAGGCAAGGGAGAAGAAACTGCACGAATGGGTACAGGAGAAGATCAAGAACACCTACGTAAGGATTGCACCTCGCTTCAGAGATTGCAACGATTTCGAATATGAAGGATGGATAAAGTGATAATGCATAATTAATCCCATTCCGCATACGACTCTCTCCCCCGCAGGGACGGTCAGGGTGGGTCTCTTTAATTCTTAATTATTAATTATTAATTCTTCACTCTTAATTCTTAATTCTTAACTCCCCCTTTCCTCTCATCAAAAACATCAATTACATAAAATATCCGCTGCTCGTTGCAGCACTGTTTACCCTTTGCGTCGCCATCGGTGCAAAGGGTAAACGTCAACGTGCCGTAGCACGCAAGATAGACACCCGTGTTTATCTGCAGCATGCAGACTTGCTGTCCTATGACATCTATGGTTCACACCCTGACGCTCAATTCGTCAAGGGTAAGGTGTCATTCATGCATAAAGGCATGCACCTTACGTGCGACAGCGCATACTACTATGAGTCGTCAAACTCTTTTGAGGCTTTCGGACACGTAAAGATGCGCCAGGGTGACACCCTCACACTCGTAGGCGACCAAGGATACTACGACGGCAACGATGAAATGGCACACGTATGGGACAACGTGATTCTTACACATCGCGGCTCTAAGCTCTACTGCGACACTCTCGACTTTGACCGTATGTATGGCATCGCTGATGCCTACGGCTCTGCCGGCATCAAACTTACGAGCAAGGGCGACGTGCTGACAGCCGACTGGGGCAGACATTTCATTGACACCCATCACTCTGAATTCTTCTATAACGTAGTGCTGACCAACGACAAGGGGCTACGCATAGACACTGACACTCTGTACTATTACGATCGCAAGACCCTGGCACACATCACCGGTCCTTCTACCATAACACAGAAAGGCAGCAAGGTATATACGACAGATAGCTACTACAACACTGCCACTGAACGCTCGGAACTATTCGGCCGCTCTACCATATACAACGGACCTAAGGAGATAACGGCCGACAGTCTGTATCACAGCGATAAGACGGGTATCAACGAGGGCTATGGCAATGTCGTGTACAAAGACAATGAAAACAAGAACATGCTGATTGGTGACCATTGCATCTACAACGACAATACTGGCGATGGCTTTGCAACGAAGAATGCCGTGGCTGTTGACTTCTCACAGAAGGATACCCTATGGATGCACGGTGATACCATCCGCATACACACCTTATATAATAACACCGATTCGGTACAGCGCGAGGTATATTGCTATAACCACGTAAGGGCTTACCGCAATGACTTGCAGGCAGTGTGCGATTCACTCGTGTTCCATTCCGCCGACTCTTGTATGACTATGTACCGCGACCCTGTGGTATGGACTCAAGGCAACCAACTGCTTGGTGAGAAGATACGGGTGTTCATGAACGATTCTACGGTGCGCTATGCCGAAGTACTCAATCAGGCCCTGTCCGTCCAACAGGTTGACTCCATACACTTCAATCAGATTGCCAGTCGCGATATGAGGGCTTATTTCATCGACGGCAAACTACGCGAGAACTGGGCGGTAGCTAATGTTCAGGTGGTGTACTACCCTATCGACGAGGCTGACACCACAATCATCGGACTGAACTATACGGAAACCGACACTCTGAAGATGTATCTTACTCCTGAGCGCAAACTCCATAAGATATGGATGTGTGCAAGCACCGGTACTCTGTATCCTCTTTCGCAGACGCCTCCGGAGAAGTACAAACTACCTAACTTCGCATGGTTCGACTATATGCGTCCGCGCTCAAAAGACGACATCTTCGTCTGGGTTCCGAAAGCAGCAGGCACTGAACTGAAAGAGCAGAAGCGTCGTGAGCCACCTAAGAGGAATATGAATAAATAATAGCAAAAGAACGATAGCTTCTCTCTTCCCACACAAAGGAGAATTTCATGTGAAGCTCTTCAATTCTTCAATTTTTCAATTCTAACACTCCCGTGGATATAATACAACTGTTACCTGATTCCGTAGCTAACCAGATAGCCGCAGGCGAAGTAATACAGCGCCCTGCGTCTGTCATCAAGGAGCTTGTAGAGAATGCCATCGATGCAGGAGCGAAGAACATACAGATTCTCGTATGCGACGCTGGCAAGGCATCTATACAAGTCATCGATGACGGCTGTGGTATGTCCGATACCGATGCACGACTTAGTTTTGAGCGTCATGCCACATCAAAGATTCGTAAGGCTACAGACCTCTTCTCGCTTCACACGATGGGATTCCGCGGTGAGGCTTTGGCTTCTATAGCAGCGGTGGCACAGGTTACCCTGCAGACACGCACGAAGGACGACGAAGTGGGCACACGTATCGTAATAGCCGGCTCACGCGTCATGGAACAGGAGGTGGTATCATGTCCCGTAGGAAGCAATTTCCTTATAGAGAACCTATTCTTTAATATACCGGCGCGCAGAAAGTTCCTGAAGTCAAACGCAACGGAGATGAGCAACATCACACAGGCGTTTGAAAGGATAGCGCTCGTATATCCCGAGATACATTTTTCTTTATATAACAACGGTATGGAGATGCTCGACCTGCGTGCGTCAAATACGCACCAGCGTATCATCGACATATTCGGCAAACGCATCAACCAACAATTACTACCGGTTGACACTGAGACGTCTATCTGCAAGATTACGGGTTTTACAGGCAAACCTGAGTCGGCAAAGAAAAAGGGCTGCCATCAATATTTCTTCGTCAATGGCAGATACATGAAACATCCGTATTTCCACAAGGCGGTAATGTCGGCATACGACCGTCTGCTGCCCGACGGCGAACAGGTGTCTTATTTCATTTACTTTACCGTCTCGCCAGAGGACATTGACGTCAATATTCACCCTGTTAAGACTGAAATCAAGTTTGACAACGAACAAGCCATCTGGCAGATTCTGATGGCTTCCGTGCGCGATGCGGTAGGCAAGTTCTCTAACCTTACCGCACTTGACTTTGACACTGAAGGCAAGCCTGACATACCTGTATTTAATCCTGGGGGCAATCCTGACATCATTGCACCACAGATTGACTTCAATCCTGAATATAACCCTTTCAATACGCCGAAATCGCACGACGAGGCAGACAACGACCACATTGCATGGAATACACGCAGTGCTACATCGTCTCTTTCAGGCTCTACCCGTGGCAGTTCACCTGCCAATCGTATTCAGGGACTTAACGGTAGTCGTACGGGCAACGCACGTGGTTGGGAAGAACTTTTCGGCAACGACAGCAGTAATCAACCCGCAGAGAATGATTTCTTTGACCAAGGACTCATTCCTGATGCTGCGACACCTGGCGATGACTCTATGATGTCATTTGCTCCCGATGATTCGCTGCCGACTAATGAATCCGAAGCCGCAGTCATGCCCGACAGTAACGGTACGTACTACCAGTTTAACGCGCAATACATCGTATCACAGGCTAACAACGGACTGATGCTGATTGACCAGCACAGGGCAAGTCAGCGCATTCTCTTCGAGCAGTATATGAAGAATATGCGCGACCACTCCGCACACACGCAGAAGGTGCTGTTTCCGGAGGTGGTACAGTTCCCACCATCCTATGCCGCAGCTCTCGATGATATTCTCAGCGAATTATCCATCTTGGGCTTTGAACTGAACAACCTCGGCAATAACAGCTATGCTGTAGAGGGCATCCCGTCAGGATTAGGTGGCATGGATGCCGTACGCCTCGTTAACGATCTTGTTACAGAGGCTGTGGAGTTAGGCAACAGTGCAACAAACGAAATAAACTCTATACTTGCCGCATCACTGGCTCAGAGGGCTGCTACGCCATACGGTGAGATTCTAAGCAACGAAAGCATGGAGAGTCTCGTAAGGCAGCTGTTCCATTGCTCATCGCAACGATACACTCCCGACGGCAAACCCATTATCAATGTAATCACAAATGAAGAAATAGAGCGTCGCTTCAAATAGCGACGCTCTATTTCTTTTATATGTCGGCACGACAAATTATATAATTAACCTTTCAAGTTTCGCATTTGCGAAACTTTTGGGAAGTTAAAAGGAGTTAAGGGGAGTTATCGCGGCTTTTCAGCCGCTCAGGGAGTTAAAGGACATTACTTCTGCTTTTGCCTTTTTGAGGAGTCGGGCTTGTTTCGAGGGGGGGGTAGGTATTGTCCCCTAACTCCTCTTTACTCCCCTTCGCTCGGCACGCAGTGACGCTTCTTTGCTAGACCTCCACGACATCACAAATCGTCACAAGTTGTTATTTTATCATCTCTAAATAATAAAAAAGGAAAGTCCCAATGTCGGTAACCCAACACCAGGACTTAAAAGAGTTAGAGAGAGAGAGGTGGGCGCTGAGGGATTCGAACCCCCGACCCTCTGCTTGTAAGGCAGACGCTCTGAACCAACTGAGCTAAGCGCCCTTCGCAATACTTTGCTGAAGGTGCATCTAAGAACTCTCATTCTGGTGGGCGCTGAGGGATTCGAACCCCCGACCCTCTGCTTGTAAGGCAGACGCTCTGAACCAACTGAGCTAAGCGCCCGAATGAGTCATTTCTCATTTGCGAGTGCAAAGGTACAAAGAATTCTTGAATTACGCAAATATTTTAAAGAAAAAATTCCACTTAATCGCATTTTTTCTCATTTTTACCTAAGTCTGCCGTTCTTTCCCTTCCCTACCCTGTTTTTATTCTGTATATTCATTCCTTATGATATGATAGCTTTTACAGCCTAATATGATAGCTTTTACAACCCAATATGATAGCTTTTCGATAGCTTTTACAACACCAGCTCACAAAGGTCTATATACAAAAAAACTTGGGGCTACCCTGTATGAGTAGCCCCAAGTCGTTAGAATATCAATGATAAATATTTATCAGAATTACTTCAAGCTCATTGTCTTCTGCTCTACCACGTAGATACCTGTTGCGAATCCGCTGAAGATTGAGGTACCTGGGCGAACATCCAGAACACGTACCAGCTTACCGTTTGCGCTATATACGTTCACCGTAGTAGCGTATGTGCTCTCAACGACGATACGCTTACCGCTTGGATAGATGCGCATTCCGTTAGACTCTATCACTTCCTCAGTCTCAGGTTCAGAGATACCCTTCTCCTCAAGACCAATTCCGAGAGTACTGATGTAGATAGCCTCTGGAGCATCCTCCTGCATGTCTGCATAAGAAGCAGCCTTAGCACCACCAGTATTGCTTACACCGTCTGCAACGATCTTAGCACGGAATGGATAAACCGGTGCACCGATAGTGAACTTGTCACCGATGTTCTCTGTATCATCTGCGGCAGACTTGAGTGCTATGGCATAAGTACCAGTCTCATCACCTTCCTCATTCATGAATGCTGCATAGTGAGTATAACTACGTGTACCGCTTACCTTGGCAACTTTGTTTTCCTCTACGGCATCATCTGTAATGTCAACGTTTGCATTTACGGCAGAGAATGTAATCGTCTTGCCTGTCATGTCAAACTCATAGAAAGGAGAGCCTGGGAAGCTTACGACGAATGGAGTGTAAGCTGCAAAGCCACCATTTTCCTGATTCTTGACTGGACGCTTGAAGATACCGCTGAGTTTAGTGCCCGCTGCCTCTGGGCGATCTACGCCTGTCAGGTTACGCAGCCAGTACTCATGGTTGATAATGTGAGGATTGTCCTCTACATTGTCTTGAGCACCATAGAAGAATGAGATTTCACTCTGATCTTCCTTCTTAGTGTTACGCTTATGCTCTGGGTTGGCTTTCTCGTCTGCATAGTCATAGAAGCGCTCTATAGGAGTGCTGAGCGTAGTCTTCTGCACTGTGTATGGCAGAGCAACACTCTCCCAGCCCTGACCGGCAGCCTCTACATAACCGGTTTCCATTGAAGGATTACGATCATACCATGCATTGTCAGCAACGAATGCCATAGGAGCATTGAAGTTCTCCTTATCAACGAGGTGCAGGAGAGGTGCAGAATGATTCGGAGTACCAACTACGATACGATGTCCGAGAATATCATCCGTAGAAGTCTCTGCAGTATATTCTATAGCATCCTTCACCTTCGCTGCGGCATTTGTTGAACCTGCTGTATAGACGAGGAGGTTCTGCGTTACGTGTGTACCGTCAAGTTGTGCCTCTGCCACACCGAATTTCCAGTAAGAAGCATCGCTTGGCATATCACCCGTAGGAGCAAAGAATACACTCTGCTCTGCCGTTGCCGCACCAGATACGCTTGTGAGAGTATTATTGGCATCGTTCTTATAGCTGTCGGCAGTAACCACTCCGTCACGCTGACATGTCAGGTCAACCGCTGTCAGACGTGGGTCATTCACCATAGTTGCCATATTGGTCATGGCATTATAGTAGAAGCCCTCATCCTTCTTGCTGCCGTAGAATCCGCTTGCACGCCATACGCGGTTGGTTGCTTCTGAATTCAGACCGCTTGCAATGTTTGTAGGCAGTGCATCTGGAGTCTCTGTCAGGTTCTGACCAAACAGGATGTAGTCATTTCTCAGAAGATTATCATCTGTACCATGGTCTTTGTCTGCATGACTTTCGTTGAACAAAGCCTTATATCTTACGCTCTTGATGGTAGATGTAGAATAAGGATCTTTCGTCAGAGTCTTTGGCGAACCACTGACAGGATCAATCTCATAAGCATACTCTAAATTGTACTTTTCATTGAGAGCGTTGGCCTCATCCTGTGTAAGGTAAGTTATGACTGCGCGTGCCTCGTCAATGCCGTGTGACTTGTCGTGACGCGTCTCATAGCTACCGTATGCCGGCAGGTCAAGCGTACTTGTCCTGAGGTAGGTTAAGCCTGTCTTCTTACCAGTCAGCTCATCCTTACGATGTGCATACTGGAAGTCCTCATTAGCGAAATACTGCTCTATGCGGTCATTGCTTGCGAGGAGCTTTGCCCCCCTGCGATAACGCTCTGCCAAGTAGTACTTGTTGAGGTTATATGCTATACGTCCGTACTTAAAGTCAGCATCATCAGCTACACTCAGGTCATAGCTATTGTCAAGACCTGTGTTGCCTGCTGTCTCAGCATCCTTTACAATAGTCACTGCATTCTTGCCATCCATACCATAGACGAATGAGTTGAATACATGCTTATTGTTGTCGTCTGCAAGACTCTGTGCGAGAGGCTTACCCAATACACCGAGATTATAGACTCCACCAACGACGTTCTTCAGCAGTGCCGGAGCATTGGCATCGGTCACACGCAGTTTGTTCGTCAAATCGATGGTATGTCCGCGACCATCAAGTTCACCCTCGAAGTCTTCCTTCGGAGAATGGTAGTACTCCTTAGAGAATGCAATGTTGTCCTGCACGAAGAACTGCATATACTTACCTCCGGTAGGTACATCATATTTCTTTGTACCAATCTGAGCCTTGGTAATGTAGTTCTGCTCATCGTAGCGACCTACACTGTCAATGAACTGGTAGAACGCATTCATATCCACCTCATCTTCAATGTAAATTCTTGGACGACTGAGAGGAGCAACGTATGTTTTCTCTGGATTTTCAGCATCCCATACAGCCTTCTGGTCATCTGACATTGCAGAGTAGCCAGCAGCGACCTTCTTCTTCATGTATGCATCATAATCCTCAGCAGCCTTTGCTCTTGCAGCAGCCTCTGAGAGATGCAGATGCAGGCTCTTGTTCGTAGAGTGTGTCGCCATACGGTGGAAGTTATGGATGAGCAGTGAGTCACTCTCTGCCATGCTGACAGGGAATATCTGGCCTTCAAGACCGTTGAACTCGATACCATACTGTACACCGTAACCGTTCATGAAGTAATATACAGGAACGTCAAGATAACCTTCCGTCTCATCATATACGGCACCCTGGAATACACCATTCTTAGTCTTGCTGTTTACGTTATAAGAATCATATCCTTCTGGTGCTCCCTCAACGGTAGAAGTCACTGGAGTCCACTTGGTCTCGTCGGCAAACACCCACTTACGGGAAGTCTCGTCATACTTACGCATACCAATACGCCAGTAAGTGTTGATAGGTCTCATCGACTCATCTTGGGTTGACTTGACGTTCTCTGTCGTCAGACGAACCATCTCACCTGGCAATGCACAGTTGTTGATGGTGATGTGTCCACGAACCTCAGGACCCTGTACATAATCTATCGTCAGATAGAGAGTATAGGTATAGTTACGGTAACCCTCTATATATATGTTGCTGACAGATACTTCTTCTGAACCACCTTCATATTTTACGAGGAAATTACCATCCTCATTTGTCCTCAAAGAAGTAATCTTTTTGAAGTTCTCAAGACCTGTACCCGTACCCCATTTGTACCTCAGCTTGTCCATTTCAATCTGCTTATACTCGTGGGTATTATCATCAAAGTAATAATAGTTTCCTGACAAGTCGATGGTAGTATTATTAGGTACACGATCCTCAAGTCCTACATGGTTACCCGTAGTGTAGATGTTACCTTTGACTAACGAAGTCTCACCCGTAACCTTATCACCATTCTCATCAAGTGCAGGTACCGTCAATACAATAGTAGCCTTACATGTCTCAGAGAGGTGTTTCTTGTAGTATGCCTCAGTAGTGTTATCTACAGCATCTACCAACTGCAAAGCTATGACTGGTTCGTCTGTTAACAACGTACCTGACAACTCTTTTGCAGTCGTCATATTTGTTGCACGCTGCAGGTTACTGAATACCGGACTTACCAAGTCACCCTCACCGTTAATCAGGCCTTGCTCCTCACTATATACCGTAGTGGTATCGTCACGAGCACTGAAACGTAACGTGTAGTAAGCATCATTCCAACGCTGTCCTATAGAATCTGCGCCTTCACCTGTAGGAGCCGTTCCATAAACAGAAGCGCCTTCTGTCATAGATACTGGATAAGAACCTGTTTTCTTATTCTTCTTAGGCTCCTTATAGTATCCACCGTCTATATCACACTCGTCATACTTATCATCTGATGTGTCAGTACCAACGTGTTCACTACGCCAGCGTATGCTGTGAAGAGTTACCTCCTGACCAGCCTTTGCACCCTTCATGATAGAAAGGAGGTCTGTATTATCAGCATCGAACTTCTTTGGTACATCCCTTGAATCAGATGTATAGCCCGTAATGTGTATATTATAGAAATAGTTGTAGCCCTCAATGTACCAATAGTGAGCAGGCTCAGCCTCTGTTGGTGGATTTGCACCAAGGCTCTGGTCATACGTCTTCACATAACAATCATCCAGGATATAACGTCCAGCCTCACTATGTGGGAAGACGAAGTTACCCGTTGTCATGAGGAAGTCAGGATTACCTTTACCATTTGAACTTGTTGCGTCATCTTCTGCACGGTCGTGGATATTATCTGCATAGATATAGCCACCACCCTCATTCAGACGGGAACTCATAAGGTTAACCTCCGCAACACCCACGATAGGACCGTAGAATACAGAGTCCACCTGAGTAGTAACGTTGGATGTTCCCTCTACAGACTTACCGACAGCACGACTCGTCAAGTTCTGAATCTTCAAGGCATATCCAGAAGACACACCTATCATATTCTTTGCAGTACCGTCATTACGCTTCTGGAAGTTAACATTGTCTGTCTTTTCAGGATAGAAGGCATTGATATAACTCTGCTTCTTCTGCTGGTACGACATACCGGCATCGTCACCTGTACCAAGTTTGTTCTCATAGTCATGCCATGAATCTGAGAACGGAGTATTTGTATAGATACATCCTACATAAAGTATGTTGTTAGACAGTCCGACAAAGTTACGGGCAGCCTTAGCACCCTGAATAGAATCTTCCATTGTGATATGGGAAACTGACAGCAAATCTGCACGGTCATCAATATGACTAATCATTTGCAACTCACCAATACGCGACATTGAGTATGGTGTAGTATTGGTAACATTTGTAGCATAGTCACGTGCACCAAGCAGAATAAGGTTACAATCCTCAATACGGAGAATATCCATACGCTGCATAGAGTTCATCAAGCGAGCACCCTCGATGGTTCTACCACCGTTGAAGCCGTATCCCTTAATCTCACCTGTACGGAATCCTTCAGAGAATGACAGGTGACCATCACCATAGAGACCGCCTTCAGCCTCGAAATCGTATGCAGATACATAAGTACCAGTGTAGAGAGGTGGTTTTGGATATTCCAGACCCTGGAAGTACTTATTCTCCTCATAGATGTAGTGATAGTGACCATATCTATCCTTATAGTAGTATCCGAAGAGGTCTGTGCCATGAGGCAGATCCACCTCTGTCATCTCCTGCTGAGAAATCGTCACGTGGTCGATATCCTTATTTACATCGTCACCTGGCTGTATTACATAGCCATTATTGTCATACTCAATCTTATCCCATACAACCATAGTGGTATTACCGCCATAGCCTACAGAAGAAAGAGTAGTAGTCTCATCATCCGTATTGTACTGGTCAGTATATTTCAGCACGATGGTATTGTTAGCCATTACGGATGTTGCAGATGCAAGAGAGTATCCACCGCCATAGACAGCTTCGTCGATAGTGATATCAACATTGTCCCATCCCATGGTAGGCTCAGTTGCAGGAACCTTCGTGAATGGCGTACCGCTTTTTTCTACTGCGAAGTCAGGATTAGCCTCTACGATAGCCTCGTACAGTGTCGGTGCGATAATATCGCCCGCCATCAGCTTGATTTCCTGCTTGATAGCCTTCTCTGTATCGCCCTTGACATTTACAGTAGTCTGAGCAAGGTTGTCTGAACTCTTATCCTTACGGGCAACAGTGTAAACACCCTGCATGCCATCCTTGACGGTATAGTAGTCCGGATAACCTACGATAACCTGCGTACTACCCCACAGATAGCCAGCGTATGAACCACCAGTAACTGAGTTCAGGGTATGTCCGTTAAGATAGCGTACAGTAGCATTACCCACTACGTTACCCTGCAGACCACCACCGAAGATGAAGCATGCAGACGTACCCTCATCGTCAAATACCTCGTATGATGCATTTGCCACCAGAGGAGCATTGCCCTTTGCAGGATTGCTGTTAGAAACAGATACAGAATCAGTCTTAGTCTTACAGTTGGTCTCCGCACCTACGATGACCTTTGTATCACCATAGACATAGCTGTTCGTACCATAACCTGCACCATAGACATTACATGAACCTGCACCGATGTCGGTAATTTCCTTGAAGTAGTCTGTGCGCAGTCCCTTAAGCATGTTACTACGCAGGTCAACAGTTACGTCACCATTGATCGTACCAGACTTGTAGCAACCGCCATAGACATTACCTCCAGTATATTCATAGTGACTATTACCATCAACTATGAACTCCTTAGGTGTCGGCTGGAACTTATTCCGCACAAGAATCTTAATCATAGGATTCTCAGACTTGCGCTCTCCAAGCAGATATCCACCAGTATGCTTTGTGGTATTACCAGTAGCACTATTGGTCCATACATAGTTCGCATTGTTACATCCACCGATAATGTGACCTGTTATGACGAGGTCTGTCGGGAACGTAATATCTACGACATTACCACGATTAGCATTTGCTGTAGATGGGTAAACATTCATGTTACCACGGTTACCACCACAGCAGAAGATACCGATGGTTGCATTGTTAATTGCACCCGTCTCACTTTCATAAGTACCCCACTTCACTGTAGGCTGTATAGACATCTCCACAGGCTGGAAGTAAAGGTCGAGCAAGTGTGGATAGACAATCGGACGATCCTCATTCTCCACCGCAAGATACTTCAGCTTGATACCATGGTTAGCAGGATCTGTATCCCATATTACGGTATCCTCCAGATTTATGTTATTGATAGTCTGGAACTGTGACAGGAATGGATTATTCTCAGAGTCAACGAACAAGGCATCACCATCAGAACCGAGGAACACACCACCGACTTTGATGTTATCCTTAATCTTGAAGTTCACCCTTGCAGAGTTATTACCTCTGTTATCCACGACACCATCAACAGTAGCACAGTTACCGCCACCGAAGACATTACCCTTGATAATGAGTCGGTCTTGATCAGAACGTCCGTAGAGTTCGATGTTAGCCTCAATCGTTGAAGGACGGAAAGAAGATATGTTTACAATCTTCTGTGCGTCAGAAGCGAATGAAGAGCTAATCATACCAGGACGCATAGGCACCGTATAAACGAGGTCATATCCCTCGAAGTTCTCAGTCTTGAGGTAGTGCTCATTTGGTGTAACCTCTGTCTCGCCATTCTGTCCGAGAGCGTACAGATAGTTACCGTTACCACCACCATAGACATCGCCATAGAGATTACCGCCATACATCTTCAGGTGTGTACCCTGACCTTCTGTATGCTTTTCGTCCTTATAGCCGATAGTACCTGATACGTCGTTACCACCATATACATTCTTATTGACAAAGAGCTTGGCATTGTCATTCGTGCCATATTCCTTACCATCGAACGTTACGGCCTCACGCCATCCAACCTGTATATGCGTGTTCTCATCCACATTACCAATCAGTCCACCACCGAAGACCTCATCCAAGTCACCAGAGGTAACGAGCAGGTTAGTCTCCTTTACTGGTGCATAGTAACCGCCGGTAAATACACGGCGCAGGAATGAGTTGCCACCGATATGAACATTGGTAACACCATTAACCTGACCTCTATAGCCACCACCTATGACATCGAGGAGAGACTGCAGACTTACGAAGCGCTGGTAGTAAGGTATGGAATCATTCTCGAAACCAGCAGAAGGAATAGTGTCGCCCTCTATTGATACATCTACGTGCGTATCACCAGTTACGAGAGTCTTCACACCATAACCTGCACCAAAGACAGAGAAGTGAGCGGAACCTACCTTATCGTATGATTCCTTCCATTCATGCTCCTTGAAGAATGAATCGTAAGTATAATCTCTTCCTATAGGAGTATTATAGCTAAGCATACCCTTGGCAATGTTCACGTACGTGCTGCCGCCGATAGTGCTGCAAGCGTTACCACCACCATAGATATTATGGTTGATCTTGAAACGCTTATACTCTGGATCGTACTGTGAGCTATACGTCTTGTTACCGTATGTACTTGAAGGAGCCCATGCACGAACGTCATTACCGTTTTCGTCAACGGTAACCCACATCTGTGATACACACCACTCACCACCAGTTACGTTCACTCGAGTATTGCCCTTTACAGCAGCATCAGTAAGCACAAGAGACTTGTCAGTCTCCAGCGTGTCAACGCGACCGAAACCGCCACCAAAGATATTGTAACCATAGTTACCACCAGCAATGTCAACCTTAGTGTTACCATATACGGTACCACACATACCGCCACCATAGAGACGGTTCCAGAGCCATGGAGCATTGAGCTCACCTGCCGGTGTGCTGACACTCAGCTTGGTGTTACCATATACGGCACCAACACTAGTATAATCCTTACACAGTGAACTCTGACGTCCGGTACCACCGGCATATATCTGTGAGAATACCAGACCACCATTGATTGTCACACTTGTAACAGGGGCTGTTTCCTCAGACGGAGCAGTAGTCGGATTTGCATAAGAACCAACGTTAGCAACATCACCGCCACCACTTACAGAACCATAAATAAGTGTTCCATCAACAGGGTAGCTGCGAGAACCCTCAACATAATCACCATTTTCGTCATACTCACCAACCGTGGTCGTGGTCACTTCACCCTGAATAGTTACATCTGTGCTGTTAACCACACGAGCTACATTATAGTAGTCAAGTTCCGGTGCACCGCTTGCATTGAGAGCTGACTCAACACCGGCTCCACCACCATAGACATCACCAGAGATGATCGCTCCGTTGACAGTGACGGTTGCCTTACCTAACACCTCACCAAGTTTGTCATTGTTAGCTGATGCTGTAGCCATACCGACACCACCACCAAAGACGTTACGACATCCTGATGTACCATCAAGCACGACAGACGCATCGCCAGCAACCTTACCAGCCCAAGAGCCGCCATACACATTTGCCATCACGTGACCATGCACACCACCAGACCATGCATAGCGTGATGCACGGTAACGGCGATAAACATTAGCATTCACGCCACCATAGAGCAGAAGCTTCTGTTCTTCGGCAAGTGCCTCCCATCGAGAGAGCAACTCATTCTCGAACATTCTGAACTGTCCATAGTCTTCCTCGTATGCCTTATAAGACTTGTAAGCTGCATAAGCATCCTTCTCTGCCTGAGTTGCTGTTGCTTCTGGTTCAATGTAGTTAGCCACATTCATTGACACATTGGTATTGCGACCGACAAGAGTGTTCTTACCGTAGCCGCCACCGAGCACAGAGAACTGAGGATAAGACTTATTCTGTATTACGTTATACCACAATACTGCGAATGGAGAGAGTGTAGGATTGTCATAATACTGCAGACCACTCGTTACCAGACCATGATTCAGCGTAACATTCGTATTACCAGACACGGTACTATAAACATTACCGCCACCATAGACATTGTGGTTACGCGTAAAGTGACCTGTCGCGAAGTCATAGAATCCCTCGGCACCCTTCAAATCATCTGCAGTAACCTCTCCCTTCTTGAAACTGTCGTTGGAGATAACCGCAGTGTTATCGAAGAAGTAAACAGTACCATGACGATAGTCATCACACTGCTGATCCCACATTATAGAACCACCGTTGACCTTGATGTTAGCATCACCCTCAATATTTGCAGCAGCATTTGCAGCATCGCCATTATCAGTGTGCGTACCAAGACCACCACCAAAGATGTCACCAGCAAGCATACCGCCCTCAACAAGTACGTTGGAGTTACCCGTAATGTTTGCCTTCTCGCCACCACCGTAGATATCACCATAAATATATGGAACTACAGACTTACCATTCATCAGAGAGTCTGTAACGTTAATGAGCGTAGTACCATAGATAGGTCCCTGGCTACCACCGGCAAAGGCATTGTGATATACGATACCACCTGCGGCAACAACGGTAGAGATTGTATCCTTCTTGGTAGAAATACGATAGTTTGCATCACCTACGCTTGCTACGTCGCCACCTCCGAAGACAGAGCCATATACCTTACAGTCGCGAAGTATCTCAACATATGTCGTAGAGTCAACGTCACCACGTGCGCCACCACCGAATATATCACCGTTGATAAGACCACCATTGGCCTTCACACGAGTATGACCCTTTACACGACCCAAGTCAGTAGCTACCGTATATGCACTTCGGTCACGCTTACCATAACCACCACCATATACACGGTGTATGAAAGTATTACCACCGATAATCACCTCAGTGTCGTCATTGACGATACCTTCCATACCGCCACCGAGTACACCAAGCACGGTATAACCTGCAATACCATAGCCGTTACTG
>Ga0247608_10003970_pt1 | contig 16866 bp, 13 predicted proteins | sample 176DNAGHGlowgp2_FD_193490 | JGI IMG/M metagenome (GOLD analysis project Ga0247608, IMG submission 193490) | Sheep rumen microbial communities from Palmerston North, Manawatu-Wanganui, New Zealand - 1766 DNA GHGlow gp2 | ecosystem: Host-associated > Mammals > Digestive system > Stomach > Rumen ... | reverse complement strand
TTGTGAATACTCTGGATGGTCATGCAATTGACTGTTTCCGGTAAAAACGGGATAAATATAAAGTTCTTTCAAAACAGAGCGGATTATTCGCTCTGTTTTGCTTTTTTGGGGAATTATTGGTATAATACTAATTTGGATTATTATGAAATTTAAGAACGAGAAACGAAACGGATTCAGGAAGCCTGGAATCCGTGGAAAGAGGCTTTCAATTGGGCAGTTATGACAAAGAGATTAACAGAAGAAGAACATTTGCAATCATATCCCACCCCGATGCAGGTAAGACTACTCTGACCGAGAAGTTTTTGCTGTACGGCGGGGCGATTAACCTGGCAGGTTCCGTAAAAGGAAAAGCAACTGCAAGACATGCGGTTTCCGACTGGATGGAAATCGAAAAGGAAAGAGGTATTTCGGTTACGTCTTCCGTACTTCAGTTTGAATATGACGGATACTGTATCAATATTCTGGATACTCCGGGACATCAGGATTTCTCGGAGGATACCTACAGAACGTTAATGGCAGCGGACTCTGCGGTTATGGTGATTGACGCATCCAAAGGTGTGGAGGCGCAGACAAGAAAACTGTTCAAAGTCTGCGGCATGCGCGGAATTCCGATTTTTACGTTTATCAACAAACTGGACCGGGATGCCAACGATACCTTTGATTTGCTGGATGAAATAGAAAAAGAACTCGGAATCGAAACGGTTCCGATGAACTGGCCGCTCGGAAGCGGTAAGGCGTTTCGCGGTGTGTATGAAAGAGAATCCAAAGAAGTGATTCTTTATTCCGATACCGAGAAAGGTACGAAGGAAGGGCATGCCGAGAGAATTTCCATCGAAGACGCGGAAAAACTGAAGGATGCAATCGGTGAGGAACATTTTGACACCTTAAGCGGAGAACTGGAGCTCCTTGACGGTGCGGGAGCGGAATTTGATCTGGAAAAAGTCAGGGCAGGAAAACTGACGCCGGTATTTTTCGGATCGGCACTCACCAATTTCGGCGTGGAAATTTTCTTACAGAACTTTTTAAAAATGGCAACCGCGCCGTTGCCGAGAAAAGCGGATATCGGGACAGTGGAACCGACCGACGATGATTTTTCCGCATTTGTGTTTAAAATCCAGGCCAATATGAACAAAGCCCACAGAGACCGTGTGGCATTTATGAGAATCTGTTCCGGCAAATTCGATGCAACGAAAGAAGTGCGTCATGTCCAGGGAGACAAGGTCATGCGATTATCCCAGCCGCAGCAGATTATGGCGGATGACAGAAAGATTCTGAGCGAGGCCTATGCGGGTGATATCATCGGTGTTTTCGATCCCGGAATTTTTTCCATCGGAGATACACTCTGTGCCCCGAAGAATAAATTTATGTTTGAGGGAATTCCTACTTTTGCACCGGAACATTTTGCGAGAGTACGTCAGGTGGACACGATGAAGCGCAAGCAGTTTATGAAGGGAATCACGCAGATTGCCCAGGAGGGTGCCATCCAGGTTTTCCAGGAATTCAATACCGGTATGGAAGAAATTATCGTGGGCGTAGTCGGTGTTCTGCAGTTTGAAGTTTTGAAATACCGTCTGGAAAACGAGTATAATGTCGAAATCAAAATGGAAGCACTCCCGTATGAGCATATCCGCTGGATTGAAAATAAAGACGAAGTGGATGTTTCGAAAATTGTCGGCACATCCGACATGAAGAAGGTCAAGGACATGAAAGGAAATCCGCTGCTTTTGTTTGTCAATCCATGGAGCGTCGGAATGACCCTGGACAGAAACGAAGGACTGAAACTGTCGGAATTCGGAAGAGAGTAATATTCGGAAGAGAGCAACGTGAAAAAAACTTTAATTGCCATAATGGCGGTATTTGTTATAGCCATGATCGGAATCGTGGTTACGACAAATATTTTGGAAAGCAAAAACGGAATAGATGACGGTGTGTTTTCTTTTGAATCCATCAGGAATTCATTCAAAGTGGACAAAGAAACCATTAACGAACAGCGTAAGGCATTAAAGGGCGAAGATCCCGCAAGTGCTTTTCTTGCGGACATCGACACCACCTATGTGGAAGATGCCGAAAGCGGTGAAGGTACGGTATCGGAAGGGAAGGATACGGAGTTTTTTCATGCTTCGGTCCTGAACGAGAAGGATCTGCGCACACGTGAGAAATACGGCCTCACCAAAGAAAACATCGTGAAGGTCTGTGAGGAAAACCGCAGTAAATACTGTTATGAGACCATGGATGAGAGTCTTCATCAGCTTTATGCGGAAATCCTGATTGTAGTCAAGGAACGCGCCGAGGAAGTACCGCTTTGTACGAGGGAACCGGAGGAACTTGATTTTGCTTACCGGTGTGTATTAAACGATCATCCTGAAATTTACAGCATAAACGGTTATACCTGCGTACTGCATTCCGCCAATAAAGTTCCCGTAAAACTTGTATTTACGGCGAAATACATCATGTCGGAGCAGGAAGAAGCGGGCTTCCGGAGTAAGATTGACGAGTATGTGAAAGAATATAAAAGCGGTCTGAAAGAGGATGCTTCGGAATATCAGAAGGTAAGATACACATACGAATATCTGATTGACAATACCGAATATGTGCTGGATTCCGAATACAACCAGAATATCTGTTCCGTAATGGCTTATCATAAATCCGTATGTCTCGGCTATGCGAAATCCATGCAGTATCTGCTAAACGAAGTCGGGGTAAAATCCACAATCGTCGAGGGAATTGCGGCAAGCGGAGAAGCGCACGCCTGGAACATGGTGCAGATCGGAGGGGCATTTTATTATACGGACGTAACATGGGGAGATTCCTCCTACACGAACGGAAATTCCGTTGTAAAGGTGCTGTCCGGAATCAATTATGATTTCTTAAACATCACGACGGAGGAACTGGAACATACACATACCATCGACAATGTGGTTCCGCTTCCGCAGTGTGTGGAAATTGCTGACAATTATTACGTACGGGAAGGTCTCTATTTTGATTTTATCAATACGAATGCACTTTCCTGGGTATTTAAAAATGCCTACGAAAGAGACGATGATCATGTAACGGTAAAATGTGCAAACGACTCCGTTTTCCAGGAGATGAAATTTTATCTTCTTGAGGAACAGAACATTTTCGAGTATCTTCCGGAAGGTACGGATACTTTATCCTACGGGGAAAATCATGAGATGCACACGCTTACGTTCATTTTGAAACACTGATTGAAACACGGACGGGAAAACACGGAAAAGGCAATTTTTTTCCTCACCGTGTTTTATGCAAAGAATGCATAAAAATCTATGCAAACAGCGCATAATTATGATATAATATAAAAGATTTTTAAAGAAAGGGGAGGCAGAACTTATGTCTAACAAAGTAAATGAGAAAATCGGTTCCGTAAAAGTAGCGGATGATGTGGTACCCTGCATTGCAGCCCTTGCGGCAACGGAAGTTGACGGAGTTGTTTCCGTAGCAGAGAACCTGACTGCAGAAATCATCAATCGTATGGGAATGCGGAAAGCCCCCAAAGGAGTAAAAGTAGAAATTAAAGGAAAGAAAGTTTACGTGGATATGGCACTCGGAATTGACTACGGATACAATGTTCCGGAAACCAGCCGCAAGGTTCAGGAAAAGGTAAAAGAGTCTATAGAAACCATGATGGGACTTGAGGTTGAGGACGTTAACATTCATATTGCCAGCGTAGTTCTTCCCGGAAACAAATAAAGCGTAAAGCGGAAACAGAAATGAGAAGAAGAATATGCAGGGAGCAGATTTTTATCCTGCTCTTTCAAACAGAATTTAATGACAGGGAAGAATACCCTTTTCTGATGGAACAGTTTCGTGAAAAAGAAGCGCTGACGGACGAGGAAAAGGATTATGTGGAGAAGAAATTCGATCTCATTATGAACAAACTCGGAGAAATCGACCGGGTGCTGAATGAAATCTCTACGGACTGGACCACCGGTCGAATGGGAAAGGTGGAACTGGCAATCTTAAGACTCGGATATTACGAAATGGCATTTGACGAAGATATTCCGGAATCCGTTGCGATTAATGAGGCAGTGGAACTTTCCAAGAAATACGGTACGGACGAATCCTATTTGTTTATAAACGGAGTTTTGGGGAAATGTGCGGCAGATCAGGGCCGGCATAAGGAAGCTGCCCCGAGACCCGGTAAAGAGAAACCCTGGGCCGGGAAAAAACAGGGAACCGTAATCGTGAAGGGATCTTCGAAAAAGAAAGAATGACCGAATATTCCGTTGAACAAGTAAATAAATATATTTTAAGTATGTTCCGAGATGACTATCTGCTGCATGACATTTGTGTGCGCGGTGAAATCAGTAATTGTAAGTATCATTCTTCGGGACATATTTATTTTACCTTAAAAGATGCCGCATCCCAGTTATCCTGCGTCATGTTTGCATCTTATGCAAAGGGGCTTAATTTCCGTCTGGAAAACGATATGGAGGTGAAACTCCGCGGAAGTGTCGAGTGTTATTTAAGAGACGGGAAATACCAGCTTTATGTGAAGCAGGCGGTAAAGGGTGACAAAGGGGATCTGGCGAGACGTTTTGAGGAACTGAAAAAGCGTCTTCGTGACGAGGGACTGTTTGATGAAAGTATTAAGCAGCCGATTCCGAAAAATGCCAAAAGAGTGGGAATTGTTACTGCACCGACCGGTGCTGCGGTTCATGATATTATAACGGTTTCCAAAAGAAGAAATCCGTATATCGAACTGATTCTTTACCCCGCACTGGTTCAGGGAGAAGGTGCAAAGGAAAGCATCGCAAAGGGAATTACGGCGCTTGAACAAATCGGTGTCGATGTAATTATTGTCGGACGTGGCGGCGGATCCATGGAAGATTTGTGGGCGTTTAACGAAGAACTTGTCGCACAGGCCATCTATAACTGTCCGATTCCGGTAATATCTGCGGTCGGACACGAAACGGATTTTACGATAGCGGATTTTGTGGCGGACCTTCGTGCCGCAACACCTTCCGCAGCGGCGGAACTTGCGGTCGGAGAAATCGGACCGGTGATTTCCGGTATTGCGGAATACCGGAACAGACTTGATTTTCAGATGAACCGTGTGATTCGGGAAAGAAGACTGAAACTTGAAAAATATTCCCGCATGGACGAGCGGATGATGCATATTCTGAAAGTCAGACGTCTTCAGACCGAACAGTATCTGCACCGGGTGAAGGCGGCTTCTCCGAAAAACACGATTAACACAAAGAAAATGGAGTGTGTAAGACTTGAAGAGAAACTGTCGGCATCCATGGATGAAATCATCCGGAGCCGGAAGAACATGCTTGCTCTCTATATTGAGAGATTAAAAAGAGTATCCGTACTGGACAGGCTTCAGGGCGGACTCGGATATGTATCGGATCCGGACGGAAAACGTCTTACATCTGTAGGACAATTTGAAAAAGAAAAAGAATTCAGTCTGCGTTTAAAAGACGGAACGGTACTTGCAAAAACCGTGGATGTCAGACCGGACTCAGTGTAAAAATACGGGAGATTACGGGAGGTATAACAATGAGCAATACGGAAAATACAGAGAATGCAAATAATACAGAGAACGGTACCCTGGAAGAGGATTTCAGGAAACTTGAAACCATTTTAAAAGAAATGGAAAAAGAGGATATCGGAATCGAGGATGCTTTCGCAAAATATGCGGAAGGAATGCAGTTAATTAAATCCTGTAACGAAAGAATCGACCGTGTGGAGAAGAAAGTGTTAAAGCTTTCCGATGATTTGAAACTGGAGGATTTTGACGAATGAATGCAGAAAAAATGAATGAACTTGCGGGCCTTGCCGAAAGAATGATTCTGCCGTATTTTCCGAAAGAAGAAGGTATGCAGAAGAGAATTTTCGAAGCCATGAATTACAGTTTTGAAGCAGGCGGAAAAAGAATCCGTCCGATTCTCATGATGGAGAGTTTTAAAATGCTCGGAGGGGACGAAAACGACATCGATCATTTTGCACCCTTTATGGCCGCCCTTGAAATGATTCATACCTATTCCCTGATTCATGACGATCTTCCGGCTGTGGACAATGATGATTTCAGACGCGGAAAACCGACCAATCACAAGGTATTCGGAGAGACGACGGCGATTTTTGCCGGAGACGCAATGTGTAATTATGCCTATGAAGTCATGATAGAAGACATTTTAAAAGAGCCGGATTCCATCTGGAAAAATAAAAAAATCGAAGCCATGAATGTTCTTGCAAGAAAAGCCGGTGCAAACGGAATGCTTGCCGGACAGATGGTCGACTATCTCTGCGAGCAGAAGACGGACACATCTCTGGAAGAGCTGATGTTTATCCACGAAAAGAAGACGGCTGCCCTAATCCAGGCACCGCTTGTCATGGGAGCGATTTTTGCCGGTGCAAATCGTGAAAAAATTGCCAGAATGGAGCAGGTCGGTTATTTAATCGGGATTTCCTTCCAGATTCAGGATGATATTCTGGACTGCATCGGAAGTGAAGAAAAAATGGGCAAGAAGACCGGGTCGGACGCAAAGAACGAGAAGACCACCTATGTGACCATCAAGGGATTAAAGCAGGCACAGGAGGATCAGGTAAGAATGTCGAAAGAGGCAGAAGGACTGCTTGTTTCGATGGCCGACAGCGAGTCGAATTTAAGGGATATTGTGGAGTATCTGATTCAAAGGGAATATTAAATCGAGGCCCGGTCCGTCTAAACGGAAAAAAGGGACAACAAAGAAAATACGGGAGAGTGGACTTCCATGTATCTTGAAAAAATAAAAAAAGCAAATGATATCAAAAAAATTCCGGCATACGCATACGACCAGCTGGCAGAGGAAATCCGTCAGTTTCTGATTGAAAGCATTTCGGAAACCGGAGGACATCTTGCAGCAAATTTAGGCGCCGTGGAACTGACCATGGCACTTCATCTGGTGCTTGATTTTCCGGAGGATAAACTGATTTTTGACGTCGGACACCAGTCCTATACACATAAAATACTGACCGGAAGAAAAGACCGTTTCGGCACACTCCGGAAATACGAAGGACTTGCGGGATTTCCGAAAACCAACGAAAGCGATTGCGATGCATTTGATACGGGGCATTCTTCCACCTCAATTTCCGCGGGTCTCGGTATGGCAACGGCAAGAACCCTTCAGGGAAAAAAGAACACCGTCATTTCCGTAATCGGTGACGGGGCGCTTACCGGCGGAATGGCTTACGAGGCTTTAAACAATGCCGCCAAAGCGGAAACTCCGTTTATCATTGTTTTAAACGATAACAATATGTCCATCTCCGAGAACGTCGGAGGAGTATCTTCCTACCTGAACCAAATCAGGACTACGGAAGCGTACCTCGAATTAAAAGAGGATGTAAAAAATAAATTAAAGACCGTTCCCAAAGGGAAAAATATGATTCACAAAATCCAGAGTGTGAAGAGCGGTTTTAAACAGCTGATGATTCCCGGCATGTATTTTGAAGATATGGGAATCACCTATCTCGGACCGGTGAACGGGCACGATATCCCTGCAATCGTGAAGGTATTAAAAGAAGCCAAGCGGTGTAAAACACCGGTGCTGGTTCATGTTCTGACTCACAAAGGAAGAGGATATCTTCCTGCGGAACGTCACCCGGCGAGATTCCACGGAACGGAGCCTTTTGACATCGAGACAGGATTGCCGAAAAACAAAAAAACCTCCCCGAATTACACGGATATTTTTTCCACTGTCATGTGTAAAATGGGAGAGAGTAATCCGGATGTGGTTGCAATCACTGCTGCCATGCCGGACGGTACGGGATTAAAGAGATTTCGGAACATGTATCCGGATAGATTTTTTGATGTGGGAATTGCGGAACAGCATGCCGTAACTTTTGCGGCCGGCCTTGCCGTAAGCGGAATCCGGCCGGTAGTTGCGATTTATTCCTCTTTCCTGCAGCGTGCATATGACCAGATTTTACATGATGTCTGCATTCAGAAACTCCCTGTTGTTTTTGCAATTGACAGAGCAGGGCTTGTCGGAAGTGACGGGGAAACCCATCAGGGAATTTTTGATTTGTCGTATCTTTCCGAAATTCCGAACATGACCGTAATGGCGCCGAAAAACAAGTGGGAACTTGCCGATATGCTTCGCTACAGCGTGGTATTTGACGGCCCGGTTGCAGTCCGTTATCCGAGAGGCCGTGCATACGAAGGCCTTAGTGAAAACCGTGCGGACATTGAATACGGCAAGGCGGAATGGATTTACGAAGGAAAGGATGTCTGTCTGGTTGCAGTCGGAAGTATGGTCCGGATTGCGGTTGATGTGAAGGAAGCGCTGGAAAAAGAAGGGTTAACGGTCAGCCTCGTAAATGCGAGATTCGTAAAACCCATTGACGAGGAAATGCTGACGACCGCCATGAAGAAACATAAGATTGTCGTAACGATGGAGGAAAATGTTCTTTCCGGCGGATACGGGGAAAATGTAAGACAGTTTACGGATACACTGAAAAGCAAAGCGAAACTTATTAATATAGCAATTCCCGATAAATTCGTGGAACACGGAAGCGTGGATCTGCTGCTGAAGGCCATGAATATGGATGCAGAGGGAATCACAAAAAGAATTCTTGAGAGTATTCCAAAATGAAAAACAGACTGGATGTAATACTTGTAAACAGAAATCTCGCTCCTTCGAGGGAGAAGGCAAAGGCCTTTATCATGTCCGGAATCGTCTATGTGAACGGCCAGAAAGAAGACAAGGCCGGGGATTTGTTTGATGAGGAAACCGCAAAAATAGAAGTGCGGGGCGAGACCTTGAAATATGTCAGCCGCGGCGGCCTGAAACTGGAGAAAGCCCTTCAGGTTTTTCCGATTGATTTAAACGGAAAAATCTGTATGGATATCGGGGCATCCACGGGAGGCTTTACCGACTGTATGCTGCAAAACGGAGCCGTTAAGGTATATGCGGTTGATGTCGGACACGGACAGCTTGCCTGGTCTTTGAGAAACGACGAAAGAGTTGTCAACATGGAACGGACGAACTTTCGTTACATGCAGCCGGAAGACATTGAAGAAAAACCTGATTTTGCATCCGTGGATGTTGCTTTTATTTCCTTAACGAAAATTCTTCCGCCGGCATACGCCTTGTTAAAAGACGATGCCGAAATGGTTTGTCTGATTAAGCCCCAGTTTGAAACAACCCGTGAAAAAGTCGGAAAAAAAGGTGTGGTAAGGGATGCAAAAGTGCATGAGGAAGTGATTCTTTCCGTGTTGGAATTCGCCACGGCAAATGATTTTGCGGTTCTCGGACTGACATATTCCCCGATTCGCGGCCCCGAAGGAAATATCGAGTATCTGGCGCATCTTAAAAAGGGGATTTCGGAGAACGAAGGAATCCCCGACGCATCATTTAAAGAACTTGCAAAAGAAACCGTTTTACAGTCTCACGGAGCATTGGAACATTAGAGGAAAACCTTATGAAGAAAATTCTTGTAATCACGAACCGATACAAAGATTCAGAAATGTTCATTACGGAAAAAGTCTGCACACACTTAAAAGACGGTGGGGCAGAGGTCATTCAGGCGATGGTTGACCGCAAGATGAATACATTAAATGATGCTTTACTGGGAGATGTGGATTGTGCCGTTATTTTAGGCGGTGACGGAACGATTATGCAGTTTGCAAACCAGCTTTCCTTAGCGGATATCCCGATTCTCGGAATCAATATGGGTCATGTCGGATATCTGGCGGAAGTTGATTCAAACCACGCCGAAGAAGCCCTCGGACGGTTACTGAGCGGAGACTACAAGGTACAGAAGCGCATGATGATTACCGGAAGCCTGAAGAAAAAAGGGAAAACGGTATTTACCGATACTGCGGTAAACGATGTTGTCATTACCAGAAACGGAAGGCTGCAGGTGATTCATTTTAATATCTATGTCAACGGAAATCTCTTAAAAAATTACACGGCGGACGGTGTGATTCTCTCAACACCCACGGGTTCCACCGCATACAATCTTTCCGCGGGAGGACCGATTGTAGATCCCGGCGCGGAGATTCTGATTGTGACTCCGATTTCCCCACATACCCTGATGAACAGAAGCCTTGTTTTAAATGCGACGGACAATGTTGAAATTGAAGTACTTCCAACGCATGAAGAGGAAGAATACGAGGAAATGATGGAAGTTGATTTTGACGGAAAAGAATACGGAAAACTGTTTCCGGGTGACCGTGTCGGTGTGACGGGTGCGGACTGTCATGTGAAAATGATTTGTATGAACGAAGTCAGCTTTATGGAAACGCTTCATCGCAAAATGAAGGAAAGTTAAGTATGAAACAGAAAAGACAACTCAGAATCATTGAAATCATCAACCACAGTGCCGTCGGGACACAGGAAGAACTTGCGTTAAAACTTCGCGAAGAGGGCTTTGAAGTGACGCAGGCAACGGTATCGAGGGATATCAGGGAACTGAATTTATCGAAAGTTCCCGCTGCAAACGGGCGCCAGAAATATGCGATTCTTTCCGGTACGGGACAGTTAAACGACAAGTATGTCCGAATGATGCATGACGGATTAATCAGCATGGAACCCGCAGGAAATCTGCTGGTTTTGAAAACCGTATCCGGTATGGCAATGGCGGTTGCGGCTGCGGTGGATGCCATGCATTTTCCGGAAATTGTGGGAAGCATTGCGGGCGACGATACCATTATGGCAGCAACGAAATCTTTGTCGGATGCAGTGAATCTGAAAAATAAAATAAACGATTTGATTCATTAATGTTTCAAACGCAGAATGCGGAGTGAGCGAGAATCCCCGGATCTGCAAGGAGGAAACATGTTACTTTATTTACACGCAAAAAATTACGCTCTGATTGATGACGTGGAAGTCGAATTTACCGACGGACTCAATATCATGACGGGAGAGACGGGTGCCGGTAAATCGGTTCTTTTGGGAAGCATTTCACAGGCACTCGGCTCCAAATCGAAAACCGATGTCATAAGGGAAGGCGAAGAATCCGCTTTTGTGGAACTGCATTTCGGAATCGACAACGATTTTCAGAGAAACCTTTTAAACGAACTTGATATCGATGCGGAAGACGATGTTGTTATTATTCAGAGAAAAATTACAAAGCAGCGGTCCGTCGGAAAAATCTGCGGTATTACGGTAAGCAGTGCGGACCTTCACAGGATTGCCGACAGTTTTCTGGATATCTACGGTCAGCATGATTATCAGAACCTTTTGAAGGAATCCATGCATATTGAGATTCTGGACGGGTTTGCAGGCTCCGGATTAAAGGAGTTAAAGGAGCAGGTTTCTGCGGAATATTCCCGTTATGCAGAACTTAAAAAAGAGGCGGATTCTTTGGAAGAGGACGATGACAAGCGGCTTCGGGACATGGAGTTTCTGAAATTCCAGCTCGATGAAATCAAGGCTGCAAACGTAAAAGAAGGCGAAGAAGAGGAATTAAAAGATTATCTTCGTCTTGCCGAGAACGGGGAACGAATCGCAAAGGCACTTTCGGGTGCGGAGATGTCACTTTCCGAAGAAGACGGAGTATTGAGGCATTTTACGACGGCATTCCGTGAACTTTCGACGGTTTCCGGCCTGACGGATGAAATCGGCGGGTTTGAAGAAAGCCTTAAGCAGGCGCAGGATATTGTACAGGATACGTTAAGACAGATGTCGGATTATCTGGAATCCCTTGATTTTGACGAAAAAACCTTAAGGGAATCCAGAGAGCGTTATGACGAAATCAACAGCCTGTTCATGAAATACGGTAAAAATTACGAAGGCATGATGCGTTATGCGGAAGAAAAAACAAAAGAGTACGAGCATCTTCTTTCTTTTGAAAGTTACCGCGATGAGCTGTTTGAAAAACTCCGCGTCTCCGAAAAGAATCTTTCTGCCCTTTGCGGAAAATTATCGGAACTTCGTAAAGAAGAAGGCGTGAAGTTTGCGACGGAGGTAAGCAAAGCTTTATCGGATCTTAATTTTAACGACAACCGTTTTGAAGTGCGCTTTGAAAGAAATGAAAAATACACGGCAAAAGGATTTGACGTTGCGAGATTTTTTATCTCCACCAATGTGGGAGAGCAGATGCGTCCTTTATGCGATGTTGCAAGCGGCGGAGAACTGTCCAGAATCATGCTTGCCATCAAGACGGTATCGGCATCGAGAGAACTGGTGCATACTCTGATTTTTGATGAGATTGATGCGGGAATCAGCGGAAATACCGCGTGGAAGGTTTCCGAAAAGCTGGGACTTCTCGGCAGGGATTTACAGGTAATCTGTATCACGCATCTTCCCCAGATTGCCGCTATGGCAGATACCCATTTTGAAATTGTCAAGACCGAAAAAGACGGACATACCGCGACAGAGGTAAAGAAACTCTTCCAGTATGAGTCCGTGGAGGAACTGACGAGGCTTTTGGGAGGCGGAGAGAAGAAGGAAGCCGCTTCCGAGAATGCGAAGGAATTAATCCGACAGGCAAAGGATATTAAGAAACGCTATCAAAGCGGAAAGTCCGAATAAACAAATGCGGGAAACGGAGTTTTCGGAATTATCTGAAAACCGTGAATTCGAGTGAATGCATTATTTACTTGTTTTGTAAAGTTTAGTATAATGTAAGGTGGTATAGAAAAAACATAAACCGGAGGGTAAAGATATGAAAAATATCTTATTTGTTGCATCGGAAAGTGTACCTTTTATCAAGACGGGAGGACTTGCAGACGTTGTAGGTTCGCTTCCGAAATGTGTAAACAAGAAATACTTTGATGTAAGGGTTATGATTCCGAAATATACCTGCATCTCCCAGGAATGGAGAGATAAGATGGTATTTAAGACCAGCTTCTACATGGATTTCCACTGGAGAAGCGAGTATGTGGGAATTCTTGAAGCGAAAGTGGACGGAGTGACCTATTACTTTATTGATAACGAGTCTATGTTCGGCGGCTTCCGCCCGTACTCCGGAAATGTTCTGGATGATATGGAGAAGTTCATTTTCTTCAGCAAGGCTGCATTGTCCGCAATGCCTCTTCTGGACTTCCGTCCCGACATCATCCACTGTCATGACTGGCAGACCGGTCTTGTTCCGGTATATTTGAAAGAGCGTTTTCAGGGGAATGAATTTTTCCATGGAATTAAGACAATTATGACCATCCACAACCTGAAATTCCAGGGCAAGTGGGATGTTAAGACCGTAAAGGATATTTCCGGACTTCCGGATTATTATTTCACGCCGGACAAACTGGAGCATTACAAGAATGCCAACATGTTAAAGGGCGGTCTGGTTTATGCGGATGCCATTACAACCGTTTCCGAAACTTATGCAAAGGAAATAATGACACCGTTCTACGGCGAGAGTCTGGACGGCCTTCTCCGTGCGAGAGAGCATGATCTTCGAGGTATCGTAAACGGTATCGATTATACGGATTACGATCCTTCCAAAGATCCGCATATTGATTACCCGTATACACCGCAGAACTTCCGTAAGGAAAAAATCAAAAATAAACGTGCCCTTCAGAAAGAACTCGGTCTGGAGGAGAACGACAAGCTTATGATGATCGGTATTGTATCGAGATTAACCGATCAGAAGGGTTTTGACTTAATCGCATACGTGATGGATGAACTTTGTCAGGATGCCGTTCAGATTGTGGTACTTGGTACGGGTGATGAGCAGTATGAGAATATGTTCCGTCACTTTGACTGGAAGTATAACAATAAAGTATCTGCAAATATCTACTATTCGGAAGCATTATCCCATAAGATTTATGCAGCATCGGATGCATTCTTAATGCCGTCCTTATTTGAACCCTGCGGATTATCCCAGTTAATGTCCTTACGTTACGGCACACTTCCGATTGTACGTGAAACGGGAGGTCTTAAGGATACCGTAGAACCTTACAATGAATACGAGAGTACCGGTACGGGCTTCAGTTTTGTAAATTACAACGCACACGAAATGCTCGCAAGCATCCGTTATGCCGAGAAGATTTACTATGACCGTAAACGTGAATGGAACAAGATGGTTGACCGCGCTATGGCAGTTGACTTCTCCTGGGATGTCTCCGCAAAGAAATACCAGGAAATGTACGACTGGCTGATAGGCTGAGTCAGAAAGCAAAAAAAGCGGAAAGAACATCCTGCATGCTTGCATGCAAGGATGTTCTTTTAGATTTTTTTGGTTGGTGCGAAGCAACAACCCGAAAAAAGACGCGAAGCGGCTTTTGAGGGCTTTCTGACGCAGCCGTAGCGCTGCGAAACTACAACCCTGACTTTTCATTTGTTGGACACGAGTTGGACATTTTATTGTATAATACCCACAGATACTGATAAAATCTGTAATTTTAGGTAGGTAACGTCATGGCACTTTTTGAAGAATTAGATCAATTAATCACGGAAAGACAGGAAGAATTAAAGAATTACCAGGGTGCAGAATTATATTTAAAGACTGCACAGCTGGTCTTTATGAAATCGAGGCGTTTTAGCTATATTCATACAGATAAAGCAGATAAAGTCAAACAATTGAGAAGTGAATTAGAAGGATTTCGTAACGGACAATTCCCTGCTTATGAACGATTAATAGATGCATACGCAAAAAAAATTGAGACTATCTACAAAAAGACCGGTCTTTTACCTACTATTCCTTTGCCTGAAATTACCCTTGCGAAGGACGGTGTGCAAGCCCTGGAGCAGGAAACGATAGAATATTACATTACCGATGCCCCTCTCGAACTCGATGATGAAACCGCTGAAAAGTTCAGAAAGAAATTCTATGAAAAAGGAATTCCCGTTACCACATTCCCTGTCATTGATGATACCTCTTTTGATGACAGATCCTTTGCGGAAACACTGAATCGGAATAAACCGCTGACTCATAAATACGTTTTAAATTTAATTACGGATAAACTTCGTTCCGACCTTCCGGGTTTGAAGGATGAAATACTCAATCCTTTTGATTATATCCGTATCGGGGGAAAGACTGCTGATGAAAAATGGGCATCGAAATATCCGCTGTTGGATGAAAGAGAAAAACGTGATGCTTATGCATTTGAGTTACTTCAGGCTATTGAAAAAGGAACGGAGGAAATCAGTCTCCTTCGCCCGATTGTAACGAAGAAGGAAAACGGCGGGAACGAGATTTCCTATTCCGGAAAAATCGTTCTGATTGAAAGCCGGAAAAACCTGGAAAGGACAAGGGTTTTCTTAAGCGAACTGAATGATTTTTCAAATTTGTTTACGAATGAATATTCGCTTGTCGAAAAGCCCGGAGTCCAAATTGAACCCGGTGCTCAAAAATATTATGATGCCTTGCAAAAAGCAGCCAGAAAGCTGGCACAGAAGGCGTCTTCTTTGAATTACGAGTCCAATACGTATGCTGATTTTACGGAAGCATACAGGGATTATGTTACGAAGGCAACGGAATTTAAGATGTATCAGCTGATGGAAATGCAGACGTCCAAATTCGAATTTGAAAGAAGCCTTCAGGGTAATCCTCAGATTTCGGATGAAGTAAAAATGTACAGACGCAGTAATATCAGTCGTCTGACTGAAGAAATTAAAAATTTCGAACCCCGTTTTGATAAACATCTCGAAAAACTGCAAAAGAGTTTTCTGCGTGTTGAGAATTTCAGCAGAGGTCTTAACGTTACCGCTAACGATAATCCCTGGGAAAAGGCCGCAAATCTGAGGTTCCGGAAACTTTTGGACAATTATAAGCATACCGCATCCCTTCGCGGATGGGGACAGACTGTCCCGGAACCTTCGGAAACAATTCCTTTGCCGAAGCATCTTTCCTGGGTGAACAGATTAAGTCAGAAAAATTACATGACGAATCCGGAGCAGAAAAAACAGTTGGTTGAAGGCTCCGAAAAAGATTTTACTCGCATCAACCGTGACAGGAATTGCGACAGTATCTTCGAACTCAGTCTCGCCGAAATAACAGGAGATGAGAAGAATACCCAGTCGGTTTCGTCGTATTTAAGAGATTTGGGATTTAAAGACAGATTCGGCACGATTCAGTCGTTGTTCTGTATCTGGGTCATGTCGGAGAAAAATTTTTCCTTCCGGGAAGCAGCTTCTTTGTATAAGGCGCATGTCCCTGTCGGGAAAGACAATCAGGGAAATGATGTCTACCCGGAAAACAGGGAAAACGTAAAACAGTATGAAAAAGAATTTCTGCAGTTCTGTCTGGAACATCCTTTTACACAAAACATACTGTTTAAAAACGATGAACCGTCGGAAGAACTTGATGCACGTATTTCGGAAGCGCAGAAAAAAAGTATCAGCGCCTGGGCGAAGCTTGTCCAAAATGCATACGGAAAAGTAATGCAGTACTCCATGCCGGATATTGATTATTCCGATCCGGAACAGGTAAAGGCAAATGAGGATGAACTTTCATTTCTTGCAGGATTTGCAGTAGATGCAAAACAGGAGCTGGAAGAACTGGTAAACCATCCGGAAAATAATAAGCATTTTGATGCGATAAATTATGCGGCAGAGTCTGTGGGCGGAGAGAAGAACTATTTCGGAATGGTTACAGGTCTTAAGACACTCCAGGAAGTTGCCAATGCGGTGTATAAATTGCCCAATGTATTTCCAATGGAGGCTATCGGACGTGCAGACATGATGCCTACATTTGAGTTTTATCGTGCAAATGCAGGCCGGTTAATGTGTTCGCACAGGGGAGAAACGGTCGGAAGCATTATTTCGAATTATCCCGGAGAATTTGTACCGTATTCTCCGAATTATAATTCCTTTGTTGCGGAAAAAGTGATGCCGAGCGGTATAGCGAATCAAAACAAAGTAAAAGCCGCCGCCTATCTGTTTCATATAAATGAGAAAGATTTTCATAATTTTGTAAATGAAGAAACAGACAAATTTGAAAAAACCGAGAGAGATAAACTGCTTCAGTCTG
>Ga0247608_10003968_pt1 | contig 16867 bp, 39 predicted proteins | sample 176DNAGHGlowgp2_FD_193490 | JGI IMG/M metagenome (GOLD analysis project Ga0247608, IMG submission 193490) | Sheep rumen microbial communities from Palmerston North, Manawatu-Wanganui, New Zealand - 1766 DNA GHGlow gp2 | ecosystem: Host-associated > Mammals > Digestive system > Stomach > Rumen ... | reverse complement strand
GATGTAGGGGGGGGGGTATTGTGGAATGGTACTCTTCGTCAAGAGAGATGTACGACATAGTTTATATGTCCAAAGTATTCAGCGATGAGTATACACCAGATATTCCGGAACCTCAGAACGCAAAAAAGGTGATTAAAGGTGGCACAGGATACGCCATTGAACTAAAAGATGGCAAGGAAATTTATTATAAGGAACTAGATCCGGACTTGCCGTCAGAAATAGAACACATTTTTCCTGACTACAGTATTTATCCTCAGTATACAGGATATGGGCAAATACAAAGAAAACAAACGGCTTACGGATTTCTGACAAGAGGATGTCCAAGAGCATGTGACTTCTGCCATGTAGTTCCGAAAGAGGGCAGATGCAGCCGGAAAGTGGCTGACTTATCACAGTTCTGGGATGGTCAAGGGAATATATGTTTATCAGACCCAAATATTCTGGCATGTAAAGAAAGAGCCGATTTGTTAGCACAGTTAGTGGAATCAAATGCGGTTGTGGATTTCAACCAGGGTTTAGATGCCAGACTGATAACTAAAGAAAGCGCTGAGTTTCTGGCAAAGATGAAACTGAAAACTCCGCATTTTGCGATGGATTCCATGAAAGACATTGAAGCTGTTAAGCGAGGACTGAAGCTGTATGTCGATGCATGTAAAAGAATCCGAGGTAAATGGAATTGGCGTAACGCAAAAGTATTTTGCTTAACAAATTTTAACACTACTCATAAAGAGGATTTATACAGAATAAAGGTTATACAAGAGTGCGAATGTTGGCCGTACATCATGATTTACAACAAGCCGAGCGCAATGAAAATAACAAGGCGTTTGCAGAGATGGACAAACAATCCAATCTTGTACGCAACAAACAAGACATTTGATGAATATCAAAGTAAAGCATATAAGAAAGTTTTGACAGATGGAAATTAAGATTAAGTATTTTGACAAAGATATAGAGAGATTAAAGAAATTAGAGGTTGGTGATTGGATAGACCTTCGATCAGCTGAACACGTTGAACTCAAAGAAGGTAATTTCCAGTTAATCCGGCTTGGCGTAGCAATGAAATTGCCGGACGGATACGAAGCACACATAGCTCCCAGAAGTAGTACTGCCAAAAACTTTGGTATACTGCAAGCCAACTCAATGGGCATCATCGACAATAGCTATTGTGGCGACAATGACGAGTGGAGATTTCCGGCATACGCCATCAGAGATACGGTGATTAACAAGAACGACCGAATCTGTCAGTTCCGAATAGTTAATAAGCAGCCGGAGATAGTATTTACTGAGGTTGAGCATTTAGATGATGCAGACCGTGGCGGATTCGGAAGCACAGGAAAGGCGTAAACATGAGAGCTTTAAAAGTTAGTTCGGCTGGTGGAGTTGGCATCTGCGAGGTAGTAGGAATCGTATTTGTAATTCTGAAACTGCTTAAGGTAATTGACTGGTCGTGGTGGTGGGTAACCGTCCCGTTCTGGGGGCCGTTTGTTCTAGTAGGAATAACCATTGCAGTCACATGCATAGTGATGGGCATCAGAGACAGAATCGAGCGGAAGAGAAGGAGATATTCATGAACGATTTAGATTTTTATATTTATGTTCCGGATTTTCTGGAGTATCTGCTGAGTTATGCAATCACGGACGATGACCGAAAGTTTAATGAAAAAGTTAAATATGCGATAAAGACATATGCTAACTCAACATTAACGGTAAAGAAATAGGAGGCTGAATGAAATTCGAAAATACAGAAGTATTTAACTTCGATGGCGCGTTTAGGGGAATGAGAAATCCTCTTAACTCCTGGGCAAAATCAGACAGTTACAGTGAAGATGGTAATTTTGTGATAGGTGAAAACGATATGGATCTTGCCAGAAGATTAATTGGTTCTGGAGATGCATCAGATAGAAAGTTTCTGAGACAGATTCTGGTATGTGTTGATATTACTGCACCTCTCTACTGGTGGAAAGAGTTTGATACATATAAAGTAGGAACAACTGCTAATTCCACTTCTACTATGCATAAATTAGCAACCACACCTATAACATTTGATTGTTTTGAGATAACTGAATTTAATACAACACATGAATTAGGTACATCAATATTATGGGTTAGAATGATGGATGACATTGAAGGATTAAGACAAAAATATCTTAAAACAAAAGACAAAAGATATTGGTTAGAATTAGTTAGATTATTGCCTAATAGCTGGTTACAGACCAGAACAGTAACACTTAATTATGAAAATCTGAGGGCAATGTATCACCAGAGAAAACACCACAAACTGAATGAGTGGTCAGGCAAAGATAATCCGGCGCTTCCGAATTTTTGTTCTTGGGTCAGAACTTTACCATATGCAAAGGAGCTTATAATCGATGACTAACGGAGACAAACTCCGGCAAATGTCGGACGAAGAACTACTCGAATTTTTCTTTGGGCCAGAAGCTTACACTATCTCAATGGCGATTCCAAAGCGTACTCAGCAAGGCAATGTGATTGTTGACCACATGGTAACAAAAAGGTTTATCGATTGGATGAAGGAGGAAGCCGAATGATTTGGAATGTATATGTCGAGTCTTTTAATTTAAAAGAAATAAAGGTTTATAACATTTTTGAACATAGCGGTTTTTACAATTATTGTGCGGAAGCTTCCAAAGAATATCAAAATAGTAAAAAAGCTTTTGCCACAAGTGTTAAACATGCATTAACTTATTACTTCTGGTGCAAATGCGAATGGGAAATCATCTTATCCGATTGGCCGCCTAGCGAACAATTTAATAAGAAGAAAGTGTCGGTATACGATCAGGTGATGCTGAACTGGGATGTGTTTATAGACTATGTTTGGAATCACAAAGAAGAGTTTGAGAGAAATTCTATGTAATAAAAATGGGTCGCCTTGTATATAAAGCCAATGATGTGAGTTCGGATTTATATAAAAATGGTGTGAATGGCGACCCAAATATAATAATAACACACTTTTTTTGAGAATAAAAGTCCTGTTTTATGTCCTAAGTACGACACAAAACTGCTATAGAAAATTGAACCAGGGCAGCTCCCCAAGCGTGAGGTTACAAAATCATTGACAAAGGTATAATCGAGAGCAGATCGCAACTGTCAGTGGTCTATACGATGCGGCGATTGAGTTAGTAGCGCTGAATATAACCGATAGCAAAAACTATCGCACTCCGAGGTTGGGATGATGTTACGACAACATCTGTTAGTAGGAGCAAAAACAAATAATCAATGAGGTGAAAAAATGATTATAACTTTAATTATAGTTGCAATATTAATTACCGGAATAATCTTGGCCGCAACCCTGTCAGATGATGGGATTGCCATACCGTTTTTAGTTGTAGGAGTAGTTGGGTCTATATTCTGTGGCCTTATCATATTATGTAGCCATATCAATCCAGATGCCAGATTATTACAGCTGGAAGTGAAACGCGAGACTTTAGTTTATCAGATGGAGAATGGAATTTATTACGGAGATGCGTTGGGCGAATTTAATTCCGACTTGATATACGACCAAAAAATGAATCAGAATCCTTGGTTTAGTTGGTTTTACGGCGATTACATAATGGAAGTCGAGCCGATTGCGCTCGAACAGAAATAATATGAGAGTACATGAATGCCCTATATGTGGCAGAATGCCAAAGATAAATGAATGTTGTGCAAGTAAATATGGTGAACGCAGACGGATGTGCATATGTCCTAACTACTGCTCGGTCATTCCGAATCCGGAAACTAAACTTGATAACTTCTATTTCGTATATGTGGGCGATGGCGATGATAACAGAATTTTCAAAATCTGGAACGCAGCCATAGAAAGATATGAGTCGGAAAGAGGAATGCCATTCCACACAAGAGATTGGTCACCTATTAGCGATGACCCGAATTTAGAAAAATACTACTATTAAAAAACGCTCTGTATGCGATTATTTTGAATCTCAGCGTGTAATTATACGTTTGGATTCAGAATATCGCCATACAGACGGCATTATAAAAAGACTAACTATTAAAAGTCAACCCTAAATTACAGTAAATTCGCAGAAATGCGGTTTACATATAAGAACCTTGAAAATTGCATGACAAACAGAGTATCAAAGATACCCTCAAAAAAAACTATGGGAGAATAAGAACTATGATCAGTTCTTTGCGGTATAAGTCTTACCGGATTTTTCCATTGTGTAGATCAGCCGTGTAAGCTTCTTTGCAGCATGGGAAATTGCAACATTATAGTGTTTGCCTTCTGCCCGTTTCTTTGCCAGATAGGACTTGAATTCCGGATTCCACAGGCATACATACTTTGTGGCATTGAACAAGGCATAACGAAGATATTTTGAGCCTCGTTTTTCCATGTGGGAGTGGGTAGATTCAAAGTTCCCTGATTGGTAGGTGGAGGGCGACAGCCCAGCATAAGCCAATAACTTATCCGGGTTACTGAAACGGCTGATATCCCCGATCTCAGCCAGGATCATGGCTCCCATGCGGATGTTGATTCCGGGAATCGAAGTGATCGGAGAGTTTTTCTTGTCCATAATGGAACCGATCATTTCCTCGATGGTGTTGATTTCGGTATCAAGCTCCCGGATCAGCCGGATGGTATGGGTCAGCTCCAGGGACTTTACCTGCATGACAGAACCTACAGAGTTCCGGGCCGCCTCGCGGATTTCAATCGCTTTATCCTTGCCATAGCGGCTATGGGAAGCATCCTTTATTAGGTTTGATAGCCTGGTGAGATGTACATCTGCAATAAAGGAAGCACCCGGGTATTCACACAACAGCTGGTAGACCGTGTTTATATGAAGGGTAGGAACCAGTTTCTCCAGCTCCGGAAAAAGGATATTTATCAGACGGGCAATGGAGGTTTTCAGCCTTGCACGTTCGCGGACTTTCTCAAAGCGGTAACGGGTTAATGATTTTAATTCCTCATTGTGATATGATGCAGGAGAGTAGGACTGGAAGTGAATGCCTGACATCAGCATCATAGTAATGGTTTTGGAGTCAACCTTATCCGTTTTTGTTTGACGGAGGCTGAGACTCTTCCTGTAAAGATTTGTGTGGAGCGGATTGATGACGAAGGTGGGGAGACCTTTATCAACCAGGAACCCGAGGATGTTGTAAGAGTAATGGCCGGTAGCTTCCAGTCCTGCTTTTACATTCTCCGGGGATCCGCCTGCGGACTGGATTTTAGACCATAAGTCCAGAAAGCCTGTCCGGTTGTTAGGAATGGTAAATGGGGCGAAGAGGATCTCTCCATCCGAATTGGTGATGCAGCAATCATGCTTGTCCTTAGCCACATCGATGCCTACGTAGATCATAATAAAATCTCCTTTGAATAATATTTTTGATACTGTCTGGAACCCACAGGACTCGATGTTCTGTAACCTCGTTCTAGATAAATCGTCATGCGATATCTAACTAATTAACAGTGAAACAGGGAGCTGTGGTTGGAGCCTTTTTGAAACCATCAGGTGGTAGGAGAAAAGAACCAATCCACAGTATCCCAAACAGCATAGCCGAAACCTATAGAAAAGGTAAAGAGGGGCTATGACAATATAATACGAGGAGAAAATATGCGAGATCCGAAGAGAATAGATGAGTTCTGCGATGAACTAAAAGCAATGTGGCATCGAGTGCCGGACTGGAGATTCGGTCAGCTGATGAGCAATTTCCTGGGCGATGTCTGCGCCAAGACCGGCAAAGACATATGGTTTTTCGAGGAGCCTGAGATGCTTAAGTACGTGAAAGAGTATATGAAAGGATAGACGATGAAAAAATGTTGCACGAATTGCAGGCTCCGGTTGGATCTTGAAAAGCTTGACTATTCACAGACCGGTTGTCAGCATACAAAACTTGATGGCTTCTGTTGTTTGGCATTTGCCTTTGAAGGTCAGGCTGATTGGATGGTCGGCATTAATCCAGATGAAGGTATGTGCGAGTGCTTTGTCGCTAAAGCCATGACCATTGAAGAAGCTTTGGATGCTTATGTAAGTGGAAATCATTATTATTAACATAAATGGTTAATATGTTAACTAAAATCATAATTTATAGCGAAAATGGATAATATATTGACCAACGTAAACAAAATATATTGACGAGCGACAACAAAAGAGGTGTTTTATTATGGATGAAGAAAAAGTAGTCAGTGAGTTAGAATGGTTCAAATCTGAATTGTTAAAAGGTGATAAGATACTTGAATATTATCAAGCACAGGTTGACATACTGCAAAGAGCAATACAATTATTAGAGCATAAAACAGGAAAAGGTGGCATGGTCGGTTGGGTCTGCCCTATATGCGGAAGAGGTTTATCACCTTTTACATATGTTTGTCCTTGCAAGAATACTGTTCAAAATTGGGAGGTAACTTGCTGATGAATGACTTAATAACAAAACAGGACATAATGAACATTGTCGGAGAACGCTACCCTATCTCAGATAGTTCTCAGTACGATGTTGGGTATGCAGATGCTTTGAATGATGTACTAAAAGATGTCAGGTACTTACCATCAGATACCAGATTAGAACAGATAGAAAATCTAATGGACGGAACAATAGACCATTTTGATTATGACGATGCTATGGATTTGCTTTATCAGATAAAAGGAGTGCTACATAATGGTTGATTTGATTGATAAACAGGCACTAAACAAAGCATTGGGAATAGATGCTGTTGATTGTGAAAAATGTTCATGGGGCGATAAATATGGCAGATGTAAACGTGGTGAAGATTTTGAGGATGCCTGTTGTGCTATTTATGATGCTCCAACTGTAGAGCCAGAAATACTATCTGATTTTAAAAGTGCATTGTTTGGCATTGGCGAGATTTGTGTAGATGTCAGTAAATGTAATATCACTGCTGAAGAAGGAATACAGCAAATCAGAGATAAATATCTGGACGTTATGTACAGAAAGGTTGTGCAGAATGAGTGACTTAATTAACAGACAGACAGCCATTGAAAGAATAAGAGGCCAGATGATCCACGGAGTGGCATGTGGAAAAGAAATTCAAGAATATTATGAAGGGCTTAGTTGCGCAGTTAATATTCTTGCTGGACTACCGTCCGCAGAGCCAGAGATTGAAGAACAATTATACCAGCACAAATGCTATATCACCGACAAAGAAGGACTACAACACGAAGTTATACATACAGGCGATATTAGGAGAATTACAGGATGGGAGATTTAATAAACAGACAGGATGCAATTGATGATTTAATTAGTCGAAAGTGGCTGATGGAGGCTTTTGAGAATTATCCTTTTGACACAGAAAAAGATAAAAACAGGGTGATACATGTTGTGAGGGACACAGCACCATCAGCAGAGCCAGAGCGGAAGACGGGGAAGTGGATAGTCTATTATGAATGTCCTAAGTGTGGTGAAATCACAAAGAATTTTGCAGAATATTGTCCGTTTTGCGGCGCGGATATGAGAGGTGAGGAGGAATGATAAATGCAGACAAGTTTAAGAGCATATTTGGGCTATATGCTACAGAACTATGGTCAATGCCAGAGAAAGATTTTCTGAAGTGGCTAAATAGTGAAGCCATGAACTGTTCGGAAATCCCGAACAACTCAGACACCATCAGCAGACAAGCGGCGATTAACGGATTTTATGAGATGGCTTCAAACGTTGATTACTTATGCACTGTTAGTGACTATGTTCATTTTTTGGAGTGTCTGCCATCCGCAGAGCCATACACCGATGAGGAAATTCAGAAAATGTCGGAGTTGGAACAGGCAGAGATTGAAAAGGCATATGAGCTGGGCAAGGAATCAATGCGAAAGATAGGACATTGGATACTTCTGGAAACGATGAAGTACGATTTGGCATATGGCTCACGAATTTATATTCCGCAAGCAAAATGTAGTTGTTGCAGACATATCTATGAGAGTTATGTTAGATGGGATGAACCAATTATGCCTGAAGATGCAGATTTTCCAAGGTATTGCGAGTGCTGTGGTGCCAAGATGGAGGATGAGTGATGAAGTGGATTAATGCAGAACAGCATGGATGGCTGCAGACCAGAACAATAACACTTGAAGTAACAGTGGCTATATATGACGAGGAACACGAAGAACATCTTGACAAAATGAAAAATATTGCAGATGGTGCGGAAGTTATAACGGAGGCGATAGGAAATGACCAAAGATGAAGCAATCAGTATACTTGAACATCGTCTGGATTATTGGAAACGGATTAGCAACGAAGAAGGTGTTGGTGTTCCAATAGATAATGATATTGAAGCACTGAATATGGCAGTCGAAGCACTTAAACAGTCAGAACAGAAGTGGATTTTGTGCAGCGAACGGTTGCCAGAACCATTGCAAGCAGTGCTAGTCACAAGCACTAAGGGACATATGTATATAAGCTATATAGTACATGGTGAGTTTGAATATGGCGGAGACGTCATAGCATGGATGCCGTTACCAAAACCATATGAGGAGAGCAAAGAATGATTTCGTGGATTTGGTTGATAGTTGTGTTTCTGTTTGCTTTTATAGCTGGAATGTTTACTTTAGCTTGGATGGAACAGGCAACAGAACATGACCAAAAAATGAAAGATGAAGCATATAAACAGGGATACACAGACAGAGTTCTGGAAGAACAACAGAGAGAAAAGGACAAACAAAAATGACCAGAGATGAAACAGTTAAACTTTTAATAGAAATCAAAAATTATTTATGTTCTGGTAATCCGATATGGGATGTTAGTCTTATAGACGAAGCACTGAGAGAAGCAATTGTTGATGTTGCAATAATACCACAAATACTTAAAGACTGGAATTCGTATCAGTGGATTCCTGTATCAGATAGACCTCCAGCCAAGGATGGTCGATATCTAACATATCATTCGACTCATGGATATTCTTATTATAAAACCTGTGGTTTTGCCAACAATCTATATAAGGTTGATAAATACGATTTTCATGATTGCAAGGGTAAGGCTGGATTCTATGATTTAGACAGTGAATATGGTTACTACAAAATTGATGATGTAGAAGCATGGATGGAGATTCCGAAATATAAGGAAAAAGAAACTATACCCAATAAGGTATAAATACCAGAGCAAGCGTATAGGATATACCCTTTGGGGTATAAATTATATGAAGTCAGAAAGATTATACAATTAATCTGACAAATGAAAAGATGGTTTTATAGAATGTTGTCACAAAAATTATATATTTTTCGTGACATAATGAGGTGATAAATATGGAAGTTGTTAATAAGAGTATTATTGGAAACACGCAATTTGGCAAATTAGAAATGGGTCAAGTATTCCAATGGAAAGACGGATACTACATGAAGATTACTGAAACTACTTTTGGCTCTCTGTATAATGCTGTGTCTTTAACTGATGGCGAACTTCATATCATGCATAAAGAAACTCCTGTATTTAAACTGAATGCCAGATGTGAAGTAACTTATACTAATGAATAAAGTTTAAAAGGAGTAAATGATGATTGAGTTAAAATCATGTCCTTTCTGCGGAAGTCATGATGTAGATGTCTTGTATTTTGACAATACAGGAACAGGTGTTGAACTTAAATACGAAGGTTACAAAGGGAAAGAAATTGAAGGAAATGTGAATCCTTGGATTCGTTGCAATGGTTGCGGTTCTGAATGGTTCTCTAATGCAGAGGATGTGATAGAGGCATGGAATAGAAGATATGAATGAAAGAAGGTTTTTATGAGCAGAATCCAGAATCGAAAAGATAGAATTAGAGTTATAAGGAAGCGTTTGGCACTGATCAAATCAGTGTTCGGCAAAGAACCAAAGTTTTCCGGCATGTTTCAGAACAATAACGAAGTCAATCACTTGGCTGGTGCCGGCCGCAAGTCTAAGACCAACGGCCGTAAAGAGTGCTGTACATATAGACATCACGGTAGCTATGGCTCGGCAGAACACTATAGCGTACATGACCAGAAGCAGATTGATGATATGAATGACCAGATGAAAGAGTATAAAGAAGGGATGCTTGTATGGGTGTAATGATTCCGGACATGCCAATGCCCAGGGGATGCGGAGAGTGCTGGCTAACATATGCAGACTATGACGAGGACGATTGTCCGATAGACAGATGTGTTCTGACCGGGCGAATGGTTTGGAATGATGTAATAGAACGTGCAGAGGATTGCATGTTAATGGAGACTGATAATGACTGTGTATGAGAGAGATGACTTAATTAAAAGGCTGAAATATTCTTCTATATATAATACGCCTTGCCCAGAATGGGTTTATAAGATGATAGCTGTGATGCCGACAAATCCGGCAGAAGAAATTATACCAGCGCCAGAAGGAGATAAAAATGCATCAGGTAAATAGTATATATTTTGACCCAAAAAAATATGAAAGCGACTGTGAAATGTGGAGTGATGTCACCGAAGTAATGCGAGTACTCTGCAAAAACGATCACATTATAGTAGTGAATCAGGACGAATTCGGACAAGTTTTCCTTGATTTTGAGAGTGCAGACAGAGAGCTTGGCGCGCCGTTTCCGTTCTGGTTGTCTCCAGAAGAAGAAGAAAGTGTAATCTGGGATAGTGCGGAGGATAATGAAGATTGCTTGCAATAACAATACTTGAGATTTTGTTTTTAGCAATGGTAGTAACAGCATTGATAATAGGAATGGGATTAGATATGACCAGAGATAAAAGACAGATAATTAAACAGAATAAAGAACTGATTGCCAAGTATCCATTTCTGGCACTTAAGAGTTATGACTTTGATAATGACATTTATTACATTCCGGATGACTATGACTATATGGTTACTTGGCTAGATTTCATGCCTGAAGGATGGTATAAGGCATTCGGCTTGCAGTTATGCGAAGAGTTAAAAGAAGCGCTAGATGAATATAATTACGCTGATAAATATATAATTGACGAAGTGAAAGAGAAATACGGCGAGTTGAGGATATACGATACCGGCATTCCACAAGGCTGTCGAGTATGGGATGTGATTAAAAAATATACAGATTTGTCGCGACGGACTTGTATTACGTGTGGCGCTCCGGCAACGAAGATGAGTCTTGGATGGATTTCACCATATTGTGATAAGTGCGCTGATGAAATGAAAGGTCAATATATAGATATAGATGGCGACCCATTTGAAGAATGAAAGGACTGTATATGAGCAGAGAAGAAGTACTAGAAACATTAGAACTTATACACGTATTTTGCACTGATTGTCCGGAAGACAAACATAAGATTGACGAGATAATCGAAGCAATCCGTAAACAACCCACATGGGTTTCATAAAATGATTTATCGTAGGCCGCCTTTAATGAACGATTTAACAAATAAGCGCATCTGCAAACACCCAACCAATTGAACATTATTTTGGCGGCCTAAAGGAGTAAATATGATAGAAATTGACGATGCAACAGAGAAAGAGTTTTTAGAGCTATTATATTCCATCGCTAAATATAAAGCAGAAGAAAGTACAAAGCTGATGGATGAACTTATAGAAGCACTCAATAAGCAACCTGGATAAATTTTATAAGCCGAAAAACATAAAATAGAAATGCCGAAAAACATATAATGAGAGGTGCAAAGTATTATAGAGAATCACGCCAGATAATATTTGAAATTACTACTAGTGAAAGGAACTGATATGACGGAACTAGAATGGCTGAAATTTTTACGAATGATCTGCGAGTGTAATCCCAGAGAAAATGAGCAGATAGTCAATTTGAAAATTCCTACGTTGGATGGCGTTCAATTAAGCATGGGAGGCAGATACCGAGTGCATGGCAAAGAAATAGCTTATGAACATATGAAGGAATATATAGAAAATAGAATAAAAGAATTAGAGGAGAACGAATGAAGAAGATTTTAATTGTAATTGATATGCAGAACGACTTTATTGACGGGCCATTAGGCTCGGATGCGGCACGTAAGATCGTGCCAAAGGTAATAGAAAAGATTGAGTCTTGGGATGGCGATTTAATTCTCACCAAGGATTTTCACACAGAAGATTATCTCTACAGCAATGAGGGCAGACATCTACCGATTCCTCACTGCATCGAAAATACTGCCGGATACAAAATTAATCCATATGTTAAGGAAGCAGCATGGAAGTTTGCGGATAATAACAGAGATCTGCGTATGAGGTTCCGGCATAAATTCACTTTTGGCGATTATGAAATGCCTAATATTATAGAAGAAAAGCCGGAGAGAATTGAGATCATAGGATTGGACACAGATGTTTGCATCATCTCAAATGCGCTGATTCTTAAAGCTAAATACCCAGAAGCTGATATTGTAGTTGACGCTTCATGTTGTGCCGGCACTACAAAGGAACTACACGAAGCTGCGCTGAAAGTAATGAAAAGTTGCCAGATAGAGATTGAAAATTGGAGTGAGGATGGCGAAAAAGAAAGAAAATAAATTTCAGCTGATTGCATTCTGGACAGACGAAGGCAAGAGATATTATCAATTAGGGCGCAAGATTGATGAGGACAAACCTTTGGCGGACGGCAATGTTGAGTGGAAAGTAGATAAACATGGTAAACCAATAAAGTTCGATGATTATTATCAAACGGTAATATCGAGTGGAAAGTTGATACACATGGTGAACCAATAAAGTTGGATGATTATTATCAAGTTGAAAAGGAGTGCAAATAATGCCGGTTTCTGCGATTATATTGGCACTTACTGGAGCGATTCTGATGATGGCAGTCAGCACTATAGTAGAAGCAAGGTTCAGACCTGTGGTCGCCGGTGTGGCTGCCGGACTCGTCTTTCTGGCAATACTGATAATAGGTTTGTTCTATACAGAAAAGAATAAAGATGAGTTTAAAGATCCGCCAGTAGTTAAAGAAATGGAGATGACTTATTGGACTTAATTAAAAGACAAGATGTAATAAATGCACTGAGAGATAAGGCAGATGCATATACTTCGCCAGATGCACAGATGGCTTTAAAAAATTTTATAACAACTGTAATGAGTTTGCCGTCAGTAAATAATGCCGGAATTGACCGATTAATTAATAATTCTGTTGAAACGCATGGCATAGCATATGTGCAGATGGAAGGACAGCCATTTGAACCGGTGGCAGTATGTAAAGAATAGTATGTATAAGGTCATGTGTAATTAATTTATGCATGACCTTACCTATTAAAAGGAGATAATTATGACACTTAATGAGAAATACAATTTAACAATTAAAGAATGCGCCAAGTATTTTGGCATAGGCGAAAATAAAATTAGGCAAATTGTGAATAACAATCCTGAGGCTAATTACATCTTAAGAGTAGGGAACAAGACACTGATTAAGCGCAAGAGATTTGAAGAGTTAATTGAAAGGACGGATTGCATATGATAAATTATTATGTACATGATCTTGTTGCGCAGTCAAGGAAAGGAGCGTAATGAACAGCAGCAAGAGAGATTGTAAGGGCAGAAAACTCCTAAGAGGAGAGAGCCAACGTAGTAATGGTATGTACCAATACAGGTATATAGGTTTAGATGGAGAGAGGCATTCAGTATATAGCTGTCGGTTAGTTGAAACTGATCCTATTCCGCCAAACAGCAAGAATACTGTTCCTTTAAGGGAACTAGAAAAGGATGTAAAAAAGAATCTCGAAAACGAGATAAGCAAAACAAAAAAGCTTACGTTTGAAGACTTGTTTAATAAGTTTATAGAGATGAAATTTGAAATCCGGCAGACAACGAAAGACAGTTACAAAGAACTATATGACAGATATATAAAGCCGAAGCTGGGAAACAGACTTATTGAAAAGATAAAGTACAGTGACATCAAAACTATGTATATATCGCTGATGACAGATAACGGATTGTCCGGAGGCACAGTCAAGAAAATAGACTGCTTCATAAAACAGACATTTGACTTGGCGGTTTTAGACAATATGATACTCAGCAATCCTTGCACTGGCGTTATCAAAGAACTGAGAAAGGCTAGTCAATTTAAACCTAGGAAACGAACGGCACTCACTGTAGAACAACAAACAGCTTTGGTCAAATATGTGGGTAAATCGCCAAAGTATAAGTGCTGGTTGCCACTGATAGTATTTCTATTAGGAACAGGATGCCGAATAGGCGAAGCAGCCGGACTGTATTGGAGCAATGTAGATTTTGATAATAACATGATACACATTGACCATTCGCTCACAACAATAAGCGGTAAGCACTCAATCACCGAGCCAAAGACGGACAACGGATACAGAGATATCCCAATGCTGGACGATGTAAAGAACACATTGAAAGCACTGTATGTAGATGGCGCAGAGGGTTACGTGTTTGTGAACAGGCATGGACATTTCATAGACCGGAATTATTTCAATGCTACCTTAAAGAAGATTTGCAGAAATTTTAATTTACAGTCTGAGGATGTGAAGCTGCCGGAAGATATTTCACCGCATGTGTTGAGGCACACGTTTTGCACTAGGATGTGCGAGAATGAGAGCAATGTGAAAGTTATCCAGGCGGTAATGGGTCACTCAGATATATCTACTACGATGGATATATACACTGATGTGTTTGATTCAAAGAAGCAAGAGGTGTTTGATAATCTAAATGGTAAGATAATTCTTACAGCTTAATTACACCATTTCCTTTATTACACCATTTGTTACACCATTTGGGTACTAAGATATAACAACTTATAACAAGATATGTGAACTTTGGTAAAGTAATATTGTAGCTCACTGGGTAAAGAAAAAGCCCAACAAATGCTTTAAAATCAAGGTTTGTCGGACTTTTCTGGTTGAAGCCACTGGCCGGACTCGGACCGGCTACCTCATCATTACGAGTGATGCGGTAGACCACCAACAAACGCCTAAAATTCAACATTCTTTGAGCCGAAAAACCTCTGTTACACCATTGTTACACCATTTGAATTTGACTGCGCAATAGATTTTGTTTTTCGGAACTAACTACCACATGTGACCGGAAAAAATTCCTGTTAGATTTGATAGCTAATTTTGTTGACGTAAAAAAAATAAGCCACCACGTTTTTAGCGTGATGGCTTTTCTACATAATATTATTTGATCAGAATGAATTCTGTTTTGTCATTAACTGCCTCGCTCCTGTGTGAAGCGTCTTTGATAAGCGGAATAACTTTCTCAACATCTTCCTCGCTGAATAATTTCTTGGTGAGTAGTCCGCATTCATTTCTGCCTTCCTCGTCAAATCCGTCTGGAAAGGCGATCTGTATTCTTGACGTATCTTCTTCGCCATTAAACACATGGACATTTTCTTTGACTTCTAATCTACCATTATAACTCTGGCATTCTATATGATACTGTTGAAAAACGCCTTGCCGATTTTTGCCTACCAGAAAATAACTTCTTTGTCCAATCCGTACAATCTTGTCTTGTCTGTCAGAAATATATTTCTTAATGGCATCTACAACCTCTTCAAAGCTTTTTTCTGTGGGCAAAACGAGATTTAAAATCTTTGAAACGATTTCTGCATCCCAGAATTTGCCGACATAGCCTAACGCCAGATTGTCATTCAGCCGGATTATCTTTGAAGTACTGTCATTGATAACGGCAATTTCGCCATTCTCATCAATCTTAGACCGCCTGGTGTCAGCGACTAGCAGACAGCAGTCTTTCCGGCAAGCAGATATTATCATACTCATGATATTGAATGTCCATGAAGCAGATGTGAGCGAACAATTAGTTACTGCATCCATTATATCCATTAATCTCATTCCCTTCAATCAGTATTTAAAAACTCGGGCAAGGATTTGCACCTTACATGGCAGGTCAGATTTACCCTTGTACTTCGGTACCTGCCTTATTTCTTAAGCGTCTACCTATTCCGCCACCGAGTTAATGTTAGTTTATTCAGTTGGTTCGACTTCTGTCACTTCTGCGTCAATTGCAGCAAGTGCCGTATGGTCGAATGATTCATTTCTAAGCATACTGCCGACTTCTGTCATCAATGTAACGGCATGAAGTGGCAGAGTAGATATAGCTGCAGCTGCCGCCACAGTGAAATATCCGTGATAAGCATCTGCAATCTTATCATAAGTATAAACAAGAGTGCCGATTTGTCCATCAGCATTCTTCTGTATTTCTAATACAATGTACATATAAACTCCTTTTACCAGGTCGAAACGACCGTGTATGTTAGATTTGAAACATTGCCCAGGGCATTCAGCTTGACTTTGTCCGAAGAACTCATAAGGCCATCAGCAGTAGTTGTTGCCACATCCAGATTATCCAAGAAAGCTTTATCAGTGGATGTCATTAATCCGTTCTTGGTAGATGTGGCTAAATCTCTATATCCGTAATCACACATCATCCAATGAGATCCGTCAAAGACAAAGGAAATAACTGCGCCAGAATGCCAGTTTTCCTGTACTTGTGTTCCTATAGTGTAAGTGCCATACTTGTGCATCGGATAAGCGCCTGTGCCATTGACATTAAGTGTCGGATTCGTGGCAGTGTTAGTATTGGTAAACATAACATTTACAAGCGCGCCTGTTGTCAGAGTGAATCCGGCAAGAGTAGCTACTTTATCAACTGTATCTGCATCCGAAGCACATGTGGCATAATTGTAATTAGCTGTTAATACACCATTTGCATCGATGTTCAGATTAGAGCCGACTTTGACTCCGCCAAGGTCACTAGATGTTGCTTCCGGCAATGTGTAAACCGTATCAGTAAATACTGCGTCTGCCGGAACATCGGTTTGCACAGTATGTCCATTTAAGTTTGAATCCCTTATGTCGTATGTTGTTCCATTTGTTGCGGTGATTTTGCTGACATCAGCCATCTAAAACCACCTCCTTATGATACTGTTACAGTTCCTGACGTTCCGCTGAAAGATCCTGTCGGAGCCTTTGCAGTTCCGGTAAATGATCCGCTCGGAGCCTTTGCCGTTCCGCTGAATGAGC
>Ga0247608_10003965_pt1 | contig 16871 bp, 11 predicted proteins | sample 176DNAGHGlowgp2_FD_193490 | JGI IMG/M metagenome (GOLD analysis project Ga0247608, IMG submission 193490) | Sheep rumen microbial communities from Palmerston North, Manawatu-Wanganui, New Zealand - 1766 DNA GHGlow gp2 | ecosystem: Host-associated > Mammals > Digestive system > Stomach > Rumen ... | reverse complement strand
TATTATCCCGAAGACGATGACCTAAAGCGCCTGTTACTGTTGCATTCACGACAGGTGGCTGACAAGTGCTTAGCGTTGTGTGAGAAACATCCTGAATTAGCATTAGACAATACCTTTGTGGAAGAGGCTGCCATGCTCCACGACATTGGCATTCGTTGGTGTCATGCCCCTTCCATCTTTTGCGTGGGCGACCAACATTATATTCGTCATGGACTGATTGGCGGTGAACTGTTGCGACAGGAGGGGCTTCCACGTCATGCTCAGGTTTGCGAGCGACATACTGGCACAGGACTCACCAAGGAGCAGATTGTCAGTCAGCAATTGCCTCTTCCTGCTGAGAATTATACGCCTGTGACCCTGGAAGAACAACTGATTTGCTATGCCGACAAGTTCTTTTCCAAGTCGAAGCCTGAGCGCGTATTGACGGTAGAGCAGGCGGCCCAAAGCCTTGAGAAATTCGGCCAAGATGGTGTGGAGAAATTCCTGCAATGGGCTGAAATGTTTGAGTAGAGTGGGACCAAACGGGTAAAAAACGTTAAAGAGTATGTATTATCAGCATGCACCACTCCAAAAACTCCTAACTTTTTCGTAATTTTGCAGCCGTGAAACGCAAGTCGGTCATATTTTTACTGCTTTCCGTCTTCCTTTGTGTGATGGCGGGCGTACCGTCGGCACCGGTTCAAGATGACAATACCCAGGTGGCGTTGTCTGACTCGTTGTTTAAGTCTGACTCTCTCGCTGTAGATACCACGCTAATGGACTCACTCCATCTGGCCATTTATAAGCGTAATAAAGCCATCGATGACTCGTTGGCGCTCGACAGCATCAACCGCACCAAGAAAAACGGTATTGATTCGCCTGTGCAGTTCTCGGCCGACGACTCGCTGGTCTATGTGGCCTCGTCGGGCATGTCGTTCCTCTACGGCAACTCGCATGTCACCTATCAGAACATGGATCTGCGTAGCGAGAATATTTATATGTGTATGGACTCTTCGCTGGTTCATGCCACTGGTGCTCGCGACAGTCTAGGCACGCTCTACGGAAATCCCGTGTTTAAGATGGGTAGCGACACCTATGAGAGCGACACGATGGCCTTTAACTTCAAGACTAAGAAGGGCTTGATTCAGCAAGTATATACTGAGCAGGAAGACGGCTACCTCACCAGCGAACTGTCGAAGCGTGGCGCCAATGGCGAGTTATACCTGCAGCATGGTAAATACACCACTTGCGACGAACCTCATCCCGATTTCTACCTGGCACTCTCGCGAGCCAAGGTGCGTCCTGGCAAGGATGTGGTGTTCGGTCCTGCCTATCTCGTGGTTTGCGACGTGCCCTTGCCGCTGGCCATCCCCTACGGTTTCTTCCCCTTTACCAAGAGTTATAGTAGTGGATTCATCATGCCTACCTATGGCGACGAAACAGAGCGTGGCTTCTATTTGCGCGATGGTGGCTATTATTTTGCCCTGTCCGACAAGATGGACCTGAAGGTATTGGGTGAGATTTATACCAAGGGCTCATGGGCTGTCAGCACCCAAAGCAACTACCGCAAGCGCTACAAGTACAATGGTGCCTTCTATGCCAGTTATCAGAACTCGGTGACTGGCGAGAAGAATATGCCCGACTATTCTAAACAGACCAGCTTCAAGATTCAATGGAGCCACCGGCAGGATGCCAAGGCCAATCCTTATTCCAACCTCTCGGCATCGGTCAACTTCGCCACTAGTAGCTACGAGCGTAACAACCTCTCGTCAATGTACAACCCACAGTCGCTCACGCAATCTACGCGTACTTCGTCTGTCAGCTATAGCACCAAGTTCTCGAGCATAGGCATGTCGCTTAGCACCACCATGAACTTGAATCAGAACATGCGTGACTCGACTATCGCTATGACAATGCCCGACCTCAACATCTCCATTGCGCGCTTCTATCCCTTCCGCCGCAAGAAGATGGCTGGTGAACAAAAATGGTACGAGAAAATCTCACTCTCATATACGGGACGACTCAGCAACAGCATCTCAACAAAAGAAGACAAGTTGATGCACTCTAGTCTGACGCGAGACTGGAACAATGGTATGCAGCATACCATCCCCGTCAGCGCCAACTTCACTGTGCTGAACTATATCAACCTCAACGCCACGTTCAACTTCACCGACCGCACCTATTTCCGCAAGACCATGCAGTCGTGGGATGGCTCTAAAGTGGTCAACGATACCGTTTACGGTCTATATAACATCTATAACTGGTCTATGTCGCTCAGCGCATCGACCAAGCTCTATGGCTTCCTCAAGCCTGGACCGAAGTTCCTCAAGGGTAAGATTTATGCTATCCGTCACCTCGTCACCCCACAGGTGTCGTTTACCTATGCCCCTGACTTCAGCACCTCGCGCTATGGCTATTACGAAACCTATCAGAGAACCAATGCCGACGGTAGCGTCTCGCTTGTAGAATACTCGCCCTATGCAGGTCAACTCTATGGCGTGCCTGGTAAGGGTAAGACGGGAAGTATCTCATGGGATATCTCGAACAACTTGGAGATGAAGATGTACGACCGTAACGACTCGCTGAAGAAAATATATCTGATTGACGAGTTGGGCTTATCAATGAGTTATAACATGGCAGCAAAGATTCGTCCTTGGAGTGACCTTTCTACACGTTTGCGCTTGAAGCTCTCAAAGAACTACACCTTCAACATGAATGCTGTCTTTGCCAGCTATGTATATGAGGCCGACTCCGTGGGAGCAACACCACGCGTCAGCGAGCACACTACCTATTGGGAACAAGGTAAGATAGGTCGTTTTCAGGGCATGTCGCAAAACCTGTCATACACCATCACCAACGATAAAATCAGCAGCATCATCAAGTGGCTCAAAGGTGAGCGTGACGATAAGAAAAATAATAATAATCGTAACAACCGCGACAACAACAAAGACGATGATGACGATATCGACATCGACTCGAACCTCGACAAGGACCTTGAGGCTGGCAAGCATGGAGCCAGGAAAGAGAACGCAGGCAAGGCCGATACCGACGAGGACGGCTTTATGAAATATACTTGTCCTTGGTCGCTGAGTTTTGGTTATGGTATCACGATGCGTGAGGATACCGACCGCAGCAAGTTCAACTACAATACCATGCGCTATCCCTATAAGTTTACGCAGAACCTGAACATGAGTGGAAATATCCGACTCTCCGATGGCTGGAACATCTCCTTCTCCTCAGGTTACGACTTTGAGAACAAAAAGATATCAATGACCACCGCCTCGCTGGGGCGTGACCTCCATTGCTTTAACATGTCATGTTCTGTTGTGCTTGCGCCTTATACCAGTTACAACTTCTCCTTCCGTTGTAACGCTTCCACCCTTACCGATGCCTTGAAATACGACAAGCGCTCATCGTATTCCAATGCCGTACAATGGTATTAATGCTTTTTCGCCTTTACCAGCAGGTCGAGGTCATCCTGTTCACCTACAATCCATAGAATGTCGCCTTCTTCAAACTGACGGGTAGGAGGTACTGAAGAGAGGTTCTCCTTACCTTCTTCAAGTCCCACGACCATGCAGTTATAATGACGGCGGATGGCACTCTGCTCAAGCGTCTTGCCAATGAAGGGACTGTCAGCACCAATGATGAACTGGCGCAACTTCATCTCACGTTTTTCAAGTTCGGTATCGCTGCCTATGACCTCAGTCTCAAGGGCGTTGCGGAACTTTGTGAGCTGATCGTCACTGCCAATCGCCTGTAGTTTGTCACCTGGGTAGATAATATAGTCGCCATCGGGAATGTTAAGTCGGCAACCGCCACGCAGGATGCTGCTGATATGTACACCATATTTGCGACCAAGGCTGAGCTGGCGCAGGGTGCAGCCCATCCAGCGGGAGTTGACAGGCACGTCGAAATCGGCAATATGTATATCGCGGTCCAGTAGTTTGCCCTCGTAAAGCGGCTTCTTCTTACCGAGTACCTGAGCCTCAATGTCGCGTGAGCGCAGGTTATTGATAAATAGTCGTTCCAACAGGATACTACGGCGTTTGATGCCTCTAGACATAATGATAAGGACAACAGCTATCACGCCGATGGTGATAAGCAGGGCTGGGCCGAAGTTGGTGAGATACTGCACAACGTAGAACACGAAGTTGACAGCGATGAGCATGCGAATCAGGATGGTGAAGATAAGTGGCGGACGATTACGATTGCTCTCGTGCCACAGGGCCTTGAACTCTTCGCTGTGGTTCTTTTTCATTACCATGGCCCGCAGGAATGGTGAGATAATCAGGATGGTGGCGCAGCCAGTGATAGCGAGTCCATACCAATGGTCAAGGAAGATGCGCATGATGAAGGGATGGAACACAGTGAGCATGACAACGATGACTGCAGTGGAAAGGATGGCATAGATCAGCGTGTTGACGGCCATCTGCGCGAGCAAACGTTTCCATTTGCTTTGTTCGTTAGTGTTAGGATGGCTCATCGATAGGTGGTTGAGTGACGTAATGAGCCGCTTTGGCAACCTGTGCTCCAACGCATTATAAGCCGGCGTGGCAAGCCGTATCATGTAAGGTGTGAGAAATGTTGTTATGACGGATACGGCCACCACAACCGGATATAGGAAATCGCCAATGACACCCAGCGACAGGCCGAGCGAGGCGATGATAAACGAGAACTCACCAATCTGCGCCATGGAGAAACCACAACGCATGGCTGACTTGAGCGACTCGCCGCCCAGGAGGAACGAGAATGAGCCGAAGATGGCCTGACCCACGATGATGGTCATGACGAGCACAAAGATGGGTAGGGCGTAATCGATCAATATTTGCGGATCAACCAACATACCTACCGACACGAAGAAGATGGCTCCAAAGAGGTTCTTCACTGGCTCCACCAATTTTTCTATACGCTCGGCCTCGATAGTCTCAGCCAGTATGCTGCCCATGATAAAGGCACCGAAAGCCGATGAGAAGCCTACCTCGGTAGAGACCACCGCCATAGCACAGCATAGACCAAGCGACACGATGAGCAGCACTTCGCTATTGATGAGCTTGCGCACACGACGTAGAAACAGCGGAATGGCAAAGATGCCAACCACCAGCCATAATACCAGGAAGAACCCAATCTTTATGACAGACTCCAGCATTTGACCGCTGTCGGGACTGTTGCCGCTTGCAATGGCACTCAGCATCACCATCATCACGATGGCGAGGATATCTTCGAGAATGAGCACACTCATCACCAGACTGGCAAACTGCTGCTGGCGCAGACCCAAGTCGTCGAAAGCCTTATATATAATAGTGGTGGAACTCATGGCGAGCATACCGCCAAGGAAGATGCAGTTCATTTTGGACCATCCAAATGTATGACCAACAATGACGCCCAGCATGCCCATAGCGAAGATGATGCACACCACGGAGATGATGGGTGAAGCACCCATCTTCAGAATCTTCTTAAATGAGAAGTCGAGTCCCAACGAGAATAGCAGGAACATAACGCCGATGTCGGCCCACAGGTGGATGTTTGAGGTATCTACGACTGAAGCCGTGTAGGGCATGTGGGGCGACACGAGGAAGCCAGCCACGATATAACCCAACACCAATGGCTGCTTGAGCCATTTGAAGACTATCGTTACCACGCCGGCCATCATCAATATCAGCGCCAGGTCGCGTATCATCGTAGGGAGTTCTGCCATCTCGTTGGTTCGTGATTAAGAATTGTATTCAGCAGTCAGTTCGCATATTTTTACGATGACCTGCATGGCCTTCTCCATGGATTGGATGGGCACAAACTCGTAGGGACCGTGGAAGTTGATGCCGCCAGCAAAAATGTTGGGGCAGGGTAGACCCTTGAACGACAACTGAGCGCCATCGGTGCCACCGCGGATGGGTTTGACCTTCGGAGCCACACCACAATCCTGCATGGCACGCAGCACCAAGTCGATGACGTGCATCTGCGGGTCTATCTTCTCCTTCATGTTATAGTACTGGTCCTTCACCTCGGCAGTAACCGTTACATCGCCGTATTTCTGGTTCATCTGCTCCACAACCTGCAGAATGAAACGCTTGCGGGCTTCGAACTTCTCGCGGTCGTGGTCGCGGATGATATAACTCAATTTGGCTTGCTCGGTCTGTGTTTGCATGCCAGTAAGATGATAGAAACCCTGATAGCCTTCGGTGGTCTCTGGCGTCTCGTCGGCAGGCAGTAGCCCTACCAGCTCAGCAGCAAGAAGCGAGGCGTTGACCATCTTGCCTTTGGCATAGCCTGGATGCACACTTACACCCTTAATGGTAATCTTAGCCGAGGCAGCATTGAAGTTCTCAAACTCCAACTCGCCTACATCACCACCGTCCATCGTATAGGCCCACTCACAGCCAAACTTCTCCACGTCAAAATGATGGGCACCCATGCCAATCTCCTCGTCAGGATTGAAGGCAACGCGAATCTTGCCGTGCTTTATTTCCTTATGTTCCTGCAGATAAACCATAGCCTGCATAATCTCAGCAATACCCGCCTTATCGTCGGCACCTAACAATGTGTGGCCGTCGGTCACTATCAAGTCTTCACCCCTGTGCAGCAGCAACTCGGGGAACTTGCCTGGCGACAGCATAATGCCGTCAGACAACAGGATGTCGCTGCCCTCGTAGTTCTCAACAATACGCGGCTTAATTTCGGCACCCGAGCAATCGGGACTGGTGTCATAGTGAGAAATAAAACCTATGGTGGGCGCATGGCCTTTCATATTTGAAGGCAGCGTGGCGTAGAGGTAACCCTTGTCGTCCATTTCCACGTCCTGTAGACCCTCGCGCTCCATCTCTTCTTTCAGATAGCGGGCAAAGACCAACTGTTTGGAGGTACTGGGCACGCTTTCGCTCTCTTCCGACGACTGCGTGTCGAACTTGGTGTAGTTTAAGAATCTTTCTGTAATATTCATTTGTATGGTTTTTGATTAAAAAAAGGCAGGACTGATATCCTGCCTCACTTTTTGTAGGAACAATGGGACTCGAACCCATGACCTCTTCAATGTGACTGAAGCGCTCTAAACCAACTGAGCTATGCTCCTGTGCATTTGTGAACCCGAAGGGATTCAAACCCTTGACCTTCAGAACCGGAATCTGACGCTCTATTCAGCTAAGCTACGGGTCCCCTTGCGTTCGTTTGCGGGTGCAAAATTACACATTTTATTTTATTCCTGCAAATTTTTGATGAGATATTTGCAACGGATTAAGGAATAATTCGCACCTCTGACCTTGGGTCGAAGGCACTTTCACTCGAAAATGAAAGAAATATTCTATTTCCTTTTGCATTTTGCTCGCTTATTCGTACCTTTGCATGCCGAAAAGATAAAAAGATGAAAAGGAATCTGGTAATTGGAGTGCTGACAGCCTGTCTGTTGACGGGTTGTAAACAGGGTAAAACCTCCTTTTTCAGTGACTCTGCTGCCGATGTGGACTCGACAGAGACAACAGAAAATTACCTCGAAGATGCTGACGAGGAAGATATGGATGAGCTCATTTCGGAAGAGCCCATGCCACAGGCGGCTGAAGAATTGTTCGATGATTTCTTCTTTAACTTCGCCTCAAATCGCCGATTGCAGTTCGAACGTATTCATTTCCCCTTGGTGATTCGTTCAGACGCTAAGACCGACACGCTGGAACGTTCGGAATGGCAGATGAACCACTTCTTCATGCATCAGGAGGAGTACACCCTGATTTTTGACAGCGAGCAGCAGATGGATATCGTCAAAGATACCACTATCAACGAGGTGGTCGTGGAAAAGATTTTCCTTAGTCAGGCCTTTGTGCATCGTTATATCTTTCGTCGGGAAAACGGACAATGGATGCTTGACGCTATTGACAAACAGACGCTCTCCCTCAATCACAACGCTTCATTCCTGGCTTTCTACCGTCGTTTTGCTACCGATTCGATATTCTGTCATAAGAGCCTGAGTCCGGAGATAAACTTCGTGGGGCCAGACCCCGACGATGAGTTCGGACAGATGGAAGGCGTCATCACGCCCGATTTCTGGGATGCTTTTGCTCCCGACCTGCCTCACGATACTATATATAATATTGTATATGGTCATCAGAACCACCATTCGGATTATAAGATTTTTGTGATGCGCGGCATTTCGAATGGTCAAGAGGTGGAACTTACCTTCCATCACGAGAAGGATAAATGGAAACTGGTAAAACTGACTGAATAATGAAAGACCTGTGCAATTACAGCCTGTTGGCACACAATACCTTCGGCATTGAAGCCTGTTGTGACCGATTCCTGGAGTATAACACCATTCAGGAGGCGCAACTTGTGGCCCAGATGGTGAAAGGACAGGAACCACTACTGCTGATTGGTGGTGGCAGTAACTTGTTGCTGACTAATGATTTCCACGGCATCGTGGTGCATTCGGCCATCAAGGGTCACGAGGTGGTTAGCGAGACGACTGACGAGGTGCTGTTGCGCGTAGGAAGCGGTGAGGTGTGGGACGATATTGTTGCCCTGTGCGTTGATAATGGCTGGTACGGTGCCGAGAATTTATCGCTAATACCTGGCGAGGTGGGTGCTTCTGCTGTGCAGAACATTGGGGCCTATGGTGCCGAAGCTTCGCATATTATAGATAAGGTGGAAACGGTAAGACTGATTGATGGCTCATGCTGTCAAATGATGGCGAGCGAATGTTGCTATGGCTATCGACAGAGTCGTTTCAAACAGGACTGGAAAAACCGCTATCTTATCACTCATGTCACTTATCGACTGTCGAAGACCTTTTCACCATGTCTGGACTATGGCAACATTAGAGCCGAACTGGAGCAAAGAGCCATTAGCAATCCTACAGCCCAGCAACTGCGCGACGTTATCATCGCCATTCGCCAGCAGAAATTGCCCGACCCGAAGATTGAGGGGAATGCTGGCAGTTTCTTTATGAACCCTGTGGTGAGTCGCAAACAGTTTGAACAACTGCTGACGCAATATCCGCAGATGCCCCATTACTTTGTTGACGAGGCTCACGAAAAGATTCCTGCAGGATGGCTCATAGATCAATGTGGATGGAAGGGTCGCTCGCTAGGACGTGCCGGCGTGCATAGTCGTCAGGCCTTGGTGCTTGTCAATCGAGGCGGTGCTACTGGCAGCGACATTGTTCGTCTGTGCCAGGCGGTTTGCCGCGATGTCAAGGCCCAGTTTGATATTCTGTTATTCCCAGAGGTAAACATTATTTCATGACAATAACGATACTTGGAACAGGAACTTCATGTGGCGTGCCAGTAGTGGGATGCCAATGTGATGTGTGTCAGAGTACTCATCCAAAGGACAAACGTCTGCGCTGCTCCATTCTTGTTGAGACAGAACAGACACGACTGCTCATCGATGCCGGACCCGATTTCCGTCAGCAGATGCTCACACAGCCTTTCCGTCGTATCGACGGCATTCTTGTTACCCATTCCCATTACGATCATGTGGGGGGAATGGACGATATTCGACCTTACTGCCAGTTCGGCAAAATGGAGGTCTATGCTGATGCCATTGCCCGCCAGGGTATGCTAGAAATGCTGCCTTATTGTTTTGCTGAGAATCGCTATCCTGGTGTGCCGCAGATTGGTCTTAATGAGATTCGTGCAGGCGAAGCTTTCACCATTGGCGACATCGAGGTGCTTCCTGTGCAAGTGATGCATGGAAAGCTGCCCATACTAGGTTATCGTTTTGGCACGTTTGCCTATATCACCGACATGAAAAGCATAGATCCTGAACAGGTAAAACTGCTTCGGGGCGTAGAAACGTTGATGGTCAATGCCTTGCGTTTTGACCGTCCGCATCACTCACATCAATTGGTTGATGATGCTATCGCCTTTGCACGTCAGGTGGGCGCACGTCGTACACTTCTCACTCATATGTGTCATGACATAGGACTGCACGACGAGGTGAACCGCCGTCTGCCCTCGGGATTTGAACTGGCATTTGACGGTCAGGTGCTGGAAATTTAACAGTTACGTTTATTCTTTGCCACCTAGGCATACATCGCACATGCCGCAATCGTCAGTACGGTCTTCGCCAAAATAGCGGAGCAGTAGACGGCTGCGACAAATGAGGTCGCAGGTAGCGTATTCAAGCATCTTGTCGATGCGATGGACATAGCGTGCCTTGAGGTCGTCATAAACGGCGGGTGGAATAATCAAGTGCTGCGAGTCCTCGCGACGCTGGGTGAAGCGGATAAAAGGAATATGCTTCTGGGGGATGAAACTTAAAATGTGCTTCTGGTTGAGATTGGTGAGAATCATATAGACCTGCTGTGGCGTGAGGTCGCATTGCTGGGCGATGATACTTTCGTCAATATAGCCATAGTCCTGGAACAAACCAGTATAAGTGCGAAGCAATGCCACAATGACGGCATCCTCGCGTGGTTCGTTGTCACGCAGACGGTAGAGATCATCGCGTCCTAACAAAAACATGACACGGGCCTGAGCCTCATCTTCATCGCGATAGTCAATATAGCCAGCGCGGGTGAGAATGTTGAGCGCCGAGATGGTGGGGATAGGGAAATGACGATAGGTCTGACAGAAACGTTCCACAGGAAACTCGAACGTGGCGTTATAGCCCGAGCCTACAGCTATCTGATAGAAATAGGCCAGTTGGTCGTAAATCTCGCAGATAAACTCTTTGTCGGGAAAAGTGTCGACGACACGTTTGCGAAGTTTCATCTTGTCATTGTCGTCGTAGAGCAGTACGGCATAAGACTTTTGACCGTCACGTCCAGCACGGCCAGCCTCCTGGAAATATGCCTCAAGACTATCTGGGCAGTCAATATGAATCACCACACGCACGTCAGGTTTATCAATACCCATGCCGAAGGCGTTGGTAGCCACCATTACCCGCACTTTATTTTTCTGCCAGTCCATCTGTCGTTGGTCTTTTAATGTATTGTCGAGGCCAGCATGAAAGAAGGTGGCCTTGATGCCTGACTTATTTAGCAGGTCGGCATATTCCTTGGTACGCTGGCGACTGCGTACATAGACGATGGCCGAGCCAGGCACGCTCTGAAGAATATGGACCAGTTGTTGCTCCTTGTTGAAGGTGCGGCGCACCACATAAGCCAAGTTTTTGCGTTCAAAGCTCATGCGAAAGACGCATTTTTTTTGAAAGTGCAGCCGGTTCTGAATGTCGTCGACGACCTCAGGGGTCGCTGTGGCTGTTAGAGCAAGCACAGGGATGTCAGGTACCAAACGACGAATGTCAGCTATAGCGAGGTAAGAAGGCCGGAAGTCATAGCCCCATTGACTGATGCAATGGGCCTCATCCACGCAGATAAAGCACACCTTCATGTGACGTAGCTTCTGTTGGAATAGTTCGGACGACAGACGTTCAGGCGATATGTAGAGCAGTTTGACAGCGCCAAAGACGGCATTTTCGAGTGTCTGCAGTATCTGGTCGTGGGTCAGCCCCGTATAGATAGCTGCTGCCTTGATGCCTCTGCTACGTAAGTTCTGCACCTGGTCTTTCATCAGGGCGATGAGGGGCGTGATAACAATACAAACACCTTCCTGAGCCAATGCCGGCACCTGGAAGGTGATGCTCTTGCCTCCACCTGTGGGCATTAGACCCAATGTGTCGTGGCCGGAAAGGATAGACTCGATAATCTCGCGCTGAATACCACGAAAATCATCATAGCCCCAATATTTCTTCAAGATTTTTTTGAAGTCCTCCATAAACCTCAAATCTTAAATCTCCAACTTCAAACCTCTTCTGATGGCTTAATGTCTTCAATCTGCAGTTGCACCTCGCTACGCTTGTAGATATTCTCTTCGATGGTGTAGCAGATGTCGAAAGAACGCTTGGACTTGATATAGCGAGCCGCTTGGCTTTGGCCGAAGGCGATGCCGTTCATGACGTTCGATGAACGAGAGTCTACTAGTTCGAGTTTAATATGCTCTTGCTGCTTACCCACCACTTTCGAAGTACCGTAGTCATAAACACGTCGCGTGCAGAACAGTGGCTTGGGATTGTCGGGACCGTGGGGTGCAAACTTCTTTAGGTCGTTGTGCAACTTCTTGGTGATGTCCTTGAAGTCTATTTCGGCCTCGATGTCGAGCGTGGCTTCGGTCTGTTCTATGTGGATATGCTCGCTGACATATTGTTGGAAGCGGCGACGGAACTCAGGAATGTTCTCAACCTTAAGCGTCAAGCCAACAGCATAGGTGTGGCCGCCAAAGTTCTCTAGGAGGTCGCGGCACGACTTCACGGCATCATAGATATCGTAGCCGGCAACACTTCGTGCCGAGCCTGAAGCTACACCTTCGTTGCACGAAAGTACTACCGTAGGTCGGTAGTACATATCTGTCATGCGAGAGGCCACGATGCCAACCACGCCTTTCTTCCAACCTTCGCCATAAAGGACGATGGCCGACTGGTGCTCCTGACTCTCCAGACGGGCCACAATCTGGTTGGCCTCTTCGGTCATCTGCTTGTCAATATCCTTGCGTTGCTCGTTGTACTCATTGATATGGGTGGCTTCAGTCAGCGCACGCTGGAAGTCCTTTTCCACTAACAGGTCAACAGTCTCGATGCCATTTTGCACACGACCACTGGCATTGATACGCGGACCAATCTTGAAGATGATGTCGCTCATGGTGATTTCACGACCTGTAAGACCGCATATCTCGATAATGCTCTTCAAACCCACGCTGGGATTCTGGTTCAGCTGTTTCAGTCCGTGAAAGGCCAGAATACGATTTTCACCCATTACCGGCACGATGTCGGCAGCAATGCTGACTGCACAGAAGTCGAGTAGGGGAATGAGTTGTGAGAAAGGAATACCATTGTTCTTGGCAAAAGCCTGCATGAACTTGAACCCTACGCCACATCCACACAGATCCTTGAAAGGATAGGTGGAGTCAACACGCTTGGGATTAAGGATAGCCACCGCGCAAGGCAGTTCATCATCGGGCACATGATGGTCGCAGATGATGAAATCGATGCCGAGCTGCTTGGCATAGGCTATCTCGTCGATGGCCTTGATGCCGCAGTCAAGAACGATGATGAGTTTGACACCTGTTTCCGCCGCATAGTCGAGCCCCTTACGGCTAATACCGTAGCCCTCTTCGTAGCGATCAGGAATGTAGTACTCGATGTTCGAGTAAAATTGCTGTAAGAACTTGTACACCAGAGCGACGGCTGTACATCCGTCAACATCGTAGTCACCATAGACCATGATGCGTTCCTTGCGTCCCATGGCATCGTTCAGTCTGTCGACTGCTACGTCCATGTCGTTCATCAGGAAGGGGTCGATGAGTTCGTTGAGCATCGGGCGGAAAAACCGCTTTGCTGCCGACTCAGTCTTGATGCCTCGCCTGATAAGCAAGTCGGCCAGAACGGGACTCATGCCGATTTTCTCGGCCAGCTCGTTAGCCTGTTGCTTGTGCTCGGATGTAGGTTGTTCGTAATTCCATTTAAAATTCATTATATTGTTTATTTTTATCGTCGCTTTAGGTGCTAAAAGTGCCTATTGAGGCAAAATAGCATACAAAGGTAATGATAAAAAATGAAAAAACGGAAGAATCTGTCGAATTTTAACAGAATCTTCCGCATTTTTTACTAATTATTAGAATTCTGGAATCAGATTCCCAATTTCTTGCGGATAGCTTTGGGGATGGCGTTCTTGTTGATGAGAAAGTCCATCGTGTTAGCGGCGATGAATGACTTGGTCATGTACCAGACACCTTTATATTCGCCTGTCTCGCCCCATGAGTTCTTCACCATGTAGTACTCCTTACCATTTTGGTCCTTGGCCACACCAAAGATTAACATGCCGTGGTCGTCGGTCAGCTCCCAATTGTCGAAACGCTCCTGACGCATCTTCTGTGTAGGTACAATCTCAGGAACGGTACAGCCCAGGGAGTCAATGAGATTGCGCTTTTTCTCTGTACTCATCTTCAACCAACGAGCCATGTCGCTTCCCTGCAGACTCTCAGTCTTCTTTGTATCGATGGCATAAGCCAGACCCTGACGAGTGAAACCGTCTTCAGAAACGTCACCGCCCCAGGCTACGGTATAGCCGTTTTCAATGGCGTTGTCGATGACCTGCATCATCTCGTCCATAGGCAGATTATAGCTCAAGGGGAAACGCCAATTGTCCTGTACCTCCACGGCAAAGGCCGTATAGAAGGGATGGTGGGTGTAACTAGTGATACTCACATAGTCGTCGAGGTTGATGCCAAGACTCTCCACAAAGCTTTTTGGTGTGTATTTCTTGCCCTCGTAGGTAAACTCCTCAGGACACTCGCCCAGATAGGCGTCGAGAATGCCCTGCAGACCTGCCTTCCATTGGTTTGAAATTTTCTTGGCTGTGCTCTTCGAGATAGCTGCCACATAGGGTTCCAGCAATGAGAAGAACTCGTTGAAGTTGTTAAGAGAGTCGCCATAAAGTGAACCAGGGAAAGGCATGGCATCCTGCGGACAAATGCCGTGGGTTTTCATGGTAGCTAGCACGTCTTCGGCAGAACCGCCCTGGGCAAACTGGCAATCACCATGGAAGCGGACCACCTGGATGGCACGCTCCATGTAGGTCTTGTTGGCCACGAAACTCTCGCAGAGGTCGTAGGTCTTGCCTGTAGCCTTCAGAATTTCTGATTCAAAGAATGAAATCGTAGAATAATCCCAACAAGTACCTGAACGATTTTGGTCCTTGATGCTGGTGATGGGATTCTCCTTGATGGTGGTAAAAATCGGCTTGTTGTTGGCCTTCTTTTCGGCTTCTTGAGCCTGAGCACCAATAGCCAAAAGGCTGATAAGTGCGAGTGATAGTAATTTCTTCATATTCAATTAGTTGTTGCTCATTAATTCTTCTAGTTCTGTAGGATGGTAAGGAATACGTTTCGAGCCTAAGAAACGACAACCGTCATTGGTGATGAGGATATCATCTTCGATGCGGATGCCGCCAAAATCCTTGTAGGTCTCCAGCAGGTCGAAATTGAGAAATTCCTTACAATGGTCTTCCTTTCGCCACAGGTCGATGAGGTGGGGAATGAAGTAGATACCCGGCTCGTCAGTAAGCACAAAGCCTGGTTCGAGTTTGCGACCCATGCGCAGACAATTGGTACCAAACTGCTCGAGGTTAGGGCGGGTCTCATCGTCGAAGCCAACATAAATCTGTCCTAAACCCTCCATATCGTGTACGTCCATACCCATCATGTGTCCCAGTCCGTGAGGCAGGAACATGGCATGGGCACCGGTGCGAATGGCCTCTTCCGTGTCGCCTTTCATCAGACCTATCTCCTTCAGGCGGTCGGTCATCATGCGACAGACTGCAAAGTGCACGTCTTGATATTTTACGCCAGGTTTGGCTACCTCGAGCACATAGTCGTGGCAGGCTTCCACAATTGAGTATATCTCCAGTTGCTTCTGCGTGAACTTACCACTGACAGGCATGGTGCGAGTATGGTCGGAGCAGTAATCTTCCAACTCGCAACCAGCATCGCAGATGACCAATCGACCCGCTTCCAACTTAGCATCAGAAGGGCTGCCATGCATAATCTCACCATGTTGCGAGAAGATAGTGCCGAAACTATTACCTTGAGACAACGAGCGGGCGATGCCGTCAACCTGTCCAGCTACAAAACGCTCGGTGACACCAGGCTTGATAAGCATTTGAGCGGTGGTGTGCATCACATAGCCTATATCGCAGGCCGCATCAATAATTGCAATCTCCTGTACATCCTTGGTAGCACGCATTTTTACCACAGCCTGGATCAACGGCAAGCTGGCAGCCTCTTTCTGCTTTGAGGGGTGAATGCCCAGCAAGTCCATCAGCTGAATCTTAGTGTCGTGGCGGTAGGGCGGCAGAAAATGAACCTTCCTGTTTGCGGCCAGCGCACGACTACATACAGAACTGAGCTCTGACATTGGTGCTGTTTTGGTAATGCCTACCTCTGCAGCGAGGTCGGCAATGGAGGGCACGTAACCCATCCACACGATATCCTCGATGTCGATATCGTCACCAAAGAGCCACTCTTCATCGTTGTCCACATCAATCAGTCCGACAAGACCGTCGTGATGCAGTCCGAAATAATACAGGAACGAAGAGTCCTGGCGGAAAGGAGCATAGCTGTTGGCCGGATAGTTGGCGGGCGATTCGTTGTTGCCGATAAACAGCAGTAAACCGCTACCAACAAGTCGTTTTAACTCCGAACGACGGCGGATATAAGTTTCTTTTCCAAACATATTGATAAGAAAAATGGTTTCTTTATTCAAATTTGATGCAAAGTTACGCATTTTTTATTAAATTGTTAGTATCTTTGCAGCAAATTTTTCTTAAAACATAGAGATGGAACGATTGGGAAGGGATACTGGACTGGTGCTTGAAGGTGGTGGCATGCGTGGCGTATTCACCAGTGGCGTGCTTGATGCGCTGATGAAGTATGAACGGTATTTCCCATATGTCGTGGCTGTGTCGGCAGGTGCGTGTAATGGTCTTTCATATATGAGTCGACAACCCCGAAGGGCTCGTTTCTCAAATATTGACATGTTGCGTAAATACGGTTATCTATCGCTTAAACACTTGCTGGTTCAAGGCAGCATTTTCGACCCAAACATCCTTTATGAGCGTTTTCCTGCAGAGATAGTGCCTTTCGACTATGATACTTATGCAAAGAATCCTGCCCCCTTCGAGATGGTAACTACTAACTGTCTGACGGGACAAGCTGAATATTTGAGTGAGAAGCACGATCCGCGTCGCATCACAGCCATAGCCAAGGCCAGTAGTTCGTTGCCTTATGTAGCTCAGATTACGATGGTCGACGGCATCCCGATGCTCGATGGTGGCATTATCGACTCGATACCCGTGTTGCGTGCCACAAGTCAGGGACATCAGTTCAACGTTGTGGTGATGACTCGAAACAAGG